>Ga0207735_100290_pt1 | contig 11674 bp, 11 predicted proteins | sample TtaePargueraPR_9_FD_187280 | JGI IMG/M metagenome (GOLD analysis project Ga0207735, IMG submission 187280) | Aerobic enrichment media microbial communities from Bioluminiscent Bay, La Parguera, Puerto Rico - Tt and E2 (1) (SPAdes) | ecosystem: Environmental > Aquatic > Marine > Unclassified ... | reverse complement strand
TCCTGCGGATCACGGGGCTGTCGGCTACGCAACGTTCACCGACGGTTCATCCCGTTTCCACCTGTACCTCCCGTCTGCGTCGATAGTTTGGCGACGTCCCGCCCCCCTCCCGGGCATCGTGCCTGGTTCGCGGGACACACCCCGATTCGCACATCGAGCCATGGAGGTCTCCGTGCCCACTGCCCCCACCGCGCCCGCGCGATCGCGCACAGCGCGTCGCGCCCTCGCCACCGGCGCCATCGCCGCCGTCACCGTTGCCGCGGCGATCCCCGCCCACGCGGCGATCGTCGACAGCCTCATCACCGCATCGGCCGACGGCGCCGCCCTGACTCTCACACCGATCGGCAGCCACGACACGGGCGTGTTCGACGAGTCCGCCGCCGAGATCGTCGCGTTCCACGCCGGCACCGCGCGACTGTTCACCGTGGACGCGAACGCCGGTCAGGTGCGAGTGCTCGACACCTCGGACCCCACAGCACCCACCGAGCTGTTCGTGCTCGCCACTGTGGGCGTCGCAGCCGCTGACGGCTCGACGATCCCCGCGAGCGCCGTCGCGAACTCCGTCGCGGTCCGCAAGGACGGCCTCGTCGTCGTCGCCGTCGAGGCGCCCACCAAGACCGACGAGGGCTGGCTGGCATTCTTCGACGCCGCCGGCGCCGGTGACGCCCTGGGTGCCGTGCGCGTAGGAGCCCTGCCGGACAACGTGGCCATCTCCCCCAACGGCAAGCGCGCCGCATCCGCCAACGAGGGCGAGCCGAACGACGACTACGACGTGGACCCCGAGGGTTCGATCGCGGTGGTCGACCTGCCCAAGAAGTTGGGCGCGCCGGATCAGGACGACGTCCGCATCGCAGACTTCCACGCCTTCGAGGACGCGCTGCCCGAAGGCGTGCGGATCTTCGCCGGCATCGACGGTGCGGACTTCCCGGTGTCGCGCGGACTCGAGCCCGAGTACGTGACGATCGACGACAAGTCCCGCACCGCGTACGTGACGCTGCAGGAGAACAACGCGATCGCCGTGGTCGACCTCAAGCGGGCGAAGGTGACCGGGCTCCTGCCGCTGGGGTCCAAGGATCACTCTCTCGAGGGCTTCGGGCTGGACCCGTCGGACCGCGACGGCGAGAACGAGGAGCCGGCGATCGGCATCGTCACCGCGCCGGTGAAGGGCCTGTACCTGCCCGATGCGATCGCTTCCTTCACGCAGCGCGGCAGCACGTACCTGGTCACCGCGAACGAGGGCGACGCTCGGGACGACTGGGGCGACTATGCGGAGTCCGCACGCATCAAGGACGCGGGCGACGACGGCATCGCTCCGCTGTGCGACGGCGTCCTCACCGAGGACCAGCTCGAGGACGGCACCCTGGGGCGCCTCGACTTCTCGACCGCGTCGGGCCTGAACGAGGACCTGGGCTGCTACGACGAGCTCTACAGCTTCGGCGGCCGCTCGTTCTCGATCTGGACCACGGACGGCGACCTGGTCTTCGACTCGGGCGACCAGTTCGAGCAGACCATCGCGGCGGCCATCCCCGAGTGGTTCGGCTCCGACAACGACGAGTCGAGCTTCGACACCCGCAGCGACGCCAAGGGCCCCGAGCCCGAGGCAGTGGCGATCGGGCGCATCGGGTCGCGGACCTACGCCTTCATCGGCCTCGAGCGCGTAGGCGGCATCATGGTCTACGACGTCACCTCCCCTGCGGAGTCGACGTTCGTGACCTACGTCAATAACCGCGACTTCGAGGCGGACCCCGAGTCGCCCGAGGCGGGCGACCTGGGACCCGAGGGCCTCGCGTTCATCGACGCCAAGGATTCCCCGACGGGAGAGCCGATGCTGGCCGTGGCCTCCGAGGTCTCCGGCACCACCACCCTGTTCGCGATCGACGTCGCGCAGGGCGGCAAGGGAAGCGGCAAGGCGAAGGGCCGTCCCTGATCGCCCCCTCCTCTTCCACGACATGACTGCAGGGCCCGGCGGCCCACTCTCTCCGGCCGCCGGGCCCTCGTCGTGTCCGCGCACTTGCGCTTGACGCAGCGTCAACTTCTACGCTCGTACTCATGAGCACGACACACCTGCACGGGGGCGAATCCCTCGACATCGCCCGCGCCGCTCGCCTGAGCGGCGTCAGCAGCCGCACCCTGCGTCACTACGACAGCATCGGCCTGCTGACGCCGGCATGGACGGGCCACGACGGCCGCCGCCATTACGAGCGCGAGCAGCTGCTGCGCCTGCAGCACATCCTCGTGCTTCGCGAGCTGGGTGCGAGCCTGGACCGCATCCGCGAGATCGTCGATGCCGACGATCCCGCCATCACCGTCGCGCACCTGCGCGACCACCTTGCAGGCTTGACCGCCGAGCGCGACCGCTACGCACGCCTCGCCGCGACCGTCGCGAACACCATTGAGTCCATCGAGAAGGGAAGCCCCATGACCACCGACGAGATCTTCGACGGCTTCGATCACACCCAGCATGAGCCCGAGGCCCGCGAGCGCTGGGGCGACGACGCCGTCGACACCTCGAACGAGCGCTGGGCCAGCCTGGGCAAGGACGGCCAGCAGCGCCACCTGGACACGCACCGCGAGATTGTCGAAGCCCTGGGCGCAGCGATCCGCGTGGGCTTCGCGCCGGACAGCGACGAGGTCCAAGAGATCGTCGCGAAGCACTACGCGTGGGTCTCCCTGTTCTGGACCCCGACCGCGGAGACCTACCGGGGACTCACCCAGATGTATGTAGACGACGAGCGCTTCCGCCGCAACTACGACGAGGTCGCTCCGGGAGCGGCAGCGCTGCTGCGCGACGCTGCGGACACCTATGCCGGCCGAGTCCTGAGCTGAGTCTCGGCTCACGCGCGCGCCGCCGCAGCCCCGACCTGCGAGCCCGAGGGAATGAGGTGGCTCGGACGGGTGTTTGAACGGTTAACCGTCGCCCGGATCGGGTGGCCCTCATCTGGAAGGACCGCCCGTGACCACGCTCGGCCTCATGCTCGGCAGCCTGCCCTTGGCGCGAACGCAGCGCCACCTCGCTCGACTCCTCGCCGACGTCGCACCCGCAAACACACGGGTGATCGAGTTGATGCCTCACGACCTCCCCCACCACGCGCCGTACGCTGACGTCCCAGCGCCCGCGGGTGCCCTCGAATGGCGGCGCGAGATCTCCTCGGTGGACGGCCTGATCGTCGTGACACCCACGCGCGACCGTTCGATTCCCGGCTCCCTGAAGAGCGCGATCGACTGGGCCGGCGACTCGTCAGGCTCCAGTGCGCTCACTGGCATGCCCACCGTGATCGCGGGCGTCAGCGTGGGTGACCTGCCCCGATTCGCCTCGCTCCAGCACCTCCGGACGGTGCTCGGCGACAAGGGCGCGGTCCTGCGGTCTCAACCGGAGACCGTGCTGTTCGCGTCGAACGAGTCGTTCGACGCCGAGGGTCTCCCCGTGGATCAGGACCTCGTGGCCGAGGCGCGGGAGCTGATCTCCGCCGCGGCAGGCGTCGCCGCGCACCAACGCCGGGCGCAGACCGCGACCACCGGAGAAGTGGTGCTGCCGGGCACCGACCCGATCGCCGCCGTGGCCGCCGCCGGCCCCGCACCAGCAAGCCCGCCCACCGGCCCCCTCACCGCACCCGGGGCGCCCGCACTCGCCTGACCCGCGGCGCGGTGTCGTCACGCCTCCCCAGCCCGCGCATCGGCCAGGTGACATTTTGTTGAAACGGGAATAGTTGACGCGTCATGTAATGTTGACCGCACTGTCGCCCCCACGCGCGTGGCGACGGCACCCCTCACCCGTTCTGGAAGGAATCACCATGCCCCGCATCGGCATCATCGTCGGCTCGATCGCCGGCAACTCGATCAACCGCAAGATCGCCAATGTCCTGCCCGCGCTCGCGCCCGAGGGCACCGAGTTCGAGTTCCTCGACATCGCGGACCTGCCGCTGTACAACTACGAACTCGACGGCGACTGGCCCGAGGTCGCGACAGCGTGGAAGAACGCCCTCGCGGACGTCGACGGCGTGATCTTCGTGACGCCCGAGTACTCACGCTCGATCCCCGGCGCGCTCAAGAACGCGATCGACTGGGCCTCGCGCCCGTGGGGCCAGAACTCCTTCACCGGCAAGCCCAGCGCGGTCATGGGCGTCTCGATCAGCCCGCAGGGAACCGCCATGGCGCAGCAGCACCTGCGCAACATCCTGGCCCACTCGGACTCCCCCACCATGGGCCAGCCCGAGACCTTCTTCCAGTTCAACGCGGACGCCTTCGGACCCGACGGCACGCTCCAGGACGAGACCCAGGTCTCGATCCTGCGCGCCTTCACCGAGGCCGCCGTCGCGCACGTCGACAAGCACGCGCGGGTCGCGGCAGGCGTCTGACCCTCCGCGCCCCAAGAGCGGCCGTCCGGGAACACCCGGGCGGCCGCTTCGCGTTGCACCAGGCATGACTGACCTCTGGTGGGCTCGCCGCGACCTGCGCCTGCGCGACAACCCCGCGCTGCTCGAAGCCCAGAACGACGGCCCCGCGGCCGCAGTCTTCGCCTGGACGCCTCCGCTGCACTTCTGGTCAGGCCGGCGACGCGCGCACCTCGCGCGGGTGCTGTGGGCGCTGCGGGACTCGACGGGAGGCGCCCTCGCGGTCCGGCGCGGCACGGCGGCCGATGCGGTGCTCACCGCTGCTCGGGAGGCCGATGCACGGGTGGTCTGGGCGGCGCAGGAGTACAGCCCCGCAGGGGTCGCCGAGCAGGACGCCGTGGCCGCCGCACTCAAGGAGGACGACCGCAAGCTGCGCTTCGTCGGATCCCCCTACGCCGTCGCACCCGGTCGGGTCACCAAGGGCGACGGCACCCCGTACCGCGTGTTCACGCCGTTCCGCAGCGCGTGGCGCGACCACGGGTGGCGCGCGCCGGCGGGCGCCGCTGACCACGCAGCCTTCACGCGTCTCGAGTCCGACGTCGACCTCGACCAGCACGCCGCCCACGGCGACACCGAGGACCCGCTCGAGCGCCCCGCCGAGTTCCGTGAGGACCGCATCCTCGAAGATTTCGAGGACTTCGTCGACGGACCGTTGTCGGACTACGGAGACGCGCGCGACCGTCCGGACCTGCACGCGACCTCGCACCTGTCGATCGCCCTGGCCTTCGGGCAGATTCACCCGCGGACGGTGCTCGCGGCGACGGGCCGGGTGACAGGCGACTCCGCGAGGACCTTCGAGTCCGAGATCGCGTGGCGCGACTTCCATGCGGACACCCTGTGGCACGAGCCTCAGGCTCGTCGCGAGTCCCTCTCGACCGTGCTGCCCGAGGACGCGTGGGTGAAGGGGCGCGAGGCCGACGCCCTCTTCATGGCCTGGCGTGACGGCCGCACGGGCTTCCCCTTGGTCGACGCCGGCATGCGTCAGCTCGCGGCCACCGGATGGATGCACAACCGCGTACGCATGGTGGTCGCCAGCTTCCTGGTCAAGGACCTGCGGCTTCCGTGGCAACGCGGCGCTGACCACTTCCGGCGCACGCTGCTCGACTACGACCACGCCCAGAACCAGCTCAACTGGCAGTGGGTCGCGGGCACCGGCCGTGACGCGGCGCCGTTCTTCAGGATCTTCAATCCCGGGGCTCAGGCGGAGCGCCACGACCCCGCGCGCAGGTACGTCGAGAGGTGGGTGCCGGAGCTCGACACGCCCGACTATCCGGACCCAATCCTCGACCACCAGCAGGCGCGCGAGGAGACACTCGCGGCGCATCGCCGCGCACGGAATACCAGGTAGCGGTACCGTCAGTCCCATGACGAGCGACGACGTCGAGCGGTGGATGGGCCACTACGACAACCCGATGAAGGACGTCGTGCAGCGCATCCGCCAGATCATCCTCGCCTCGGACGACCGCATCGAGGAGTGCATCAAGTGGCAGACGCCCACGTTCACGTACCAGGGCAACCTCGCCAGCTTCTTCCCCAAGTCGACCCACCACGCGACGCTGATGTTCCACCAGGGCGCACTCATTCCGGGCACCTTCCCCCACCTCGAGGGCGGTGGCAAGGAGGGTCGCGCGATGAAGATCGTGTCGATCGCGGAGGCCGAGGAGCGCCGCGACGAGCTCAACGCCATCATCCAGGCGTGGATCGCCTGGAAGGACGCCACCGGCTCCTAGGCGGGGAACGCGCCCATCGCCACGAAGTTCACGGGGTCGTCGCCGTGGCGCACCGCCTCGACCTGGCGCTTCACGAGCGCGATGTAGCGCTTGTCCGTGAGCAGCGCGAAGCCCGCGACGTGCGGCGTGATGATGCACCCGGGAGCGGTCCACAGCGGGTGGCCGTCCGGCAGTGGCTCAGGGTTGGTCACGTCGAGCGCGGCGCGCAGGCGTCCTGACTCGAGCTCGGGCAGCAGGGCATCGGTGTCGACGATCCCGCCACGGCCCACGTTCACTACGAGCGCGTCGTCCGGCAGCGCGGCGAGGAACTCGGCGTTGACCAGGCCCTCCGTCTCTGGCGTCAGCGGCGTGACCAGGAACACGACCTCGGCATCGGGCAGGAGCGACGGCAGGTCCTCCATCGCGTGCACCTCGGTGCCGTCCGGTGCCGTCCGAGCGGACCGCGCGACCCCGGTCACCTCGGCCTCGTGCGCCCGCAGGCGCGCGCTGATCGCCGCGCCGATCGATCCGTACCCCACCACCAGGCAGCGCCGGTCCGCGAGCGACGGGCAGTACGGGTCGGACTCCCAGGTCTGGCGCCTCTGCGCATCCAGGAACTGCGGCAGCTTGCGCTGGCTCGCGAGCGCGAGGGCGATCGCCATCTCCGCGGTGCGCGAGTCGTGGACGCCGCGGGCGTTCGCGAGCTTCTTGCCCGCCGGCACGAACGGCACCGCATGCTCGTATCCGGCGGACGGGATCTGGATCACGCGGAGGTCCGGGCACTCGGCGAGGCGTCCGTAGACCTTGCGGCCGCCGCTCAGGTGCGGGATGCAGGCGATGCTGACGCGCTCCCTCTCGTCCGCCGGCACGTCCTCCTTGCTGGGGTCCCACACGATGACGCGCGCATCGTCTCCCAGGTCTCCCAGCGCATCGGCGATCTTAGGATGGGGCACGGCGACGGTGATCATGTGGCCAGTCTGCCAGCCCCGCGCGGCCACAGATCGCCGACAGTTCGCACTGTCGGGACCCGTCGAGGGACGATGCGCGGGACCGGCCGGAGATCCGCGCGAAAGTTTCGCGCCGGCGAATATGCGAGATTCGGCATATTCGCGTATACGTTGTGAGATGCACCCCAACTCGAACCCGTTCAACCCGGGCGCGGGCACCCCGCCCCACACGCTCGCGGGCCGCGAGAGCGAGATCGCCGCGATCACGACGGCGATCGAGCGCTCGGAGCTGGGCCGCGGCGCCAACGGCATCGTGCTCCACGGCCTGCGGGGCACGGGCAAGACGGTGCTCCTGGGACGCTTCTGCGAGGTCGCGTCGGAGCGCGGATGGATCGCGCTGCGCATCGAGGCCGCCGCCTCCACGAGCGCCAGTTTCGCCGAGCAGCTGGTCACCCGCCTCACGCCCCACATGCTCCGGCTGGACCGCCCCAAGGCCGGCGAGCGCGTGCGCCGCGCACTGGGCGCGTTCAAGTCCTTCAGCCTGTCGGTGGGACTTCAGGACGTGTCCGCCGGCATCGAGGTAGACCCGCGCCACCTGCTCAACTACGGCACCTCGATCGAGCACTCGCTGCCGGACATGCTGCGCACGCTCGCAGAGGCGCAGGCCGAGGAGGGCAAGGGCGTGCTGGTCGCGGTCGACGAGATGCACGACCTGTCCCGCGCGGACCTGCGCGCGCTGCTCGCGGTGGGCCAGGAGGCGAATGCGTCCGGAGCGCCGCTGCTCTTGTGCGGCGCCGGGCTCCCTGCGCTCCCCCGTCTCCTGTCCGAGGCCCGCACCTACGCGGAGCGCTTCTTCGAGTTCCGCGCCGTGACGTGGCTGGACCGCGCGGACGCGCGGCGCGCGCTCGTGGAGCCGGTGGAGGCGATGGGCGAGATCTGGACCGAGTCCGGGCTCGACGTGATCCTCGCCGCAGCCGGAGGCTACCCCTACTTCCTGCAGCACTTTGGCCGTGCGGCCTGGAACGTCGCGGCCTTCTCCCCCATCGACGCCGCGGATGCCAACCTCGCGCGATCGATCGGGTTCGCGGAGCTGGACCAGGGCTTCTTCCACATCCGCTGGGAGCGCGCGACGCCAGCGGAGCGCTCGTACCTGCGCGCGATGGCGATCGACGGCGATGGGCCCTCGCGCTCGGGCGACGTCGCCGAGCGGCTCGGCAAGCCCGCCTCGGCACTGAGCGCGATCCGCACGCGGCTGATCGACAAGGGCATCATCTACGCACCGGTCAGGGGACGCATCGCGTTCACCGTGCCAGGCATGGCGACCTTCATCCGGCGGCGGGATGAGGCCCAGGAGTGACGGGCCGGGGTCCTACAGTGCGGGGAGGACGAAGCGCCAGCCGTCCGCCAGCCGCTCGTCGACCACCTGCAGCACGGCGTCGATAGTCGCCCCGCGATCGGTCGGCCCGTCATGAGCAAGCACCAGCGACCCGGGCCTCATGACGTCGCGAAGACGCTCCGCGAGCACGGTGGCGTCCTGGCACTCCCAGTCGCCGATGTGATTGACCACGCCGAGCGGCCGCATCCCCAGCTCGACCGCGACGGGCACCGTCACTCCCCACGAGCCATTCGGAGCGCGCCAGTATGGCACTGGCACGCCCGGACCCACCGCATCGGCAATGATCCGCAGGTTCTCCTCGAGATCCGCGCGCACCCGGTCCGCATCCCAGTCACCCATGTCCTCGAACGACGTCGAGTGGTTGGCGAGGACGTGCCCATCGCGCACGATGCGCTGCAGGGTCGCGCGACCGTCAGGGCGCTGGATCTGCGTGCCTACCACGCAGAACACCGCGCGAATGCCCCGCGCGCACAGGCCGTCGAGCAGCCGCTCCGTGTCCCTGCCTGCGGGTCCGTCGTCGAACGTGAGAGCGCAGACGTCGCCCGCTTCAGCGGCCGTCACGATGTGGTCGAGCCGCGGATCGCGATGGCCTGCGGCCATCAGTCGGCCGATGCGGTGGCCAGGTCTCCCGGCACGGTCGCCGGCCGCAGCTCGAGCGGCGGCTCGCCGGTGGAGCTGCGCACGACGAGCTCCGTGGCCATGCGCACGTGATGCTCGCGCTCGACGCCGGCGATGAGGTCCAGCAGCATGCGCATGGCCTCCGCCCCCATCTCCTGCAGGGGCTGGCGCACCGTCGTGAGCGCCGGCTTGGCGAGCGTGGCGTCGGGCACGTCGTCGAAGCCGACCACGGAGAGATCCTCGGGCACCGAGAGCCCCAGCTCCTGGGCCACTTCCATGGCCCGAATCGCGGTGACGTCGTTGGCCGCGAAGATCGCGGTGGGGCGGTCGTCGCGCAGGAGCAGCTCACGCGCCACCTCCGCGGCGCGATCCGGCTGGTAGCGCGTCTCGCGCAGGAAGCCGGACTCGATGGGAATCCCCGCCTCCGCCATCGCATTGCGGAAGCCCGCCTCGCGCAGGTGCGCGGAGTCCAGTTCGGAACGCCCGCCCAGGAAGGCGATCCGGGTGTGGCCCAGGGAGATCAGGTGCTCGGTCGCGCGCTCCGCTCCAGTGAAGCTGTCCGCATCGATCGTGGGGAGACGGTTGGGGCCGTAGTGCGGATCGACGGCGACTACGGGCACGACCGTACGCGCATCGAGGACGGTGGGGGTCACGAGCACGGCGCCAGCGATGAGGGTGCCGCCCAGTCGAGCCAGCGAGCGCCTCTCCCAGCCGTGGGTGTCACCGCCGGAGTGGGCAAGCAGCTCGTAGCCGGAGCTCTCGGCGACGGACGCCGCTCCCTTGATCATCTCGGCGCTGAACGGCTCGAAGCTCGCGACCAGAATTCCCAGCATGTTGGTCTGCGGCATGCGCAGGCTCGAGGCGCTCAGGTTGCCCGCATACCCGAGCTCCTCGATGACGCCCTGAACGAGCTCGACGGTCTCCTTGGCGACGCCATAGCGGCCGTTCACCACTTTCGAGACGGTGGCGACGGAGACGCCGGCCTTCGCCGCGACGTCCGCCATCTTGACGCGCGGGGCCGGTTCCATGTGACAGATGGTACAGGTTCGCTTCTCTGTGACGAAAACGTTATCGAAAACGTTTGACAACTTTCCTGAGCCGCTGACAGACTGCCGAATGTTCAGCTGGTCAACGAGGACTGAAAGGAACTGACATGGCGAACATGCGTCGTGCGGGTGCCGCAGTGGCATTCGCAACCTCAGCCGCACTCCTGCTTGCAGCGTGCAGCAGCGACGGTGGCGACACCGAGCCCGAGGGCTCCGACTCCCCGGGAACCGAGGAGACAGAAGAGAGCATGGAGCCCGTGACCCTCACCTGGTGGCACAACGCCACCGCCGGTGACAACGGGCAGAACGACCTGGGCGACTACTGGCAGTCCGTCGCGGACGCCTTCACCGCGGAGAACCCGCACGTCACCATCGAGATCGAGCAGATCCAGAACGAGGACCTGCAGCGCACGCGCATCCCGCTCGCACTGCAGTCCGGCGACGCGCCCGACCTGTTCCAGGCCTGGGGCGGCGGCGAGCTCGCGACTCAGGTGCAGTCGGGCTACCTGATGGACCTGACCGACGTGCTCGCGGACGACATCTCCCGCCTGGGCGGCGGTGTCGCTCCCTGGCAGTACGAGGGCAGCACCTACGGCCTTCCGTTCCAGTTCGGCGTGGAGGGCATCTGGTACCGCGAGTCCCTGTTCGAGGAGGCCGGCATCACCGAGGAGCCCTCGACGATGGCCGAGCTCAACGACGCGGTCGCCGCGCTCAAGGACGCGGGCATCGAGCCCATCGCCGTGGGCGCCGCGGACGGCTGGCCCGCCGCGCACTGGTGGTACAACTTCGCACTGCGCTCCTGCCCGCAGGACGTCATCTCGACGGCCGGCACCACGTTCGACTTCTCGGACCAGTGCTGGGTCGACGCCGGTGAGCAGCTCGAGGAGCTCACCGACACCGAGCCCTTCAACTCCGGCTACATCTCGACGGTCGCGCAGACCGGCGCCACCTCGTCGGCAGGCCTCGTGGCCACCGGTGAGGCAGCGATGGAGCTCATGGGCCACTGGAACGTCTTCGTGTACGAGGGCTTCACCGATGGCACTGAGGAGGGCATCCAGGCCCTGCACGATGACCTGGGCTGGTTCCCGATGCCCGCGACCGACGGTGGCGCGGGTGACCCGACCGCCGCACTCGGTGGTGGAGACGGATTCGCCTGCTACGTCGACGCTCCGCCGGAGTGCGCCGAGTTCCTGGCCTTCATCGTCAGCGATGAGAACCAGGCCGGTGCTGCCGAGGCCGCTGGCATCCTCCCTGTGGCACCTGCTGCTGCGGACTCCGTGACCAACCCCGTGCTGGTCGAGCTGTCCCAGGTGGCCGGAAACGCCGCCTACGTGCAGCTGTGGCTCGACACCTCCTTCGGCACCAACGTCGGTGGCGCGATGAATGACGGCATCGTCAACATCTTCGCCGGCACCGGCAATGCCCAGGACGTGGTCGACCTCATGACCGCTGCGGCACTCACCCAGTAACAACCCCGTCCCCCTGATACAAGAAAGCGAGGCTCCCTGGTGACTGCACTGGAGGCCTCGGGTACGGGCAAGGGCCCCGCCGCCGGCGCCATCGCGCC
>Ga0207735_100289_pt1 | contig 11688 bp, 10 predicted proteins | sample TtaePargueraPR_9_FD_187280 | JGI IMG/M metagenome (GOLD analysis project Ga0207735, IMG submission 187280) | Aerobic enrichment media microbial communities from Bioluminiscent Bay, La Parguera, Puerto Rico - Tt and E2 (1) (SPAdes) | ecosystem: Environmental > Aquatic > Marine > Unclassified ... | reverse complement strand
CATCGCGATGGGCCTCGTGTCGGACACGGTGGACGGCGAGACCCGCTACGCGGCGCTCACCGACATCCTGGGCGCGGAGGACGCGTTCGGCGACATGGACTTCAAGGTCGCCGGAACCTCCGAGTTCGTCACCGCGATCCAGCTCGACACCAAGCTCGACGGCATCCCCGCCTCGGTGCTCGCCGGTGCGCTGGGCCAGGCCAAGGACGCGCGTCTGCACATCCTGGGCGTCATGGAGCAGGCCATCTCCGAGCCCGACGAGATGAGCCCCACGGCTCCGCGCATCATCACCGTGCGCGTGCCCGTGGACAAGATCGGCGAGGTCATCGGCCCCAAGGGCAAGATGATCAACCAGATCCAGGACGACACCGGCGCCGACATCTCGATCGAGGACGACGGCACCGTGTTCATCGGCGCGGACAACGGCGAGTCGGCGGAGGCCGCGCGCTCGGCGATCAACGCGATCGCCAACCCGCACGTGCCCGAGGTCGGCGAGCGCTTCGTCGGCACCGTCGTCAAGACGGTCGCGTTCGGCGCGTTCGTCTCGCTGAGCCCGGGCAAGGACGGCCTGCTGCACATCTCGCAGATCCGCAAGCTCGTGGGCGGCAAGCGAGTCGAGAACGTCGAGGACGTCCTGTCCGTCGGCCAGAAGATCCAGGTCCAGATCGAGGAGGTCGACCCGCGCGGCAAGCTGTCGCTGGGCGTCGTCGAGGACAAGGCTGAGGAGTCTGCCGAGGCCGGCGAGTAGTCGCCTGATCTGACGCTCACGAGGGCGGTCCCGGGAAACCGGGGCCGCCCTCGTGGCATGTCCGGGCAGGCGGTCCGCTCGCCGCCGGGCCGTTCTCACGCATGTCAAGCCGGCGCGTGCGTGAGACCTGCTCGATCGGTGCGATTCCACGTACGATCTCGGGATTCATGCGTGGGACCGGTACGCGCGGTGGGCGCTGGGCCGATGCGGGGGCCGGGTTCCGTACGAGGCATGGCGCACGCGGGGTTAGGCTCGCTGGCATGCCTCACGCCTTGCCTCTGGTCCCCGCGTCCGCGATCGGCGCGCACCTCACCGTCGAGCAGGACGCCGGCGCGGTCATCCAGCGCTCGGTGCTGCCGGGAGGGGTGCGCGTGCTGACCGAGCACATCCCCGGCATGCGCTCCGCGACCTTCGGCGCCTGGGTGGGCGTGGGCAGCCGCGACGAGACACCCGAGCACGCGGGCTCGACACACTTCCTCGAGCACCTGCTGTTCAAGGGCACGGCCCGGCGCAGCGCGCTCGACATCGCCGAGGCCTTCGACCGTGTGGGAGGCGAGTCCAACGCCCTCACCGGCAAGGAGTACACCTGCTACTACGCGCGCACCATCGACACGGACCTGCCGCTCGCGGTGGACGTGATCCTCGACATGGTGACCTCCGCGACCCTCGACCACGCGGACTTCGACATGGAGCGCGGCGTCATCCTCGAGGAGCTCGCGATGGCGGAGGATGATCCGGGCGACGTCGCGCACGAGCGCTTCACGGAGGCGGTGCTGTCCGGCCATCCGCTGGGCAGGCCCATCGGCGGCACCCCGGACATCATCCGGTCGGTGACTCGCGACGCCGTGTGGGAGCACTACGAGCAGCACTACGGCCCCGCCGGGCTGATCGTCACGGCCGCGGGCAACGTGCACCACGAGACGGTGTGCGCTCTGGTGGCCGATGCGCTGGTCGCCGGAGGCTGGGACCTCACGGGGGAGGTCGCGCCGGTGGGGCGCAGGGATCCGCTCGCCGCGCTCGAAGCGTCGGTGGTGCCTGAGGTGCGCATCGCGCGGGACCTCGAGCAGTCGCACGTGATGCTCGGCATGCGCGGCTACCGCGCGACGGACGAGAGGCGATCGACCCTCGGCGTCATGAACGCGATCCTGGGCGGCGGAATGTCCTCCCGGCTGTTCCAGGAGATCCGCGAGAAGCGCGGTCTCACGTACGCCGTGTATTCGTTCGGAGCCCCGAGCGCGGAGACCGGCATCTGGGGAATGTACGCCGCCTGCAACCCGTCCAACGCCGCCGAGGTCGAGCGGCTCCTGGGTGCGGAGCTCGAGCGTCTCGCCGAGGGAGTCACCGAGGACGAGCTCGACAAGGCCAAGGGCCAGATCGCGGGAACGACGGTGCTGCGGCTCGAGGACAGCTACTCCCGCATGTCCCGCCTGGGCAAGGCCGAGCTGGTGTTCGGCGAACTGTGGTCGATCGGGGAGTCGCTCGACCAGGTGCGCGCGGTGACCGCCGCAGAGGTGGCCGGGCTGGCCGCTGAGCTCGCGTCGCGGGACCGGGTGAGCGTCCGCGTGGGACCCGCCGCCTAGCTCGACACCTCCGCTCGACCCCCCCCGCGCATCGGCCGGGAGAAGTCCCAGCCGTTTCCCAGCGTTCTCCCAGAATCCGTCCATAGCCTCATCGCGACAGCAGTTCTCGATGGACAGGACGGACGATGCCCGACTCCACTTCTCGGCCCTCGCGCCTTCGCGCGTGGGGCACTCCTGCGATCGCCCTCGTCGCCGGGGCCAGCCTCGGCGTGGGCGGGATGATCCTCTGGGGCCCGAGCGCCGACCCCGCAGGCGAGGTCCTCGCCCAGGGCGCCCCGGGCGCCGGTGAGGGCGGTACGCAGACCCTGACCGTCGGCCTCGAGACGCTCGAGGAGTCCGTCTCGGTCTCCGGCACGCTCGCCGCGGTGTCCAGCTCCGCGCTCGCGTTCGAGGCCGCGGGGACCGTCACCGACGTCTACGTCGAGGCGGGCGACACCGTCGCCGAGGGCGACCCGATCGCCGAGATCGACACGCTGCAGCTCACGGCGGCGCTGCGCTCTGCAGAGTCCGAGCTCGCGCAGGCGGAGGCCACGCTGTCCAACCTCGAGGACGACGCCGACGGCTCGGACTCCTCCGACGCGCAGATCGCGTCCGCCGAGGCTCGCGTCGAGGTGCTCGAGGAGTCAGTGGCGGACGCCGAGGAGGCCATGGACGACGCCGTGCTCGTCGCGGACATCGGCGGACTCGTCACTGCACAGCCGTACGCGGTGGGCGACGTCGTGTCCTCGGGCTCGGGCGGCTCCGCCGGCGCCGATGCGGGCGCGGGCGGCACCACGACCGCGTCCAGCGGGGTCACCATCGTGGGCGAGGACGAATGGACGGTCGCGGTGAGCCTGAGCGAGGCCGAGGTCGCGCAGATCGCCGAAGGGGACCAGGTCACCTTCACCGCAGACGACTACGACGGCGAGTTCTTCGGCGTCGTCACCGAGATCGCGAACCTGCCCACGACCACCGGAGGCAGCGCGACCTACGCGGTCGACCTCCTGGTCACCGGCACCGTCGAGGGGCTGTACGAGGGCACCTCGGTCGAGGCCTCGATCGTGACACTGCGACGCACCGACGTCCTGGCGGTGCCGACCAATGCCATCACCACCGCCGAGGAGGTGTCGACCGTCACGGTGGTCGACGATGCAGGGGAGACCGAGGAGCGCGAGGTCACGACGGGCGAGACCATCGGCAGCTACACCGAGATCGTTGACGGGCTGACCGAGGGCGAGCAGCTCGAGGTGACCGTGGTGACCGCGGCTGAGGGCTCCGGAACCGGGGACTTCGAGGACTTCATGCAGGGCGGCGAGTTCCCGGGCGGCGAGTTCCCGGGCGGCGAGTTCCCGGGCGGCGAGGGCGGCTTCGGCGGCGGGCAGATGCCCGGCGGCGGCCAGGCGCCCGGCAACTGACGGCACCCGAGGACAGGAGCCCCCATGACTTCAACGCTGCGCTCGGCGAGCCCGAGCACTGACCTGACCATGCCCGAACCCGTGATCTCGCTCGCGGGCGCACGGAAGACCTACCACACCGGCGACATCGAGTTCGAGGCGCTGCGCGGCATCGACTGCCGCATCTACCCGGGCGAATACGTCGCGATCGTGGGCCCCTCCGGCTCCGGCAAGTCGACGCTCATGAACATCCTCGGCTGTCTCGACGTGCTCAGCTCCGGTCAGTACGTACTGGCCGGCGAGGACGTCTCGACCATGGATGAGGTGGCGCTGGCCTCGGCACGCAACCGCCGCATCGGCTTCGTATTCCAGCAGTTCCACCTCCTTGCGAGCCTCACCGCTCTCGGCAACGTCGAGCTGCCGCTCGTGTACGCGGGCGTCGCCCCTGCTGAGCGGCGTGAGCGCGCCCTGCGTGCTCTCGACCGCGTGGGGCTCGCGGACAAGGCGCGCAACCACCCCGGCCAGCTCTCTGGAGGCCAGCAGCAGCGCGTGGCCATCGCGCGTGCGCTCGTCACCGAGCCCGCGATCGTGCTCGCGGACGAGCCCACGGGCAACCTCGACTCTCACTCGACGGCTGACGTCCTGGGCATGATCGACGACCTCCACGCGGAGGGCGCGACCATCGTTCTCATCACCCACGAGTCCGACGTGGCTGCGCGTGCCGGCACCGTCTACAACGTGACCGACGGCCAGTTCGTCGGCGCGGGAACGGAGATCGCCAAGTGAGGCCCGCAGACCTGCTCGGCAGCTCGTGGAGTGCGATCCGCACCCATAAGATGCGCTCCGCGCTCACCATGCTCGGCATCGTCGTGGGCATCGCCTCCGTGGTGCTGACGGTGGGGCTGGGGCTCGGCACGCAGAAGGACGTCAGCGACCAGATCGCGTCGCTGGGCTCCGACCTGCTGATCGTGTCCCCGGGCTCGTCGACCGACGACTCGGGCATGCGCGGCGGATTCGGCAGCGCGGAGACCCTGACCCTGGCCGACGCCGATGCGCTCGCATCGGAGATCGCCGTCCCCGACGCCGCAGCCGTGGCCGCAGAGAAGACCGCGAGCGTGTCGCTGGAGTACGGCGAGAGCAACTGGACCACGACCGCGACCGGCACCTCCGTGAGCTGGGCCGACGTCAGATCCCGCGAGCTGATGTACGGCAGCTTCTTCACCGACGACGACGTGACCGCCGCGGCGGACGTCATCGTGCTGGGCGCGGAGACCGCCGAGGAGCTCTTCGGGTCGACCGCGGTCGTGGGCCAGGACATCTCGATCGATGGCACGCAGTATGAGGTCATCGGCGTCCTGGCGGAGGCCGGATCCTCCGGCGACACGTCGCTCGACGACCTCGCGGTCGTGCCCATGACCACCATGGTCGAGAGCCTCGACAGCTCGGGCGCGAGCGAGGCCGTGCAGACCATCTACATCAAGGCGACGGACGCCGATGCGCTGAGTGCGGCCTCGCAGGAGGCGCAGGCGCTGCTGCTCAATCTGCACGGCATCGCCAGCGTCGACGACGCGGACTTCACGATCGACGTGCAGGACTCGCTGATCGACGCGGCGACCTCCGTGTACGAGAAGCTCACGGTGCTGCTCACCGGCATCGCTGCTCTCGCGCTGCTCGTCGGCGGCATCGGCGTGATGAACATCATGCTGGTCTCCGTCACCGAGCGCACGCGTGAGATCGGTCTGCGCAAGGCGCTCGGTGCCGCCCCCGCGAACATCCGCAACCAGTTCCTGATCGAGGCGATGATCCTGGGCCTCAGCGGCGGCGCCGTGGGCGTGCTGATCGGCGTCGGGCTCGCGCTCGCTCTGCCCAGCGTGCTCGGCTCCACGATCGTCATCTCGGGTCTCGCGCTCGTGGTGTCCGTGGTCGTGGCCGTCGGGATCGGCGCCGTGTTCGGCGTCTACCCGGCCGCCCGCGCCGCCCGCCTCGCTCCCATCGACGCGCTGCGCGACCAATGACCGCCGCGGACCCGACTTCCCCGACCCTTCATCCTGAGAGGACCCCCACCATGAGCACCACGATCCCCACCCGCACGCGAGCCGCCGTGCGCCTTGCCGCAGCTCTGTGCGGCATCGGTCTGCTGGCCGGATGCGCCGCGGGCGAGGCCGCCGAGACCGAGGATGCCGCCGTGGACGACACCACGGCCGCCGTCGAGGACCCGGCCGGCGCGGAGGGCGCGCAGGCCCCCGAGGGCTTCGACGGCCCGTCCGGCATCACCGGCGAGATCGCCTACGTCGCCGACGGCGTGGCGCAGGTCCAGGACGGCGACTCGCAGACCGCCGTCCGCTTCACCGACGCCACGGCGATCACGCAGGAGGTCGAGATCGCCCTCGAGGACATCGAGGCGGGCACGTGCGTGGTGGTGACGCTCGGCGACGATGAGATCGCGACCGCCGTGTCGACAGCCGATGCGGACGAGGACGGCACGTGCTCGCTCGGCTTCGGCGGCGGCTTCGGCGGGCAGATGCCCGAGGGCGAGATGCCTGGCGGCGAGATGCCGGAAGGCGGCGAGTTGCCGGAAGGCGGCGAGCGCCCGGAGGGCGCCATGCCCGACGGGGAGATGCCTGGAGGCGAGATGGCGGAGGGCGAGATGCCCGAGGGGGGCTTCGCGGAAGGCGGCTTCGGCCAGATCCTCGCCGGCGCCGTCACGGCGGTCGGCGCGGACGAGCTGACCGTCGAGGACGCTGACGGCGAGACGACCGTCGTCGCGCTCGCCGAGGACGCGACCATCACCGGCACGGTCGACGCGACCGCGGACGACGTCCAGGTGGGGCTGTGCCTCACCGCGGCAGGCGAGGAGGATGGCTCCGGCGGCTACGACGCGACCGAGATCTCGCTGTCGAGCGCTGGCGACGAGGGCTGCTACGCGGTCGGCGGCTTCGGCGGCATGGGACGTGGCGGCCAGGGCGGCTTCGGCGGCGAGGGAGGCCCTGGTGACGCCGGCGACCTCGACTCCATGACCGAGAGCGACGAGTGATGGCCGCGGCCACGACGCTCGCGCGTCGATGGGGGTGGCGGCTGGCCGTCGTGCCGGTCGCGATCGGCGGCATCGTCGCGGCGACCGCGCTCACGGGAGCGTCATCCTCGTCGGCCGCGTACCGCACGGCGACGGTCGCGACCGGCGACGTCACGCAGACGCTGACCGCGACCGGCGCGATCGAGTCCGCCAGCCGGTTCGACGCCGGGTTCCAGGTGGGCGGCACCGTCGAGTCGGTGGAGGTCGAGGTGGGCGACGCCGTCGCCGCCGGGGACCTGCTCGCGACTCTGGACACGAGCGACCTCGAGGACGCCGTCGCGCAGGCGGAGGAGGCCCTCGCGGATGCCGAGGAGACGCTCGCCGACGATCTCGAGGCGCAGACCTCGAGCAGCTCGTCGTCGAGCGCGTCGACCGTGGCGTACTCGACGGAGGAGAGCACCACGACGACGCTCGTGGTCGCCGCGGTGTACACGGGCGAGTCCTCTGCGTCGGCGGTCACCGCGGACGCGTCGGACGCCACGGATGCGACCGACGCCACCGATGCGGCCGATGCCGTCGAGGAGGCCCGCGCCGCGCTCGTGGCGGCCCAGGAAGCGCTGCTCACGCAGTACGACGTCGCGCAGGCCCTGCTGGCCGAGGCCGACCAGGCGTCGACGGACGCTCAGACCATCTGTGCCGCGTTCACTGAGGCGGCGGCTGGCGGTGATGCCACCGAGGACGCCGGCACCGAGGACGCGGAGGACGCGGGTGAGTCGGGGACCGGCGACACGTCCGCGACGGACCTTGCGGCGGCTCTCGAGGCATGCCAGGTGGCGACCGAGGCGGCTCTCGAGGCATCCGCGTCCTCGATCGCCGCCCAGGCGGTGCTCATGGATCTCGCGACTGCCGTCGATGAGGCGGTCGCCGCATACCAGCAGGCGCTCGCGGATGCCGCGGCAGCCGGCTCGGATGGGTCGGACGGCTCGGACGGCGACTCCACGACCCCTGACTCGGGAGGCACGGGATCCGACGGCGCGGGAGCCGGTGACGACGGCACCGCCGGCGGCTCCGGCGACCTGGGCTCGGCGGGAACCGAGTCCGACGGAGCGGACGGCGGCGCGGGAGACCAGTCGTCCGGCGACCAGTCACTCGGCGACCCGTCCACGGGCGGGAGCGCTCTGGGCCCGGCCTCGTCGAGCGGTGGGTCCGGCGCGGCCACCGGCGGCGCCGGAGCGGGCGTCGAGGACAGCGTGCCCACGGCGGCGGACATCCTCGCCGACAAGGCGGAGATCACCGCAGCAGAGGCCGCGCTGGCAGTGGCCGAGCAGGAGCTCGAGCACGCCCAGCTGAGTGCGCCGGTGGCCGGTGACGTGATAGCCGTGGGATTGGCGGTCGACGACACGGTCAGCGCAGCGGACACCGAGGCCGTCATCACGATCGTCGCCGACAACTCGTACCTCGTGACCCTCGCCGTGAGCCTCACCGAGGTCCAGCTGCTCGCGGCGGGCCAGCCCGCCGCGCTCACGCTGACGTCGTCGGGCGAGGTGGTGGACGGCTCCGTGTCGAGCGTGAGCACCGTCAACTCGGGCAACGCGTGGTCGCAGTCCTATGCGGTGACCATCGCGGTACCGGATCCTGGCTTCGACATTCGGATAGGCGCCGCGACGCGCATGCAGATCACCGTGGCGGCGTCGACGGACGTCGTCGTGGTGCCGACCTCGGCTGTCGCCGATGCGGCAGGCGAGGCGACGGTCCAGGTGATCGGCGACGACGGTACCGCAACCGCCCTGCAGGTCCAGACCGGTGCGATCGGCGCGACGTACACCGAGATCATCTCCGGACTGGAGGCTGGCGACGAGGTGGTGCTCGCTGACCTCAACCAGGAGATCACCTCGGATGAGGAGGAGTCGTCTGGCGGCCTGCTGTCGGGGCTGAATGAAGAGGATGAGTCCGACGAGGGATTCCAAGGCCCCGGCGGCGGTCAGCTGCCTGGCGGCGGTGGCTTCGGCGGCGGAGGACCGGGCGGTCAGGGGGCCTAGCGAGCGTCAGGAGGAGCTCCCGCCACCCGTAGAGTGGTGGCATGATCAACGTCGCAGTGCTGGGCGCCGCCGGGCGCATGGGGACCCAGGTGGTCGGCGCGGTCAGCGCTGCCGAGGATCTCGAGGTGGTGGCCGCGCTCGACGCCGGGGATGACATCGCGGCAGCCGCACGCGCGGGCGCGCAGGTCGCGGTCGACTTCACCGTCCCCGACGTCACGGAGGCCAACGTCCACGCCCTCATCGACGCCGGCATCCACGCGGTGGTCGGCACGACGGGCTGGACCGCGGAGGCACTCGCCCGGGTCGACGAGCACTTGCGGGAGCGCCCCGAGCTGGGTGTGCTCATCGCTCCCAACTTCGCGATCGGGGCGGTCCTCGCGATGCGCTTCGCCGCAGCCGCAGCGCCGTACTTCGAGTCCGCGGAGGTGGTGGAGCTTCACCACCCCAACAAGGTGGACGCACCCTCGGGCACCGCGCTGCACACCGCCCGCGGCATCGCGGCCGCGCGCGCCACGGCCGGGCTGCCGCCCAGCCCCGATGCCACGACTCACGACCCCGACGGAGCCCGCGGGGCCAACGTCGACGGCGTTCACGTCCACGCCGTCCGGCTGCGCGGCCTGGTGGCTCACGAGGAGGTGCTGTTCGGCAACGCGGGCGAGGCCTTCACGATTCGCACCGACAGCTTCGACCGGATCTCGTTCATGCCCGGCGTCCTGCTGGGCGTTCGCGAAGTCGCCGGCCACCCCGGCCTGAGCGTGGGCCTCGACCAGTACATGTCGCTGTAGATGGGCGTGTTCCGGAACCCGGCCTTCCTGGCGGCCGTCGCGCTCACGGTCATCGTGGCCGTGTACTTCGTGTTCGTCGCGGACTTCGCCTTCGCCTTCCTGCGGGCCGATGCGCTCGAGGCGAAGGGCCTCGGTGCCGCACTGCTGGTGCTGCCGCTGATCGGGGTGTGGTGGCTCTATCACGAGTGGAGGCTGGGCATCACGGTGCAGCGCATGGCCGACCAGCTCGACCGCGAGGGGCGACTCCCGATCCACGATGGCCAGCGCTCCGCGTCCGGGGCGCTCACCGAGGAGTCGGCAGAGGCCATCTTCGAGACCGCGAGACGCACCGCCGACGCCAGCCCTGAGGATTGGTCGGCCTGGTTCCACGTGTCGCACGCATACGAGGCCAACCGCGACCGGTCCATGGCACGCAAGTCGATGCGTCACGCGGCTCAGCTGTTCCGCGCCGAGCGCAAGGCTCAGCGCCTCAAGTGAAGCGCTCGCGGTGCCGCGCGCGGGGTCAGGAGCCGAGGTCGGCGCGGAACATCCGCTCGGCCAGCTCCCCGTCAGGGCCCTCCATGCCGCGGCGCACGCCGCCTTCTCCCAGGCCGGCGCCGGTGAGGAAGGACTCCCGGGCTTCGTCGCCCTCGAGCGCCCACGCTCGCACGGTGGTGCCTCCCGCGAGCCTCAGCGTGTCGACGCACGCGGCCAGCAGGCGGGATCCGTGGCCCGCGCGGCGGTGCTCGGGTGCGACCTCGAGCGCCACGATCTCTCCGGCCGAGGCCATCGCCGCGAACCCTACGACACGAGGCCCGTCCGTCGCCACGAAGACGCGGTGCTCGCGCGACGGGGGCGCCTGGATCGCCGCCGCCCACGTGCCCAGGACCTCCTGACGCGGAATCCCGGCCACCGCATCGTCCCCCAGAACGCCGCGCCATGCGGCGAGCTGGATGTCCGCGATCGCGTCCTCGTCCCCGGGGACGGCGGGGCGGGCGGAGACATCGGCGGTGGGCATGGCGACCAGCCTACGTGGCAGCGGCGGGCGAGCCGCACTGGATAGCCTGGCGGCATGACCGTGGTGACGGCGGCCTTCGCGGCCCTCGTGGGAATTGGCGCCTTGCTGATCGGCGCGGCGATCGCGTGGTTCTGGGACGTGCCGCGACGCACCGTGGCCGGCGTCATGGCGTTCGGCGCCGGCGTCCTGATCGCGACGCTGGCGCTCGAGCTCGTGACGGAGGCGAGCGAAGCCGGCGGAGTGGTGCCCGTGGTGGCCGGCTTCGCCGGTGGGGCGCTGCTGTACGTGGGCGGTGACGCCCTGGTCTCACGCCTCGCGGCGCGGCGGCGCCACCCGACCGTCGCGCCCTCGGGCTCACGCAACGCCACGGCCAAGCGCGGTGGAGACACCCCCGGCGGTGGCGCACCCATCGCGGTGGGCGCGCTGCTCGACGGCGTGCCCGAGGCAGTCGTGATCGGGCTCGCTGCCGCGACGGGAGGCTTTCCCGTGGCGATCGTCGCCGCGATCGGCCTGAGCAACGTTCCTGAGGGTCTCGCTGGCACGGCTCCGCTCAAGCGCTCGGGCCGCGGCGCGGGCTTCATCTTCGGGCTGTGGGGCGCCATCACTGCGATCGCGGTGCTCGCGACCGTTGTGGCGGTGCTGTTCCTGCAGGATGCGCCAGGCTCGACGATCGCGATCATCCAGTCGATCGCCGCCGGCGCGCTCCTGGCGATGGTGTGCAACGCCATGATCCCCGAGGCCTTCGAGGAGGAGCACTGGGCGACCGGGCTGCTCGCCACCGCGGGATTCCTGGTCGCCTTCGTCCTCGGAGCGGTGGGATAGCGCGGTGCCCCTGGACGGGGACCTGCCCCTGGACCTAACCCCAGCCGAGCACGCGCAGCCCGGCGGCCACGGCCGCGGCGGCGGCGACGACCACGATGAAGGGTGCGCGCCGCCACAGGAGGATGGCGGCGACCGCCACTGCGGCGACCCGCGCGTCGAGCACTATCGCCGCGCCCGTGGTGAAGGCCTGCACGGCGAACAGCGCCGCGAGCAGGGCGACGCTGATGTAGCCGGCGACGCGGTGCACGCGCGGGTGTGCGAGCCACGACTCAGGAACGGTGTGGCCCGCGATCTTCGCGCCGAACGCGAGAGCGGCGGCCGCGAGGATCGC
>Ga0207735_100285_pt1 | contig 11790 bp, 10 predicted proteins | sample TtaePargueraPR_9_FD_187280 | JGI IMG/M metagenome (GOLD analysis project Ga0207735, IMG submission 187280) | Aerobic enrichment media microbial communities from Bioluminiscent Bay, La Parguera, Puerto Rico - Tt and E2 (1) (SPAdes) | ecosystem: Environmental > Aquatic > Marine > Unclassified ... | reverse complement strand
CGTCGTCGTCCCGGAGGACCGATGAGCCCGTCCCGTGCACCCGCCGCGCCGTCCCCCGTCCTGGTACCGACCGTGCCCGAGCTGCTGCGGACCGGTCCGCCGCCACGGACGGTGCTGCGCCCGTGCGACGTCGGAGGCCCGGTGGCGTGGCAGGTGCTGGTGCGCGAGGGGGCCGTGACGGTGGTGCGCGGCGACGCGGGCTGCGCTCCCGGCACCCGGGTGGACGCCGCGCTGCGGGCGGGCCTGGTCGGCCCGGAGGTCCCCACCGGTGCGGTGGTGACCGGCAGGACCGCCGCCTGGATCCACACCGGTGCGGGTGACGGCAGCGGGCTCGACCTGACCTATCCGGCCGGCCGGCACCAGCCGGACCGCCCGGCCGGCGCCCGGCTGTGGCAGAGCCCGCTGCTCACCGCGGACGTCGTGCGCCTCGCCGGGGTGCCCGTGACGTCCCCGGAACGCACGGTCGTCGAGCTGGTGCTGCGCGACGGGGACCCGGTCGACCTGGTGGCCGCGCTCGCCGGTGCCGGCGTGGACCTGGGCCGGGCGCGGCTGCGGCTCGAGCGGCGTCCGCGCGCCCAGGGCAGGCCGCGGGCGCGGAGGCTGCTGCGCGAGGCCGAGGACCTGGTCCGCGCCCGGACGGGCACCGGGCGGTGTCCCGGCGTAGCGTGACGCGCATGGCCTCCTCGAACGCCGTCGAGCTCGACGCCGGCGGCCGGACCGTCCGTGTGTCCAGCCCCGACCGTGTCGTGTTCCCCGACGTCGGCGCGACCAAGCGCGACGTCGTGGAGTACTTCCTCGCCGTCGGCGACGGGATCCTCGGTGCGCTGCTGGACCGGCCCACGACGCTGGAGCGCTGGCCCAAGGGGGTCTTCGAGGGGGCCGTGATGGCTACCCGCAGCGACTCCCACGGCGACGCGTTCTACCAGAAGCGCGTCCCCAAGGGTGCGCCGGACTACGTGCGCACCGCGCGTATCGCGTTCCCGTCGGGTCGTACGGCGGACGAGGTCGCCCCCCACGAGATCGCGGTGGTCGCCTGGGCGGCTCAGCTCGGCACCCTCACGTTCCACCCCTGGCCGGTGCGCAGCGACGACGTCGAGGCCGTCGACCAGCTCCGCATCGACCTCGACCCCCAGCCCGGCACCGACTACGGCGACGCCGCCGAGGTGTCCGGGACGTTGCGCGAGGTGCTCGGCGAGCTGGACCTGACCGGCTACCCCAAGACGTCCGGCGGGCGAGGGCTGCACGTGTTCGTCCCGCTGGCGCCGCGGTGGAGCTTCCAGCAGGCCCGGCGCGCCACCATCGCGATCGGCCGCGAGCTGGAGCGTCGTCTGCCCGACCGCGTCACGACACGGTGGTGGAAGGAGGAGCGCGGGCGGCGGATCTTCGTCGACTACAACCAGATGGCGCGCGACCGCACCATCGCCTCGGCCTACTCGCTGCGCCCCAACCGGCGGGCCACCGTCTCGACGCCGCTGGACTGGGACGAGGTGGGCGTCGTCCACCCCGACGACTTCACGATCGCCACGGTGCCGGAACGCTTCGCCGAGCGCGGCGACCTGTTCGCCCCGCTGCGCGCCGACCGCGACCCGGGGCTCGACTGCTCGTTGGACGCCGCGCTGGACCTGGCCCGCACCGACGAGGAGGAGCACGGTCTGGGCGACCTGCCCTACCCGCCCGAGTACCCCAAGCAGCCCGGCGAGCCCAAGCGGGTGCAGCCGTCGCGCGACGCCGACCGCCACCGGGACCAGGCGGACTGATTCCGGCGCGCGACGTGGACCGTGCGGCCCTCAGGGCCGCTCGTACCGCAGCAGCACGGTGCCGTTGTCGAAGCGGCGCGTCTGCGTGAGCTCCAGGGCCAGGTCCAGGCCGGCGGGCAGGGCGCGCAGCCCGGCGCCGAGGGCACGGGGCGCGACGAACAGCTGCAGCACGTCGACCATGCCGGTCAGCAGCGCCTCGGCGGCCGTCGTCGGACCGGACACCTCGACCGCGCCGTCGGCCGCGGCCACGATCTCGGCCAGCCGGCGGGTCGTCAGGCGGGGTTCGACCGTGGTCCGGGGCGCGTCGACGCCCGTGGCGGTCAGTCGGTCGGAGCAGACGATCTTGTCCGCGGCGGCCCAGATCGCGGCGTAGTCGTCCTCGACCGCGCTCCGGCCGGCGGGCCACGTGTCCCACACCCGCATCGTGGCGTACATGTCGTGACCCATGACGTAGGTGCCCACGTCGCGGAGGCTGTCGTTGAAGAAGGCGTGCAGCTCCTCGCTCGGCGTCGTCCAGCCGATGCCGCCGTCGGCGTCGGCCACGAAGCCGTCGATCGAGCAGGTCGTGGAGTACAGCAGTGTTCCCATGAAAAGGCAGACCCTTCGCGGCGACGGGACTCATCGGTCGTCGACCAGGTCGAGCCCCGGTGCCCCGGGCAGGATCTCGGCGAGGTCGTAGCCGACGGGTTCGACGAGCTGGTCGTACGTGCACGACGCCGGTTCGCGGTCCGGGCGCCACCGCTTGAACTGCGCCGTGTGGCGGAACCTGCTGCCCTCCATGTGGTCGTAGCCGACCTCGAGGACCCGCTCGACCCGCAGCGGCGTGAACGACAGGTCCTTGCCGGCGCTCCAGCGGGACTGGGCACCGGGGCGGCGCTCCCCCGCGCCGCCGTCCGAGGTGGCCGGGTCCTGCCGGTCGGCCCACGGATGGTCCGCGTCCCCGGGCGGCACGGCCAGCGGGGACAGCTCGTCGTACAGCTCGGCGCGCCGCGCCGCCGGGAACGACGCCGCCACCCCCACGAACTGCAACGAGGCGCCGTCGGTGCCGGTGCCGTCCCGGTACAGCCCGAGCAGCAACGACCCGACGAGCGGGCGCTGCGCCGTGGACGTCTTGTGCTCCCGCAGGCCGGCCAGCACGACGTCGGCGGTGCGGGCGTGCTTGATCTTCGACCAGCCGCGCTTGTCGGGTTGATAGGTGCCGTCGGCCGGCTTGGCGACGACGCCGTCCAGCCCCGCGCCCTCGAACGTGTCGAACCACTGCCGGGCCCGGTCGGTGTCGGTGGTGCGGGGCGTGCGGTGCACCTGCGGCCCGTCCAGGCCGAGGGTGTCCAGGCGTGCGAGACGTTCGGTCAGCGGGCGCCCGGTCAGGTCCTCGTCGTCGAGGGCGAGCAGGTCGAACACGACGAGGCTGGCCGGGACCTGCTCGGCCAGCAGCCGGACGCGGGACTCGGCCGGATGAATGCGCTGGCTCAGCGTGTCGAAGTCCAGGTGCGCCGAGGTGTTGCCCGGCCCCGCCGGACGGGCGACGACGATCTCCGCGTCCACCACGCACCGTCGCGGCAGCGCGTCGAGCACCGCCGCGACCACCTCGGGGAAGTAGCGCTGCAGGGGCCGCGCGCTGCGCGAGTCGATGCGCACCTCGTCGCCGTCCCGGTAGACGACGGCGCGGAACCCGTCCCACTTCGGCTCGTACACCCAGCCGGCCTCGGGGCCGTCGGGCTGGTCGGGCACCTGCGCCACGGACCGGGCCAGCATCGGGCGGACCGGAGGTTCGATCGGCAGCCTCATGGGGGCGAACCTACGCCGACCGGTCCGGCGCCGCGCGTCAGGCGTCGGCGGGTGCCTCGGGAGCCGTCGACCCGACGTCGGCGGCCTTGGTGCCGGTGATGCGGTAGACGTCGAACACCCCGTCGATCTTGCGTGCCGCAGCGAGCACCTGCTGCAGGTGCGCCGGCTCGGCCATCTCGAACACGAACCGGGAGATCGCGATGCGGTCCGACGTCGTGGACACCGTCGCCGACAGGATGTTGACGTGGTGGTCGGACAGCACGCGGGTGACGTCGGAGAGCAGCCGGGAACGGTCCAGCGCCTCGACCTGGATCTGGACCAGGAACATCGTGTTGGCCCCGGTGGTCCAGGACACGTCCACGATCCGCTCCGGCTGGGAGCGCAGCTGGGCGATGTTGGCGCAGTCCTCCCGGTGCACGCTCACGCCCGCCCCGCGGGTGACGAAGCCGACGATGTCGTCGCCGGGCACCGGGGTGCAGCACTTGGCGAGCTTGACCCAGATGTCCTCGACACCCTTGACCATGACGCCCGGGTCGCCGGTGGACCGGGACCGCCGGTTCGGGTGCCCGGGCCGCGCGACCTCCGCGGTGTCCTCGGCCGTGCCGTCCTCGCCCCCGAGCGACTTCACGAGGGACTCGACCACGTGCTGGGCCGAGACGTTGTTCTCCCCCACCGCCGCGTACAGGGCGGAGACGTCGTCGTAGCGCAGCTCGTTGGCCAGCCCCACGAGCGACTCGTGGCTCAGCAGCCGCTGGATCGGCAGGTTCTGCTTGCGCATCGCCTTGCTGATCGCGTCCTTGCCGCGCTCGATGGCCTCCTCGCGGCGCTCCTTGGTGAACCACTGGCGGATCTTGTTGCGTGCCCGCCCCGACTTGACGAAGTTCAGCCAGTCCTGCGAGGGGCCCGCGGTGTCCGCCTTGGAGGTCAGCACCTCGACGACGTCGCCGTTCTGCAGGGGCGAGTCCAACGGGACGAGGCGACCGTTGACGCGGGCGCCCATGGTGCGGTGCCCGACCTCGGTGTGCACCGAGTAGGCGAAGTCCACCGGCGTGGCCCCCGCGGGCAGCGCCATGACCTCACCCTTGGGCGTGAAGACGTAGACCTCGGCGGCGCCGATCTCGTAGCGCAACGAGTCGAGGAACTCGCCGGGGTCGGCGGTCTCGCGCTGCCAGTCGACGAGCTGGCGCAGCCACGTCATGTCGTTGGCCCGCGGGTCCTTGCCGCCCTTGCCGGCGCGGGCGGTCTCCTTGTACTTCCAGTGGGCCGCCACGCCGTACTCGGCACGTCGGTGCATGTCGTGGGTGCGGATCTGGATCTCGACGGGCTTGCCGCCCGGGCCCACGACCGTCGTGTGCAACGACTGGTACATGTTGAACTTCGGCATCGCGATGTAGTCCTTGAACCGGCCCGGGACCGGGTTCCACCGCGCGTGCAGCGCGCCGAGCGCCGCATAGCAGTCGCGCACCGAGTCCACCAGGACGCGGGTGCCGACCAGGTCGTAGATCTCCGCGAAGTCGTGCCCGCGCACGATCATCTTCTGGTAGATCGAGTAGTAGTGCTTGGGGCGGCCCGTCACGGTCGCGCGGATCTTCGCCCCGCGCAGGTCGGCGGAGATCTGCTCGCGCACCACGCCCAGATACTCCTCGCGCGCCGGCGCCCGCTCGGCGACCAGGTGGACGATCTCGTCGTAGACCTTGGGGTACAGCGTCTGGAAGGACAGGTCCTCCAGCTCCCACTTAATCGTGTTCATGCCGAGGCGGTGGGCCAGCGGCGCGTAGATCTCCAGCGTCTCGCGCGCCTTGCGCGACGCCGAGGCCCCGGACACGTACTTCCACGTGCGCGCGTTGTGCAGCCGGTCGGCGAGCTTGATGACCAGCACCCGGATGTCCTTGGCCATGGCGACGACCATCTTGCGCACCGTCTCGGCCTGCGCAGCGTCGCCGTAGGTCACCTTGTCCAGCTTGGTCACGCCGTCGACGAGCATCGCGATCTCGCCGCCGTACTCGCCGGTCAGGTCCTGCAGGGAGTAGGAGGTGTCCTCCACCGTGTCGTGCAGCAGCGCGGCCGCGAGCGTGGCGCCGTCGAACCCGAGCTCGGCCAAGATCGTGGCCACGGCGACTGGGTGGGTGATGTACGGGTCGCCCGACTTGCGCTGCTGGCCCCGGTGCGCCTTCTCGGCGGTCGCGTACGCGCGCTCCAGGACGCTCAGGTCGCTCTTGGGGTGGTTGGTGCGCACCGCCTGCAGCAGCGGCTCCAGGGCCGGGGTGTTCGCCGGCGCGCCGCGCACGCCGAGGCGGACCAGCCGGTTGCGCACACGGGTGCCCGCACCGGACGGTCGGGACACGTCCGGGGCGCGATCGACCTGGGTGTCGTCGCTCACGAGCACCTCCTTCGTCCAGCGTCGCACGGACGGCGGCCGGGAGGGCAAGTCTACGACTCCACGCGCAGCAGCGTCTCGACCGTCTGCCCGGCGAGCCGGTCGCGGCCCCCGAGCCCGTCCAGCTCGAGCAGGAACGCCAGGGCCGACACGCGACCCCCGCAGCGTTCCACCAGACGGACCGCGGCCTGCGCGGTGCCTCCGGTGGCCAGCACGTCGTCCACCACGAGAACGCGCGCACCCGGTGCCAGTGTTCCCGCGGCGAGCTCGATCGCGGCGGCGCCGTACTCGAGCTCGTAGTCCTCGCGCTCGACCGGCGGCGGCAGCTTGCCCGCCTTGCGCAGCGGTACGAACCCGACGCCCAGGCGCGTCGCGAGCGGCGCGCCCAGCAGGAACCCGCGCGCCTCCATCCCGACGACGACGTCGACGCCGTCCGCGTCCGCCTCGACGAGCCGGGCGAAGGCGTCGACCACGTCGGCCAGCGCCCGCCCGTCCGCCAGCAGCGGCGTGATGTCCCGGAAGACCACCGGCGGGTGCGGGTAGTCGGGGACGTCACGGATGAGGGCGCGGATCTCGGCCGCGCGGACGGCCCCGAGACCGTCCAGCGCCACCACCGCGATGTCGTCCGGCACGGGGTCGGTCATCGCTTGCGACGCGGCTGTGCCGCGTTGCCCTGGTGGTGCCCGGGGATGAGCTGCGCCTTGCCGGCCGCGGCGGCCGCGAGCTCGGCGTCGTGCCCGCCCTCGGTGGCCAGGCGCTCGCGCTCGGCCAGCACGGACCGGGTGTGGTCGCGGTACTTCGGCTCGCGCTCGCGCAGGGCGACGTCCAGCGGCGTGGCCAGGAAGATCGACGACGCCGCACCGACGGCGATGCCGACGAACAGCGACAGGGCCAGGTCGCGCAGCGTGCCCGCGCCGAGCCACAGGGCTCCGAGGAACAGGATGCCCGCCACCGGCAGCAGCGCGACGACCGAGGTGTTGATCGACCGCACCAGCGTCTGGTTGACGGCCAGGTTGGCACGCTCGGCGTAGGTGCTGCGCGACTGGTCGAGCACGCCCGTGGTGTTCTCCCGGACCTTGTCGAACACGACCATCTTGTCGTACAGCGAGAAGCCGAGGATCGTCAGGAAGCCGATGATCGTCGACGGCGTGACCTCCCAGCCCACCAGCGCGTAGACACCGGCGGAGACGAGCAGGTCGGAGAGCATGGCGAGGATCCCGGCCACGGACATGCGCCAGGCCCGGAAGTAGATCGCCATGAACGCCGCGGCGAGCAGCACGAACACGACCACGCCCCACAGGGCACGCTCGGAGACGGCCGCGCCCCAGGTCGGGCCCACGAAGGACGCCTCGACGTCGGAGGCGTCCACGCCGTAGCCCTCGGCCAGCGCCTCCACGATCGCGGTCTCGTCCGCGCCCTCGACCTGCGCGGTCTGCACGCGCACCGCCGTCTGGCCGACGACGGCCACGCGCGGCTCGTCCTCCGGCAGGACCTCGTGCACGGCGTCCACCGCGACGGACTGCTCGGTCGAGCTCACGTTCTCGACGGTGAACTCCGAGCCGCCGCGGAAGTCGATGCCCAGCGTGAGGGGCTTGACCACCAGGATCAGGATCGAGGCGAGCCCCAGGGCCGCGACGATCGAGAACCACAGGCGGCGCTTGGCCACGATCGGGTAGGAGCGGCGACCCGTGTACAGGTCGTTGCCCCACTGGGCGAAGGTCATGCTGCCGGCCATCAGCGGCTCTCCTCGTTCTCGCCGGGAACGGCGTCGTCGGTGCGGCCCGCGCCACCCGGAGCGTCCGGTGGTCCGTCGTCGGACGTCGACGCGGCCCGGCGCTCGGCGGCGCGGCGCTCGGCGATGGTCATCCGGCGACCGGAGTCGTCGGTGGCCGGTGCCGGGCGCGCGCTCACGGCGCCCGCGAGGGCGGGCTCCGGCTCGGGCTCCGAGGCGGTGGGCACCGGGGTCTCGACACGGCCGGCGCCCTTGTACCGCACGCCGCCGGCGGCCCGCAGGCGCTCGGGCGACAGCCCCGACCAGCGGTGCCCGTCGCGGAAGAACGGCACCTTGGTCAGCAGCTGCAGCATCGGGTGGGTGAACCAGAAGACCACGGCGATGTCGATGATCGTCGTCAGACCCAGCGTGAAGGCAAAGCCCTGCACGCCGCCGACGGCGAGGAAGTACAGCACGACCGCCGAGATCAGCGTGACCGACTTGGCGGCGAGCACCGTGCGCTTGGCGCGTCGCCAGCCGCGTTCGACCGCCATCGACATGGACCGGCCGTCACGCACCTCGTCACGGATGCGTTCGAAGTAGACGATGAACGAGTCGGCCGTGAACCCGATGGCCACGATCAGACCGGCGACGCCGGCGAGCGAGAGCCGGTAGTCGATCGTCCACGACAGCAGCGCGATCGAGACGTAGGTGATGACCGCGGCGATGAGCAGGGAGCCGACGGTCACGAGGCCGAGGGTGCGGTACTGGAACAGCGAGTAGACCACGACCAGCGCCATACCGATCAGGCCGGCGATCAGACCGTTGCGCAGCTGCTCGGACCCGAGCGTCGCGGAGATCGTCTCCTGGCTCTGCACCTCGTACGCGATCGGCAGGGACCCGAAGCTGAGCTGGTTGGCCAGCGTGGCCGCCGAGTCGCGGGTGAACGTGCCCGAGATCTGGGCCCGGCCGTCGGTGATGATCGTGCCGGCGTCGAGCGACGGCGCGGAGATCACGAGCCCGTCGAGCACCATCGCGAACTGGTTGCGCGGCGACTCCAGGCCCTGCAGGCGCTGGGTCACCTCGCGGAACTCGGTCGTGCCCTCGGCGTCGAACTCGATGTTGACGACCCACTCGTTGGTGGACGTGCCGTTCGGGCCGGTGCCCAGGCCCGAGCTCGCGTTGTCCAGGTGGGTGCCGTCGACCTCGACCGGGCCGAGGACGTACTTGAGCATGCTGCCGTCGTTGGCGCACGTGACGAGCACCTGGTCCGGGTCGGCACCGCCGCCGCCCACGAGGTTGGCCGGGTCGGTGCAGTCCAGCGCGTCGAACTTCTCCTGCACGGCCGGGGTGATCTGGGCGAGGTCCGACGGGTCGGTCGGCTCGACGTCGGCGGCCTCGGTGGCGATCTGCTCGTCGAGGGCCTCGAGCTCCTCCTGGGTGGCCCCGGTGTCGCCCTCCTCGGGCGCCTCCGCGGACTCCTCGCCCTCGGCGCCCTCCTCGGTGCCCTCGCCCTCCGCGGCGGCCGACGCCTCGGCGCTGGGCTCGGTGCTGGGCTGCACGGACGGGATACCGACGTCGTAGGTCAGCACGGGACGGAAGCGCATCTGCGCCGGCTGCGAGACCAGGTCGATCGTCGCCTGGTCGACCTCGCCGGGGATGGACACGACGATGTTCTCGCCGCCCTGGTTGACGATCTCGGCCTCGACGACGCCGGAGGAGTCGATGCGCTGTCGGATGACGTTGATCGACTCGTCGATCGCCTCGGGGGTGATCTCCGAGCCGTCGGTCGACGTGGGGGTCAGGATGATCTGCGTCCCGCCCTGCAGGTCGAGCGCCAGTCCGGGCGCGAGGCTCGCCCCTCCCGGGTTGTCGTCGCTCTTCGGGTCGAGGTACGTGCCGACGAGGAGCGCCACGAAGGGCACCACCATCGACAGCAGTGCGAAGACCACGAGCGTGCGTACCGGACGCGAGCGCCGCGTGCTGGAGTTGGCCACTTGGTTCTCTTCCGTCGTGCGCGCCGCCGCCGTGGCCGACGCGTGATGGCGCCGACCGGGCGTGCCCGGCCGGCGCGGAGGTCACTTGTCCTCGGTGTCGCCGTTCTCCCGACGCTTGTTCTCCTGGTACTCCCGCTGGGCGGTGTCCAGGCCGGACAGGTCGTCCGGGACGTCGACGTCACCGTCTGCGGAGGTGATGCTACCTGCATCCGAGGACTCCTCGGCCTCGTCGGCGTCCTCGCCGACGACCGGGGCGTCCATCTTCTTGACGATGGCGGCACGCAGCCAGCGCGTGCGGGTGCCCGGCGCCGACTCGAGGGTGATGACGTCCGCGGCGTCGTCGACGTCCACGACCGTGCCGACCATCCCGGAACCGGTCATGACCTCCTGGCCGGGCTCCAGCGAGGAGCGGAACTCCGCCTGCTGCTTCTGCTGCTTGCGGGTGCGCGAGCTCATGAACAGCATGAGCGCGGCGAGCACGCCGAAGAGGATGATGAGTTCCACGAGGTTTCAGTCCTTCGGTCCGGAGGTGGGCGGGTGTTCCTGCCAGTCTAGGCGCCGCACCGGGCGCTCAGACCTCGTCGAACAACGTCCGCGACGCGCTCCCGGTTCCCGACGACGGCGCACCGGGTGCCCAGGCGCCCTCCGGCGGCTCCAGCCCGAGGTGCTCCCACGCCGAGGCGGTGGCGACCCGCCCCCGTGCCGTGCGGGCCACCAGGCCCTCGCGGACCAGGTACGGCTCGGCGACCGTCTCGACCGTGTCGGACTCCTCGCCCACCGTCATCGCCAGCGTGGTCAGCCCGACCGGACCGCCGCCGAACCGTCGGCACAGCGCCTCGAGCACGGCGCGGTCGAGGCGGTCCAGGCCGATGGGATCGACCTCGTAGACCTCCAGGGCCGCCCGCGCCGCGCGCAGGTCCAGGGTCCCGTCGCCGCGCACCTGCGCCCAGTCCCGTACCCGGCGCAGCAGCCGGTTGGCGATGCGGGGCGTGCCGCGGGAGCGGCCGGCGATCTCGTGGGCCGCCTCGTGCCGGATCTCGACGCCGAGCAGGCCCGCCGAGCGCAGGATGACGCGCTCGAGCTCGTCGGCCTCGTAGAAGTCGAGGTGCCCCGTGAAGCCGAACCGGTCCCGCAGCGGCGCCGGCAGCAGTCCGGACCGGGTCGTGGCGCCGACGACGGTGAAGGGCGGCAGCGCCAGCGGGATGGCGCTGGCGCCGGCGCCCTTGCCGACGACGACGTCGACCCGGAAGTCCTCCATCGCCACGTAGAGCAGCTCCTCGGCGGGCCGGGCGAGCCGGTGGATCTCGTCGATGAACAGCACCTCGCCCTCCTCCAGGGAGGACAGCACGGCGGCCAGGTCGCCGGCGTGCTGGATGGCGGGGCCGCTGGTGACCCGCAGGGCGGTGCCCAGCTCGGCGGCGATGATCATCGCCAGCGTCGTCTTGCCCAGTCCCGGCGGGCCGGACAGCAGGACGTGGTCGGGAGCGGCGTCCCGTCGCAGGCTGGCCTGCAGGACCAGGGAGAGCTGGTCGCGCACGACGCGCTGACCGACGAAGTCGTCGAGCTTCTTGGGCCGCAGCGCCGCCTCCGCGGCCCGCTCGACCTCGTCGGCACCGGCCCCGACGAGCCGTTCGCCCAGGTCCTGGGGATCGATCGCGCCCTCAGCCACGCTGCGGTCCCAGCTGCCGCAGGGCGGCGCGCAGCGTCGTCGGCACCGCGGCGGCCGTGACGACCTCGGCACCGGTCTCCGCGAGGGCCTTGTCCACGGCACCCTCGGCGACCTTCGCCGGCCATCCCAGCCCGACGAGCGCCTCGACCACCTGGCCCCGCTCGTCGGCCGGTGCACCGCTGCCGGCCGGTGCGCCGTCGTCGTGCCCGGGCTCGCCGAGCCGGCCGGACAGCTCCAGGACGATGCGCTGCGCGCTCTTGGCCCCGATGCCGGGGACGCGCCGCAGGGCCGCGGTGTCCTCGTCGGCGACGGCCCGGCGCAGGGCGGACGGCGTGAGGACCGCGAGCATCGCCAGGGCGATGCGCGGGCCCACGCCGGAGACCGACTGGGCCGTCTCGAAGACCTCCCGCTCGGCGTCCTCGGCGAACCCGTAGAGCGTCATCGAGTCCTCCCGCACCACGAGCGTCGTGTGCAGGTGCGCCTCGTCGCCG
>Ga0207735_100283_pt1 | contig 11859 bp, 10 predicted proteins | sample TtaePargueraPR_9_FD_187280 | JGI IMG/M metagenome (GOLD analysis project Ga0207735, IMG submission 187280) | Aerobic enrichment media microbial communities from Bioluminiscent Bay, La Parguera, Puerto Rico - Tt and E2 (1) (SPAdes) | ecosystem: Environmental > Aquatic > Marine > Unclassified ... | reverse complement strand
GGGGCGGGCGGACGCTAGGCGCGGACCGCCTTGGCCGCCGCCATCATGTGCTCGAGCGTCGCGGTGGTCTCCGCGTACGCGCGCGTCTTGAGGCCGCAGTCGGGGTTGACCCACAGCTGCTTCCCGGGGATCGACTCCTTCGCGAGCGCGAGCAGGTCGGTGATCTCCTGCGTGGACGGCACGCGCGGCGAATGGATGTCCCACACGCCCGGGCCGATCTGGCGCTCGTAGCCGTGCTGCTTGATCGCCGGCAGCACCTCCATCCGCGAGCGGGCCGCCTCGATCGACGTGACGTCGGCGTTGAGGCCGTCGATCGCGTCGATGATCTCGCCGAACTCCGAGTAGCACAGGTGCGTGTGGACCTGGGTGTCGTCGTGCGCGCCGGACGTGGCGAGACGGAACGAGCCCACCGACCACTCCAGGTACGCGGCCTGGTCCGCCTTCTTGAGCGGGAGCAGCTCGCGCAGCGCCGGCTCGTCGACCTGGATGATGCCGATGCCCGCGGCCTCGAGGTCGCGGATCTCGTCGCGCAGCGCGAGCGCCACCTGGTTCGCGGTCACGCCCAGCGGCTGGTCGTCGCGCACGAACGACCACGCGAGGATCGTGACGGGGCCCGTGAGCATGCCCTTGACCGGCTTGTCGGACAGCGACTGCGCGTACGCCGCCCACCGCACCGTCATCGGCTCGGGCCGCGTGACGTCGCCCCACAGGATCGACGGACGCGTGCAGCGCGAGCCGTACGACTGCACCCAGCCGTTGACGGTGACGTCGAAGCCGTCCAGCAGCTCCGCGAAGTACTGGACCATGTCGTTGCGCTCGGCCTCGCCGTGCACCAGCACGTCGAGCCCCAGCTCCTCCTGGAGGTCGACCACGCGCGCGATCTCGGCCTTCATGGCCTCCTCGTACGCCGCATCGTCCAGCTGCCCCTTGGCCCACGCGGCACGCGCCTTGCGGATCTCGGGGGTCTGCGGGAACGAGCCGATGGTGGTGGTCGCCAGCTCGGGCAGCTGGAAGCGGGCGTCCTGCGCCGCGGCGCGCACCGCGTACGACGGACGGTCGAGGTCGGCCGGGGTGACTGCCGCGAGAGCCGCACGCACGTCCGCCTTGTTGGTGCCCGGGTGCGCCTGACGCGAGGCCAGCGCGGTGCGGGCCGCGGCGAGGGCGTCGGCCACGGCCTCCTCGCCCTGGGACCGCGCGGTCGCGAGGGTCACCACCTCGGCCACCTTCTCGTCCGCAAAGGCCAGCCAGCTCAGCAGCTCCTCGCCCAGGTGCTCCTCGCCCGCGAGGCTGTGGGGCACGTGGAACAGCGACGTCGACGACGACACTGCGACCGTGGCGCCGAGCGCCTCGATCTCGGCCGCCTTGCGCAGCGCCGCGTCGAGGTCGGTGCGCCAGATGTTGTGGCCGTCGACCACGCCCGCGACCACGGTCACGCCGGACAGGTCGGTCCCGCTGGGCACCGCGCCGCGGACCAGGTCGACGCCGATGGCCTCGACGCCCGAGTCCTTGAGGACGGGCAGCGCGTCGTCGAGCGAGCTGTACGGCGCGGCCACGAACAGCGCGGGGCGGTTCGCGAGCGCCGCGAGCGAGCCGTAGACCTTCGCGGCGTTGGCAAGCACCTCGGCGCGGTCGGCGTCGATGTCCGCCACCAGGATCGGCTCGTCGATCTGCACCCACGCGGCGCCGGCGGCCTTGAAGGCCTCGAGAAGGTTGCCGTAGACCTCGAGCACGTCCTCGAGCCGCTCGATCGGGCGGTAGCCCTCGGGCGCCTCGTCGCTGGCCTTCGCCAGGTACAGGAACGTCAGCGGGCCGGTGATCACCGGACGGGTGAGGTAGCCGGCGTCCTTGGCCTCGACGAACTCGTCGACCCAGCGCGTGCTCGACAGCGCGAACTCGGTCTCGGGACCGATCTCGGGCACCAGGTAGTGGTAGTTCGAGTCGAACCACTTGGTCATCTCGAGCGGCGCCTTGTCGCCGACGCCGCGCGCGATGGTCGAGTAGCCGGCCAGGTCGACCGAGCCGTCAGCGGCGCGGAGGTCGGCGAAGCGGGTCGGCACGGCGCCGAGCGTGACGGCCGCGTCGAGCACGTGGTCGTAGAACGAGAAGTTGCTCGGGATCGCCGAGGCCTCGGCGGCGAGGCCCAGCTCGGCCATGCGCGCGAGGTTCGCGAGGCGCAGCTCCTTGGCGGTCGCCTCGAGCTCCGCCGCGGTCGTGGCGCCCTTCCAGAACGACTCGAGGGCCCGCTTCAGCTCACGCATTCGGCCGATGCGGGGGTAGCCGAGGACGGTGCCGTCGGGGAACGCGGGCGCAGGGGCAGGGGCAGTGGTCTGCTCAGTCATGATTCCTCATGAGGGTTGGTGCGCGGCGGGCTCGCCATTGCGCTTGGTCGACGCGTCAGCACGCCGAGTTGCGCGGCGAGTCTAACCCGCAAAACCCCTTCTGGCCAGGGGGTCGTACCAGGGGGTGGACGCCGCGTCCCACATGATGGACACCTGTTCAGCATCCGCCCGCGGGCGCGGATCAGCCGCGCGCGGCGCCCTCCGCGGCCTCGAGCAGCGCGACCGGCACCCCCGCCTCGACCGTGCGCGACACCGTGCAGTGGCGCTCGTGCGAGGCCCGCAGCGCCGCGCCGACGCGCTTGCGGGCGGCGTCGCCCTCGGGCCCCTCCGGGAAGGCCAGGTCGAACAGCACGCGGATGTTCTCGAGGATGTTCGCGCCGTCCTCGGCCACCTTGTCGGCGCTGGCGGTGACCTCGAAGCGCTCGGGCGCGGCGCGGCGCGTGGTCATCGCGTCGACGTCGATGCTCGAGCAGCCGGCGATCGCGGCGAGCATGAGCTCGACGGGGCCGAGCAGGCCCTCGCCGCGGCCGAAGCGCAGCTGCGCGCCGTCGGCGTTGGTCGCGACGTAGACGCCCTCGGACTCGCGGGTGAGGGTGACGGAACGGGGGGAGATCTCACGGGTCATGCGTCGATGGTCGCACGCCCGGCCCGGTGGTCAGTGCCGCTCGAGCCCCATCGCGTCGACCAGCTCAAGTGCAGCCTCATGCCTGTTGAACGTGATGATGTGGATGCCCGGCGCGTCGGCGTCGAGCAGCTCGCGCGACAGCCGCGCGGCATGCGCGACCCCGGCGGCGCGCGCCGCGTCGTCGTTCTCCGCGTGCTCGAGCGCCGCGACCAGCGCGCCGGGCGTGGGCACCCCGGTGAGCTCGGCGGCGCGGGCCGCGCGGCGCGCGCTCACGAGCGGCATGACCTCCGGGATGATCGGCATGTCGATGCCCTCCGCCGCGGCGTCCTCGACCAGCGCGGTGTACTGGTCCGCCTCGTAGAACACCTGGGTGATGGCGAAGTCCGCGCCGGCCTCGTGCTTGGCACGGAGCACGTCGAGGCCGAGGCGACGGAAGCGCTCGATGGCGTGCTGCGCCGGGAAGGCCGCGACGCCGACGCTCAGGTCGTCCACGCCGTGCGCGGCCGCCACCTCGCGCACGAGCGTGACCAGCTGGTACGCGTAGAGCAGCCCGTCCGGATGCGGGCGCCAGTCGGCCTGACCCTTGGGCGGGTCGCCGCGCAGCGCGAGGAAGTCGCACACGCCCTCGGCGAGGTAGCCCTCGATCACCTCGATCAGCTCGGCCCGCGACTGATCGACGCACGTGAGATGCGCGAGGGGCGGGATGGTGTGCTCGACCGCGACGCGGTGGACCACGCCGCGGGACGTGCCGCGCGTGGTGCCGGAGGCGCCGTACGTGATCGAGACGAAGTCCGGATGGGTGGCCGCGAGCAGCTCCATCGTCTCCGTGAGGGTCGACTCCGCCGCGGGCGTGCGCGGCGGGAACAGCTCGTACGAGAGCGTCGGCCGCCGCTCGGCGAGCAGGTCACGGATGGTCATGGCGCGTTACTGTACGCAGATTCCCGGCGGGCGGCGAGGCACCGCCGTCCCCGGCACGTGCCGGACCGGACCCATCCCCCGCCCCGGCGCCGCTCGGGGCGACCGTCGCATCGTCCCGCCACACTGGACCCATGATCACCGAGCCGAACGACCTGATCCGCTGCTTCGGCGCGGGCGACCCGCTGTACGCGCGCTACCACGACGAGGAGTGGGGCGTGCCGGTGCACGGCGATGCGGCGCTGCTCGAGCGGATCGTGCTCGAGGGGGCGCAGTCGGGCCTGTCGTGGCTGACGATCCTGCGCAAGCGCGAGGGCTACCGCGAGGCGTTCGCCGGGTTCGAGCCGCGCGCGGTCGCCGCGTTCGACCTGGACCGCGTCGAGGCGCTCATGGAGGACGCGCGGATCGTGCGCAATCGCCGCAAGATCGAGTCCGCGGTGGCCAACGCGCGCGCCGTCGTGGCGCTGCAGGAGGCCGGCGGGTCGCTCGACGCGCTGTTCTGGTCGTTCGCGCCCGCGCCACGGGACGCGCCGCCGGCCTCGTGGGCCGAGGTCCCGGCGCAGACGCCGGAGTCGGTGGCGCTCGCCAAGGCGCTCAAGTCCGCGGGCTTCGTGTTCGTGGGCCCGACCACGATGTACGCGGCGATGCAGGCGTGCGGCCTGGTCGACGACCACATCGCGGGGTGCGTCGCGGCCGGTGGATAGCGACGCGCATCGGCCCTCGCCGGAGGCCTGTACGGGGCGACGATGCGCCCCGCACCTGGACGAACGCGCTTGTCCACATTTGTATCCACTTGATGTGGATATGTCCGTATTGACCTCGCCCTGATCCGTCAGCAATAGGCGCGGCGGTGACGCTCGATGGCGTCGGCCAGCAGCGCCTCGACGATGCGCTTGTCCGCCGGGAGCCACGGGACGTCGCGCCAGCCCCCCGGCTCGAGCCAGCGCAGCTCGTCGTGGTCCTCGAGCGGGCGCGGCTCGACCGCGGCGCCGTCCGCGCCCGGCAGGATCCGCGCCCACCACACCCGCATCACCAGGCGCTCGACGTCGGCGTCGCCCGGACGCAGCATCCACACGGGGGCGTCGCCGCACGCGTTCTCGATGCCGGCGCCCTGGTCGGGCCCCACGATCTCGTCGCCGATCTCGACCTCGACCCCGAGCTCCTCGCGCAGCTCGCGCCGCAGCGCGTGCTCGGCGGTCTCGCCACGCTCCACCTTGCCGCCCGCGAACTCCCACAGCCCCGCGAGCTCCGACGGCGCGCACCGTCGCGCGGACAGCAGCCGACGCGGCGCCTCGAGCGAGTCGGTGATGGCCGCGGCGACCACGAGCCGCGTGTTGACGGGCATGACTCGCGCCCGGCTCAGGCGATCGTCGCGGCGTAGGCCTCGGCGTCCAACAGGTCCGCCGGCGTCTCCGACAGCTCGACCTTGTAGATCCAGCCCTCGCCGTACGCGTCCGAGCCGATGGTCTCGGGCGAGGACTCGAGGCCCTCGTTGACCGCCGTCACCGTGCCGGAGACGGGCGAGTACAGCTCGCTCACCGCCTTCGTCGACTCGAGCTCGCCGCACACCTCGCCGGCCACGACCGTGTCGCCGACGCGCGGCGCCTCGACGTAGACGATGTCGCCGAGCGCCTGGGCGGCATGCTCGGTGATGCCGACCGTGACGACCCCGCCGGCCTCGGGATCGCCGGCGACCCACTCGTGCTCGGCGGAGTACGCGAGCTCATCGGGAATGTTCGACATCGGCGACCCCTCTCGGAACGGTCTGTGTTGGGACGAGCCTACGAGGCCCGCGAGTAGAACGGTAGCGCCACCACGGTCATGTCCTCGCGACGTCCGCGCACGTCGATGCCCACGACGGTGCCCGGCTCGGCCAGGGCCGGCGGCACGTACGCCATCGCGATGGGCCGGCCGAGCGTCGGCGACGGCGCCCCGGACGTCACCTCGCCCACCTCGGCGCCCTCGGCATCGAGCACCGCGTAGCCCGCGCGGGCCGCGCGGCGGCCGTCGCCGACCAGCCCGACGAGCGTCCGCTCGGGGCCCGCCGCCTTGACCTTGAGCAGCGCGTCGCGCCCCACGAAGTCGCCGCGCGGCTTCGCCGGCGTGCCGAACACGACCACGCGGCCGAGGCCGGCGTCGAACGGGGTGAGGTCGCGCGACAGCTCCTGGCCGTACAGCGGCATGCCGGCCTCGAGGCGCAGGGTGTCGCGCGACGACAGCCCGCACGGAACGATGCCGTCGCCCTCGCCCGCGGCGAGCGCGAGGTCCCACACCGCGGTCGCGTCCGCCGCGTTGACGAAGAGCTCGAAGCCGTCCTCGCCGGTGTAGCCCGTGCGGGCGACGAAGGCGTGGATGTCACCCTCGAGCAGGACGTTCACCGCCGAGTAGTAGCGCATCGCGACGATGTCGTCGGCGCCGCGGGCGCACATGCGCGCGACGATGCCCTCGGCGCGCGGGCCCTGGACCGCGATCAGCGCGATCTCCGCGGAGATGTCCTCGACGTCGGCGTCGAAGCCCGCGAGACGCACCTCGAGCTCGGCGAGCACCACGTCCTTGTTGGCGGCGTTCGCGACCACGACGAAGTGGTCCCAGTCGCGGCGGTACACGATCAGGTCGTCGACCACGCCGCCCTCGGGGGTGCACATCATGCTGTACTTCGCGCCGCCCAGCGCGACCGCCGAGATGCGCCCGACGAGGGCGTGTTCCAGGAACGCCGCGGCATCGGCGCCGCGCACCGCGACCTCACCCATGTGCGACAGGTCGAACAGGCCCGCCGCGGTGCGCACCGCGGTGTGCTCGGAGATGTCGCCCGAGTAGCGGACGGGCATCTCCCATCCGGCGAACGGGACCAGGGTCGCGCCGAGCGCGACGTGCCGGTCGTGGAGCGGGGAGCGCAGCGCGTCGGACATGCGGCCAGACTAGTGCGCGGCGCGCCCCTCCTCGGGCCTCACAGCAGCGCGGCCACCCCGACCGCGGCGGCCGCGAGCGCCGCGACGCCGAGCGCGCCCACCGCGACGATGCGTCCCGCCCGCCGGCGCTGCAGGGCCGCGTCGCGGTGCGCGCGCGAGGCCGGGTCGATGACGCCGGCCGCGCCGCTGTCCGGCGCGCCCTGCCCGTCCCGCGGCTCGCGCGGGGCGAGCGACGCCGAGCGGCGGCTGCGCGGGTAGTAGTAGTGCGCCTCGCCGCCGAAGCCGCCCGCGCGGCCATCGGGTGCGTCGGCGTCCTCGGGCGCGCACAGGTCGTCCGGCTCGTCCGGGGACGCCGGTGCGGCGGCGGGCTGGGTGTCGCCGGCCGCGATCCTGCGCCGCGAGGCGCGCGTGCGGTCCAGGTCGGCCTCGCGCCGCTCGGAGCGGACGGCCTGCTCGGGCTGGGTGTCCTGCTCGGCGGCCGCGCGCCGTGCCGAGAGCCTCGTGGGGTCCTCGTCCGTCACGCGTCGCCCCGACGTCGCGTGCTGGGGGTGGTGTCGCCGTCATCGTGCTCGCCCCACATGGGCCATGGCGCCGGGTCGGCGCCGCTCGGCGTGACGAAGGCGGCGTCGGCGACCACGACGGTCACGTTGTCCGCCGCGCCGCGCCCGACCGCGAGGTCCACCAGCGCCTCGGCGGTCTCGGCCGGGCCTCCGGTCAGCGCCGCGACGCGGCCGATCGTGGCGTCGTCGACCTCCTTCATGAGGCCGTCGCTCGCCACGACCAGGCGCCTCCCGGGGATCTGCGGCACGAGCCACGCGTCCATCTCGTGGATGCCGTCGCCGATCGCGCGGGTCAGGATGTTGCGGTCCGGGTGGATGAGGGCCTGCGCGGGCGTGATGCTGCCGCGGTCGACCAGCTCCTGGACGTGCGAGTGGTCGACGGTGACCTGCCGCAGCTGGCCCCCGTCGAGCACGTACGTCCGCGAGTCGCCCACGTTCACCACCATCCACCATGGGCTGCCGCCGTGCATCACGGCGACGCCGCCGGTGAGCGTGGTGCCGCTGTCGCCGCCCACCTGACGCTGCACCTCGGCCACCAGCTCGCGCGCGTGGACGTGGGCGCGGGCGACGTCGTCGGGCGTGAGCGGCCCGTCGTCGGCGATCGCGGCGAAGGCGGCGACCGCGGCCGCCGCGGCCTCGGCTCCCGCGATGTGCCCGCCCATCCCGTCGGCGACCACGAACACGGGCCCCTCGGCGACGAAGGCGTCCTCGTTGCGCAGGCGGCCGCCGACGTGCGTCGCGCCCGCGCCGTTGACGCCGGCGTGGCCCTGCGTGGCGGTCATCCGCCGGCCTCGCGGCGCCGGATCTCGATCTCGACGTCGCCCAGCACCAGGCGGCCCTCGACCGGGGTCGCCTCCCCCTCGGGGACCTGCACCTCGCGGCCGGAGCCGTCGACCAGGTACGTGCCGTTGGTCGAGCCGAGGTCCTCGACGCTCCAGCGTCCACCGGCCAGCGACAGGCGCGCGTGGACCTTGGAGATGGTTCGGGTCGGGTCGGCCACGTCGAGCCGGGGCGTGCCGTCGACGGGGGGCAGGCCGCCGGCGCGGCCCACCAGGACCGTCGCGGAGTCGAACGTGTACACGCCGCCCTCCGAGGTGACGAGCTGCCAGGCCTCGCGCTGGCGGGCGGACATGCGGGTGCGGTCGTCCTCGTCCGACGTGGACGATGCGGTGGGCGGCGGCGGGGGCGGCGGCACGGCGGGCGTCGCCGCAACCGGGGCGGGCTCGACGACGGGCGCGGTCAGGGGCAGATCCTCGGTCCGCGGCTCGGGCTCCGGGGTCGCCGCCGGCGCCGGGGCGGGCGGCGCGGGCACGGCCGGGATCTCGAAGGTCGGCACGGCCGAGGGCGCGGGCGGCGGCGCGGCGGCGCCGCCGCGCATGTACGGGCTCACCGGAAGGGTCGGGGTCGGCTCCACGTACGGCGGGCGCGCCTCCTCGGCGGGAGGCTCGCTCGCGACGACCTCGGCGGGCACGGGCAGCTCGGCGGTGGGCGGCGCCTCGGCGGCCTCCTCCGACTCGGCGGTCGCCTCCGGCTGCTCGGTCGGCTCGGGCTCGGCGACCGTCTCGGGCTCGCGGGCCACCGGCGCCTCGTCCCGGTCGGGGGTCTCGGCGACGGGCTCCGGCGCGCGCGGCGCGAGGGACGCGTACGGCGAGACGCGCTCGCCGGCGGCCGGCTCCGCGTCCCACGCGGCGAGGTCCGCGTACGGCGACGGCAGCGGCGCGGGGGCCTCGGACGGCTCGGGCTCGGCGAACGGGACCGGCACCGCCTCCGCGGCCTCCGGCTCGACCGGCCGCTCGGGCTCGCTGCTGTGGGGCGTGGTCATCGGCTCCTCCTCGGGGGGCGGCGTCGGGCCGGGCTCGGCGGCCGGAGGCGCCGCACGCGGGACGGCGACCGGCCCGGGCGCACGCGCCGCGAGCATGTCGCTCCAGCCGACCACGCCCGCCCACAGCGCCGGGCTCAGGGCCGCGAGCACCGGGAGGCCGGCGGGCAGCCCGTGATCCAGGCCGAGCCGGTGCGTGTGCACGATCCACATGCCCCACGCGGCGACGCCCGCGGCGGCTCCGACCAGCAGCCCCGCGATCGCGATGTCGGAGCCGCCGGTGACGCTCGCGCCCACCGCCGCGACGAGCGCGCCCGCCGCCGCGAGCCCGCGAGCCGTCGCGGTCGCGGCGACGTTCGACTGGGTCACGCGCGCCATCTCGACGTAGCGCAGGACCGGGATCCACGCACGGCCGGGGCGGCCCTCCGCCTTGCGGAACACGGCGCCGAGCGCGAGCCCCATCCACACGAGCTCGACGAGCAGGACCACCACGACGGCGACGAGCGCGTCGGAGGTCAGGGGCGCCGCGGCCTGCTCGCCGTCGACCACCGTGGCCCACGCTCCGATCATCCGCCCGCTCCTTCCGTCACCATCGCCACCGCCGGCGCCTCACCGACGACGAGTGCGTGAGCGGCGCGATGGTCCGCCACCGCTCGTCGCCATGCTCGGGACGCGGCCGCTCGTCGCCCCGCGGCGCGGTCGCGCGCCCGAGCAGCGACCTGGTCGACAGCCGCGTGCCGAGCCTACGCCACCGTCCTCGCCGGTCCCGGAGCGCCGCTCGGTCGGTCGCGACCAGCTGCCAGGCGCGCCGCGCATCGTCCTCCGCGACCCCGCCATCGGTGAACGTCGCGCGGTCTGCGATCACCGCGAGCGCGAAGCCGTTGCGCGTGCCGAAGGCGGCCGCGGTCTCCAGCCGGGTGGCATGCGTGGTCGGGGTCAGGCCCGCGTCCACGCCCGCGTCGACGTACTCGTCCCACGCGCCCTGGGCCGCGTGGGTCGGCGGACCGGCCCGGCGCCGCGCGCTGCGCAGGCCCTTGGCGACGAGGATCGCGGCGAGCGGTCCGAGCAGCACGAGCAGGACCAGGGAGACGAGGACCGCGGTGCGGACCCACCCCGTGAACCAGGTGCCCGAGGCGTCCGCCGCGGGCGTGGCCTCGGAGCCGCCGCTGCGGCCCTTGAGGGCCGCGATCGCGTCGACGGCCTCGGCCTGATCGGGGTCCGTCGCGGTCGGGAGCTCGGGATCGCGCTGGTCGATGACCGCGGGGGTGACCGGGTCCTCGTGCTGCGGGGTGACGTCGACCGGGATCCACTCTCCGGAGGCGGCCTGCACCTCGGTCCACACGCTGAGGTTGCCGCCGCGGCACACGCCGCCGTCGCACGGGGCGGGCGTCCATCCGAGCGGGTCGGTCGCGACGAGCCGCGCGCCGACGACCACGCGTGCGGGGAAGCCGAGCTCCGCGGCGACCAGGGCGGTCGCCGCGGCGAACTGCTCGTCGTCTCCCACCGCGGCGACGGGCTCCGCGTCGTCCTCGCCGTCCGCCTCGGCCGCGAGGTCCAGCAGGGCCTCGAAGAGCCGGTCGATGCGGTCGTACGAGTGGCCGGCCGTCGAGGGCTCGAACGTGTAGTCGCCGAGGTCGGACACCCACCGCGGCGCCCCGTCGAGCGCGAGCGAGTGGCTGAGGTATCCCTGGGCGCGCAGCCGCTCGACCAGCGTGGCGAGGCCCGCGCCGTCCCTCGTGACGCCCTGGTCGGCGACCCACCGGCTCAGCGACTCGGGGATGAGGTCACGGTCGATCGCGGCGGCGCCGGGCGACGGCCCGGCCTCCTCGAGGGTCGTGCGCGGCGGCGCGGCAGCGGTGACGGCCACCGTGTCGCCCGCGGCCACGCCGCCCTCGAGCGCCAGCACCGCGGCGGACGCGGACGAGGCGTAGTAGAAGGCGTCGGTCAGCATCGAGCCGCGCGGGCCGGACAGCGTCACGGATCCGAGCTCGCCGGGCAGCGGCACCCAGGGGCCCTCGAGCGCGTCGATCGCGATGGTCGCGGTGACGGTCGTGCCCGCCGCGACGGGGATCGCCGAGGGCAGATGCTGGAAGCGCAGCGGCGTGTAGCCCTCGGGTGCCACCGCGCTGAAGGTCGAGCCGTCGTAGTACGGGAGCGTGGCGACGCGGATGCGGGTCACGTCGCCGGTCACGTTGGCGACGGCGAACAGCGGGGCGTCGTACAGGTCGTCGGAGAAGTAGGCGCGGTACGCGGACATCGGCGAGACGGCCTGGTCCACCGCGAGCCGGGGGGTCACCGCGGTGCGCGCGACATCCCGGGGACGGTCGTCCATGATCGGCACCGCGATGACGCCCGCGGTGACGACGGCCCCGGCGACCAGCGCGCCCGCGACCAGCGCGCGCCCGAGCCGCCTGCGCGGCTGCACGCCGCGGACGCCGCCGCCGGTCGCGGCGACCGCCGCGCGGCGCTCGTCGGCCATCCGCCACAGCACCCATCCCAGGGTCGATGCGAGCGCGAGCAGGCCCACTACCGTCTCCCGCGCGAGCGATGAGATCGGGCCGGGCAGTCCCGCGAGGTCCGTCCGGGCGGCCGGGCCCAGCGCGACGGAGACCACCATGGCCGCGCCGCCCACCCCGGCGGCCCAGCCCCACCGGCGCGGGCGCGTCCCGAGCCACACGATCGCTGCGCAGGA
>Ga0207735_100281_pt1 | contig 11957 bp, 12 predicted proteins | sample TtaePargueraPR_9_FD_187280 | JGI IMG/M metagenome (GOLD analysis project Ga0207735, IMG submission 187280) | Aerobic enrichment media microbial communities from Bioluminiscent Bay, La Parguera, Puerto Rico - Tt and E2 (1) (SPAdes) | ecosystem: Environmental > Aquatic > Marine > Unclassified ... | reverse complement strand
GCCAGCCGCGACTTCCCGCTGGACCCGTCGCGCAGCGGCACGACGGCGGTCACCGGCTCGGTCACGCGAGGGCCAGCAGCTCGCGGGCCAGGCGTTCGCGGCCGTCGGGCCCGCCCATGATCGTGTCGGTGACCAGCACCTCGAGCCCGAGGTTGCGCACGGGTTCCGCGAGCGCCTCGTCGGCGGCGTCGATCACCATCACGTCCACCAGCCCGGCGTAGAGCCGGGCCACGCCCAGGGCCGAGACGTCGTGCCCGAGGGACTCCAGCACCTGCGCCGCCGGACCCTTGAGGGCGCGGCCGCCCACGATGGGGCTGACGGCGACGCGACGGGCCGCCGTCGAGCGGACCGCCTCGCGCACGCCCGGCACGCCGAGGACCGGCTCGACGGACAGGAACGGGTTCGACGGCGCCACCACCAGCAGGTCGGCGCCGGTGACGGCGTCGAGGACACCGGGGGCGGGGCGGGCGTCCTCGATGCCGTCGAACGCCAGGTCGAGGACGGCGTCGGCGTGCTGCCGCCGCACGAAGTACTCCTGGAACTCCAGTTCGCCCGACGGGGTGGTGATCCGGGTGCGAACCGGGTCGTCGGTGACGGGCAGCAGCCGGGCGGTCACCCCGAGCGCACCGGCCAGCCCGGCGGTCACCGCGCTGAGCGGTTCGCCGGAGCGCAGGCGTGCGGTGCGCACCACGTGCGTGGCGAGGTCCTTGTCGCCGAGGGTGAACCAGGTGTCCTCGCCGAGGCGCTCGAGCTGGGCGAGCGTCGCGTACGACTCGCCGGTCAGACCCCAGCCGCGCTCCTCGTCGTTCATCTCGGCCAGCGTGTACATCACGGTGTCGAGGTCGGGCGAGACGTGCAGCCCGTGCCGCTCGGTGTCGTCGCCGACGTTGACCACGCAGGTGAGCGCGTCGAGGGCGCGGGAGAAGCCGTGGGCCAGGCGCGCGCCACCGACGCCGCCGGCCAGGAGGGTGACCGAGGTGTTCACACGTCGAGCCTAGACGCGCATGATGGACGCATGGCCGTCTTCGCGTTCTCCGTCGCCCCGCTCGGTGCGGGCGAGTCCGTCACCGCCTCCGTCGCCGAGGCCGTCCGCATCGTGAGGGAGTCCGGGCTGCCGAACCGCACCACCTCGATGTTCACCGAGATCGAGGGGGAGTGGGACGAGGTGATGCCGGTGATCCAGCGCGCCACCGAGGCGGTGGGCGCCGGCGGTCACCGCGTCTCGCTGGTGCTCAAGGCCGACATCCGTCCCGGGCACTCCGGCCAGCTCGACGGCAAGGTGGCCCGCGTCGAGGAGGCGCTCGCCGAAGGGGAGGGGGAGACCGGTCACGCGTGATCCTGGTCACCCACCAGGGGTGTTGTACGGCACTCCCTACCCCGCCGTAGGCTATGCCGCAACCACGGCCGCCCGGGCCGTGCGCCCGATCCGAGGAGAGTCAGCGCGATGCCACTGTTCGAGGTCGACGCCAGCAGGCCGCTCCTCGTGCAGTCCTCCGCCGGCGCCGTCGAGCCGGGGCTGGGCACCACCGCGCACCGGGTCGTGGACTCGCACATCGACGGGCTGCTCGGCGAGCAGATCTTCCCCGTCGCCCAGGGCACCGGGCCGGACGAGCCGCACCTGCTCGCGCTGGACGCCACCGGGTCGCCCGTCGTCGTCGAGCTCGTCGCCGAGCTGGACCGTGCCGCGCTGACGCGGGCGCTCGACCATGCCGGCTGGGCGGGGCGGCTGACCCGCGGCGAGCTCGCCGCGCGCTACCACGGCGGCGCCGGCTCGTTCCACCGGGACATCGCCGCGTTCTACGACTCGGTGCCGATCACCCGCTCCCAGCCGGGTCGTTCCAGCGCCCGCCTCATCGTCATCTGCCAGGAGGCGGGCGAGGAGATCCTCAACGCCGTGGACTTCCTGCGCCAGCCGACGATGCCCGTCGAGGTCCTCAAGATGGGCGTCATGCACGACCAGGAGGGACGCCGGTTCGTGGACGTGTCCCCGCTGGTGATCCACCCGGCCGCCGGGGCGTCGTCGCCACGCCTGTCCCGGGCGGCCGGCACCGAGCCCGCGGAGCGGGCCGTCCGCGGCACCGCGGGCCAGGGCGCCGAGCCGGAGTCGTTCGCCGAGGGGGTCAAGGTCGGGCTCGCCCTGACCGGCAAGAATCCCGCCGTCGCGACCTCGCCGGCCGACGGTGCCGGGACGCCCGACCGCGCGCCCGCGGCCGGGCGGCGCGCCGCCGCTGCGCGGGACCAGGTCGGCGACACCGCCGAGCAGCCGCCCCTGCGCCGCACGCGGGCCGCGCGCCGCGCCGAGTCCGCCCCGAGCCTCGCGGTGCCGCGGGTGCGGTCCGACGACGGCACCCCGGCCGGGACGTCGCAGCCGACCCCGCAGCCTGCCCCGGCCCCCGTCCCTCGACCGGCGCCCGCGGTGCCGTCTCCGGCCGCCCCGACACCGCAGCGACCCGCCGCGGCCCAGGGTGAGGCACCGCGTCGGCGGTCGCGCTCGGACCGTTTCCGTGCCTCGTCCGACGCCGCCCCGATGTCACCCGGGCTCGCGGCCTACGCGTCCGCCTCGGCGTCGTCGGCCGAGGACCTGGACCTCGCCGAGCTGGCACGGCGGACCACGTCGGCGGCGAGCACCGACACCCCGGGTCTCGGCGAGGACTTCGCGCGCGCCGCGACGCCGGCGCTCGGCTCGCGGCGGTCCCGCCGGCGCACGTCGTGGGAGCCGGCCGAGTCGTCCGGATCGTTCGGCGACGACCCGCTGGGCGAGCGCGGTCGGCCCGGACCGACGGAGCGCTGGACCTCCGGCTCCGCGGACCTGCCGCGCCTCGAGGTGCCGCCGTTGGAGGCGCCGTCGTACACGCCGCCGCCGGACCGGTCCTCGTTCGCCGACGAACCGTGGGCGCCGCCGCCCGTACCGGCACCTCCCGCACCGGCGTTGCCGGAGGAGGAGGACGAGGTGGACGGCGACCTCATCGCGCTGGCGAGCATGCTGCCGCAGCCGGCCCGCCTGGAGTGGTCGCGGCCGCGCCGTCGCCAGGTCCTCGAGGCGGTCCTGCACCCGCAGGGGTACATCGAGCTGCCGGACGGCTCGCGGTTCCAGCACCCCGACCGGGCCGCCACGGCGGCCAGCGGGGCCCCGACGGACGACGGCTGGAACGTCTGGCGGATCCTGCCGGACGACATCTCCCTGCTCGAGGCGTACCGCAGCCGCTTCGCCTGATCCGCCGCCCACCCCGTGCGTGTGGGCATGAGTTCTGCAGTCGCGCGGCGCTGCGCAGCTGCAGAATTCCTACCCACAGCACTCGGGTCAGGGCAGGACGACGATCTTGCCCGTCTGCTCCCCGGCGGCCAACCTGGCCAGGCCCGTGGCGACGTCGGCCAGCGCGACCTCCGAGTCGATCACCGGCCGCACCCCCGCCGTCGCGCAGAAGTGCAGCAGCGCGGCGAGGTCCTCGCGCGACCCCATCGTCACGCCCTGCACGCGCAACTCGGTGAAGAACAGGCGGGTCAGCTCGGCGGGCGAGGCGTCCCCGCTGGTCGCGCCGCACACGACGACGGCCCCGCCCGGGCGGACCGAGCGCACCGAGTGCCCCCAGGTGGCCTGCCCGACGGACTCGAGCACCGCGTCGACCTTGTGCGGCAGGCGTTCGCCCGGCGCGACGGCGGCGCTCGCGCCCAGCTCGAGCGCCCGGGCGCGCTTGGCCGCGTCGCGGGACGTGGCGGTGACGTCCAGGCCGGCCGCGGCGCCGAGCACGACGGCGGCCGTGGCCACCCCGCCGCCGGCGCCCTGGACGAGAACCCGGTCGCCGGGCCGCAGGTCGGCGGCGCGGAACAGCATCCGGTAGGCGGTCAGCCAGGCCGTCGGCAGGCAGGCGGCCTCGGCGAACGACAGCTCGGGAGGCTTCGGCAGCAGGTTGGCCGTGGGGACCGCGACCTGCTCGGCCAGCGTGCCCGGGTACTTCTCGCTCAGCAGCGACCGGCGCTCGCGAGGGCCGACGCCGTGGCCGTCCGCCCCGATCACGCCGTGGACCACGACCTCGGTGCCGTCCGCCGTGACCCCGGCGGCGTCGGTGCCCAGCGTCATCGGGAGCTGATCCTCGCCCAGCCCCACGCCGCGCAGCGACCAGAGGTCGTGATGGTTGAGGGAGGCGGCGCGCACGTCGACGACGGTCCAGTGGTCGCGGGCCTCCGGGGCGGGCCGGTCGGTCACCTCGAGGGCGTCGAGGGGGGCGTCGGGTGCGAAGCGGGCGACGGTGGCAGCGAGCATGGCACCCAACGTACGCGCCCCCGCGGCCCGCCGTGGGGACGCCCTCGCCGTGGGGGCGCCCTCGCCGTGGCGGCTCAGGCCGTCCCGGCGTCGAACATCCAGGAGATGCCGAACCTGTCGACGAGCTGACCGTAGTGGTCGCCCCACGGTGCGAGCTCGAACGGCATCACGTCCGTGGCGCCGTCGGACAGGGCCGTGAACGCGGCACGGATGTCGTCGACGTCCTCGGGGCCGCCGGTGAGCGCGACGGTCACGCCGGAGGTCGGGGCCACGTACGTCATGAACGACGGCGTGTCCGAGGCCATGAGGACCAGGCCGCCGGGCGTCTCGAGCTGGCCGTGCATGACCAGCTCCTGCTCGGCGGGGTCGTCCGTCATGCCGGGCATGGAACCGAACGTCGAGATGTCCACGGTGCCGCCGAGGACCGAGCGGTAGAACTCGAGCGCCTCGCGCGCCCGGTCCGTGAAGCTGAGGTACGGGGTGAGTCGCGCCATGGGTCGCCTCCGGGGAGCGCGCTGGGGGTACCGCAGGGCGCCGCGGGTCGGCGTCCGGATCCACGGTAGGGGTGCTCGCGCGCGCACGCGCGCGGTGCCGGCTCCGGCGGGCTAGAGGGTCCGGTCGCGGGAGGGCTCGGCGAGGAAGTCGCGCACGAGCGCCCCCATCTGCTCGTGCTCGATGAGGAAGCCGTCGTGCCCGAACGGGGAACGCAGCACGTGCACGCCGTCGGCCCCGGGCAGCCCGGCGGCGAGCCGCTCGGACTGGGCGGGCGGGAAGAGGCGGTCGCTGTCGACGGCGACGACGAGGGCCCGGGCGTCGATCTGGGCGAGGGCCGCCTCCACGCCGCCGCGGTCCCGCCCGATGTCGTGGGTCATCATCGTCTCGGTGAGCCGCAGGTAGGAGTTGGCGTCGAAGCGGCGGGCGAGCTTGTCGCCGTGGTGGTCGAGGTAGGACTGCACCGCGAACCGGCCGTCGGTCAGCGGGTCCTCCCCGCCCTGGGGCAGGCGTCCGAACCGTTCGTCGAGCTCGACGGCGGTGCGGTAGGTGGTGTGCGCGATCTGGCGGGCGATGGCGAGCCCGGCGTGCGGACCTTCGCCGTCGGGCGCGTCGTAGTAGTCGCCGTCGTTCCAGCGCGGGTCGGCGCGGATGGCGCAGAGCTGGGGGTGCGCCCAGGCGATCTGGTCCCCGGAGGACTGGGCGCAGGTGGCGATCGCGGCGATCGAGCGCACCTCGATGCCGGCCTCCGGGCCGAGGAGCGCCCACTCCAGCACGCGCATGCCGCCCATGGAGGCGCCGACGACGGCGGTCCAGGAGGAGATGCCGAGCAGGCGGGTCAGCTCGATCTCGACGGCGACCTGGTCGCGGGTGGTGATGCGGGGGAACCGGCCGCCCCAGGGGCGGCCGTCGGGCGCCGCCGAGGAGGGGCCGGTGGTGCCCTGGCACCCGCCGAGCACGTTGGGCACCACGACGTGGTATCGGTCGGTGTCGAGGGGGGCTCCGGGCCCGATCATCGACTCCCACCAGCCGGCCGTGGTCTGGCCGGGGCCCTCGGGGCCGGCGACGTGGGCGTCCCCGGTCAGGGCGTGCAGGACGAGGACGGCGTTGGACCCGTCGGGCGCGAGCTCGCCGTAGGTCTCGTAGGCGACGCGGACGTCCGGCAGGCGGCCGCCGCCCTCGAGGTCGAAGGTGCCGACGTCGAGGAACTGCCGCCGGGCGACCGGGTCGCCCTCGCGCCAGGCGCCGGACGCGGGCACGGGGCCGGCGGGTGCTCGGCGTCGGGCGCGCGGGGAGCGCCAAGTGGCGTCGCGTCCCGGGGTCGAGGTGCCCGGGGTCGAGGTGCCCGGCGTGCTGAGGGGCGTCGAGGTCATCGTCTCTCCTGGCTGCGGTGCCGGTGGACCGGCGAGGGTGCAAGGCGGGCGGGGAGCGCACGCGGCGGAGACAGAGGTCCACGGCCAGGTGGTGTCCGGCGACGGTGCGCGAGGATCACCAGCACATTCGACGGGTCATGTCCTCGACGGTAACCCCGGCGCGACGGCGGGGCCAGCGCCATCTCACCATCCGGGACCACATCGTGAGACGCCGTGTCGGTGTCCGGTGCGTAGCCTGGGCACATGTCCACCGACGCACCCGTCGAGCTCGTCGGCGTCTACCACGCCGAGGGCAGCCTGCTGGGCGAGCTGCGGTACGTCGTCGGCCGGGCGCGCGGCACGGCGCACTGCGCCCTGTGCGACGTCACGCACGGCACGGTGCGCCGCAAGCGCTCCTGGGACGAGTACGTCGCCGGCCTCGACGTCCCGATCCGGCTGGTCCACCTCGACGAGATGCCCGACGACGTCGCCCGCGCCGTGGCGCGGTGGGGCAGCCCCGTCGTGCTCGGGCGCACCGCCGAGGGCGAGCTCGCCCCGGTCCTGGACCGGGACCAGCTCGAAGCCCTCGGCGGCGACGTGGACGCCTTCGCGGACGCCGTCGAGGTGGCGCGCGCCCTGCGCTGAGGCGCCGAGCGGCCCTGCGGTGACGCGCCGGACGGCCTCGCGCTGACGCGCCGGGCTGCTCCGACGAGCCGGTCAGGCCGGCGCGTCGAGCGTGGCCTTGGCCGCGGTGAAGCCGAGCTCGAGGTCGGCCAGGATGTCCTCGACGTCCTCGATCCCGACGGCGAGCCGCACCAGACCGGGCGTCACACCCGACTTCGCCTGCTCCTCGGCGGTGAGCTGGCTGTGCGTGGTCGAGGCGGGGTGGATGACCAGGGAGCGCACGTCCCCGATGTTCGCGACGTTCGAGTGCAGCTGCAGGGCCGAGACGAACGCCTGGCCGGCCTCGGCACCGCCGTCGAGCTCGAACGCGAGGACGGCCCCGGCGCCGCGCGGGGCGTACCGCTGCTGGGTGGCGTGCCACGGGCTGGACGCGAGCCCGGCGTAGTGGACGGTGCGGACGTCGTCGCGTGCCTCGAGCCACTCGGCGACGCGCTGGGCGTTGTCCACGTGGCGCTCCATGCGCAGCGACAGGGTCTCGATGCCCTGGGCGATCTGGAACGCGTTGAACGGCGAGACCGCGGCGCCCAGGTCGCGCAGCAGCTGCACGCGGGCCTTGAGGACGAAGGCGAGGTTCGCGCCGAGCGCCCCGTCGACGCCGAGGTCGCGGGCGTAGACGATCCCGTTGTACGACGGGTCCGGGGTGTTGAAGCCGGGGAAGCGCTCGGGGTCGCGTCCGTAGTCGAAGCTGCCGGCGTCGACTATCACGCCGGCCACGGTGGTGCCGTGCCCGCCCAGGTACTTCGTGGCGGAGTGCACGACGACGTCGGCACCGTGCTCGATCGGGCGGACCAGGTAGGGGGTCGCCACCGTGTTGTCCACGATGAGCGGCACGCCGGCGGCGTGCGCGGCCTCGGCCACGAGGACGACGTCCAGCACGTCGCCCTTCGGGTTGGGGATGGTCTCGGCGAAGAACGCCTTGGTGTTGTCCTGCACGGCGGCGTGCCACGCGGCGGCGTCGTGCGCGTCGTCGACGAAGGTGGTCGTGATGCCGAAGCGGGCGAGGGTGTGCTTGAGCAGGTTGTACGTGCCGCCGTAGAGGCTGGCGCTGGCCACGACGTGGTCGCCGGCCTCGGCGACGTTGAGGATCGCGAACGTCTCGGCGGCCTGGCCGGAGGCGAGCAGCAGCGCGCCCACACCGCCCTCGAGGTCCGCGATGCGGTTCTCGACGACCTCCTGGGTCGGGTTGTTGATGCGGGTGTAGATGGGGCCGAGCTCGGCGAGCGCGAACCGCTTGGCGGCGGTCTCGGCGTCGGGGAACACGTACGACGTGGTCTGGAAGATGGGCAGCGCCCGGGCCCCGGTGGTGGGGTCGGGCTGCTGGCCGGCGTGGATCTGGCGGGTCGAGAACGACCAGCGGGGCGTGTCGGTCACGGGGATCTCCTTCGGTCCGGGGCGGCGGGTGCGATGCGGGGCGCACGTGCTCCCACGGCCGGACCGACGCGGACCGGCGGTGCCGGACGCGGGCAGGCGAACGTGCGCGAGGTCAGCGGCACATTCGGTGCTGGGTCATGACCGCACGGTAGACCGCCGTCGTCCCCGCGCGCACCCCGGTTCTCAGGATGTGGGACCACATGTCGAGATCACGGGGCGTCCGGGGCGCTCGCGGGTGCCACCGGGGCGCCCGCCCCGAGATAGCGCTCGCCCCAGCTCCCCAGGGCCCGCGCGACCTCGGCCAGCTCCGCACCGGCCGCGGTCAGGGCGTACGTGACGCGGGGCGGCACCTCGGCGTAGACCGTCCGGGTCACGATCCCGTCCGTCTCCAGCGCCCGCAGCTGGCGCGTCAACGTCTTGGCGGAGACCGGCCCGACGGCGCGCTGCAGCGCCCCGAAGCGCAACGGTCCCGGCTCCAGCTTCGACACCACCGTCAGCTTCCAGTCGCCGCCCGCGACGGCGACCCCGACCTCGATCGGGCACACGTCGGCGGCGCGTCGGACGGCCTCTCGCACGGTGATCACTTCCCTCGACGTCCCTTGGTGACAAGAATGACCGTACTACCGCAAGGTGGCTGTTGTCCTTACCGTCGACAGCATGAAGGCACTGATCGTCTCCGCGGCGCCCTCGGGGCGCGCCCTGACCGCCGACCTCACCGCGACCGCCGCGTCGACACTGCGTGCGCACGGCCACGACGTGGACGTCCTCGACCTCGTGCGGCTCGGCTGGGACCCGGTCGTCGGCCCCGCGGACTACGGCGTCGACGAGCTCACCGGTCCGGTCGGCACGCACGCCCGGTGCGCTGCGGCGGCCGGCCAGCTCGCCCCCGAGGTGTCCCGGCACCAGGCGCTGCTGCGGCGTGCCGACCTGCTCGTCCTGGTCTTCCCGCTGTGGTGGGCCGGGATGCCCGCGGTGCTCAAGGGATGGGTGGACCGCGTGTTCACCGAGGGGTTCGCCTACGGTCTGCGCGATGCCCACGGCAACCCGCGCAAGTACGGCGACGGGGCACTGGCGGGCCGACGCGGGCTCGTGGTGACCACGGCGGGCGACCGGCCGTCGTCGTTCGGGGCGCGCGGCGTCAACGGCCACATCGAGGACCTGCTGTTCCCGATCAACCACGGGATCTTCTGGTACACCGGCATCGCGCCGCTGGCGCCGTTGACGCTCCTCGGCGTCGACGCGCCGACGTGGGGCGGCGTCGAGGACGCGCGCGGTCGGGTGCGACGCCGGTTCGCCGGGATCGAGACGGAACGGCCCCTGGCGTACCGGAGGCTCCTCGAGGACTACGACGGCGACCGCGAGCTGCACGCCCGGCTCGCACCCGGGCGCGGCGACCTCGCCATCCATCTCACGCCCGGCGTGCGGGACCGGCAGCCCGTGTGAGCGGTCGCCGCGACGCCGACGGCCCCCGCCCCGGCGGATGCGGGGGCGAGGGCCGTCGTCGAGCCGGCGCGGAGGTCAGTGGCTGTAGCCGGAGTCCTTGGCGCGCTGGATGGACCGCACGATCTCCTTCTCGGCGTCCTCGCGGCCGACCCAGTGGGCGCCCTCGACGGACTTGCCGGGCTCGAGGTCCTTGTAGACCTCGAAGAAGTGCTGGATCTCCAGGCGGTGGAAGTCGGAGACGTCGTCGATGTCCTGGCGCCAGGCGGCGCGCTGGTCACCGGTCGGCACGCACAGCACCTTGTCGTCGCCGCCCGCTTCGTCGCGCATGCGGAACATGCCGAGCGCCCGGCACTTGATGAGGCAGCCGGGGAACGTGGGCTCCTCCAGCAGGACCATCGCGTCGAGCGGGTCGCCGTCCTCACCGAGGGTGCCCTCGATGAATCCGTAGTCGTCCGGGTACCGCGTCGAGGTGAAGAGCATGCGGTCCAGACGGATGCGACCCGACTCGTGGTCCACCTCGTACTTGTTCCGCTGACCCTTCGGGATCTCGATGGTGACGTCGAACTCCACAGTTCCTCCGCTCGTGATGCGTACGCGCGCTCCAAGTGTGCCATGCGAGCACGGCCCGGACCCCCGTGGAGGGGCCGCGCGGCGGCGGGAGGAGCAGGGCGGGCGTGCGAGAATACGGGCGGAGAGAGCCTGCGTGTGACCAGGTTCACGAGATCGGGGAGGGCGCATGGGGTGGCGGCTCGGTGTCGGCGCCACCGTCACGACCGCCCTCGCGCTCTTCGGCGGCTACCTCGTGGCCGACGCCTACGACGTCGTGCCCGGCATGGTCACGCTGGAAGCGCCGCACTCCTCGCCCGCGCCGTTCCCGTCGGTGCCCGGAGCGACGCCCGGACCGTCCCCCGAGGTCGCCGTGCCCCCGCTCGACGACGACGCACCCGTCCCCGACGCCGCTGCGGTCGACCAGCTCGTCACCGCCCTCGTGGACGACAACCGGCTCGGCAACCGCGTCGGGGTGATGGTGTCCGACGCCGGCACGGGAGACGTCGTCGCAGCCTCCGGCGAGAACCGCCTCATGGTCCCCGCATCCACCCAGAAGATCCTCACCGCCGTGGCCGCGCACGCCGGGCCCGGCGGCGAGGTCACGCTGCCCACGCGGGCGATGCTCCAGGACGACTCGCACCTGATCCTGCAGGGCGGCGGCGACATGATGCTCGCGGCCGGCGCGGGCGACCCCGACGCCGTGATCGGACGCGCCGGTCTCGGCGACCTCGCCGACCAGGTCGTCGCCGAGATCGGGCTCTCCGGACGCGACACCGTCTCGCTCGCCGTCGACGACACGCTGTTCACCGGCCCGGACGTCGCCCCGACGGTCCGGGCCTCCGACGCCCGGGACGGGTACGTGGCCCCGGTCGCGGCGCTCGCCGTCGACGTCGCCCGGCTCACCGACGACAAGTACGCCCAGCGGCAGGACGACCCCGCCCTGGCGGCCGCCGAGACCTTCGCCGAGCAGCTCGCCGACCGCGGGATCACCGTGACCGGCCAGATCACGCGGCAGGCGGCGCCGTCGTCGTCCCGGGAGATCGGCCGTGTCGACTCGGCGCCGCTGGGGGACATCGTCGACTACTTCCTCGTCGAGTCCGACAACACCCTCACCGAGGTCGTCGGGCGGCTCGTCGCGATCGACGTCGGCCTGCCCGGCTCGCTGGACGCCGCGATCGGCGAGGTGATGTCCCAGGTCGAGGCGCAGGGCGTCGACCTGACCGGGGCGGAGCTGACGGACCTCTCCGGGCTCGGGCAGGGTTCGAGGATGACCGCCACCCAGCTCGTCGACACCCTCCGGGTGGCCGTGCAGGAGCCCGCGCTGCGCGAGGCCGCCACCGGGCTGCCCGTCGCCGGCCTGGAGGGCACCCTCGCCGACCGCTTCCCGCCCGACTCCGCCGGCCGCGCCTACACCCGCGCCAAGACCGGCTCCCTGCCGGACACCCGCGGCCTGTCCGGCACGGTGGTGACCGCCGACGACCGGCTGCTGCTGTTCACGGTGCTCGCCGACCGCATACCCGAGGGGCAGTCGTGGGGCGCCAACTTCATCATCGACGACTTCGTCGACGATCTCGCCGCCTGCGGCTGCAGCGCCGACGGACCCTGAGCGCCACGGATACGGTGGAGCGGTGACGACCCCGAGCGCCGACCTCGTCGACTGGCCCACCGCCGCCCAGATCGCCCGCCGCGTGGCCCGCCCCGGCCCGGTGGCCTCGCGCGCCCAGCTCGACGACCTCGTCGACGGCCTGCGCACCGCCGCCGCCGACGCCGTGCCGCACGTGCTGCGCGTGACCCGGATGCGGCCC
>Ga0207735_100280_pt1 | contig 11990 bp, 10 predicted proteins | sample TtaePargueraPR_9_FD_187280 | JGI IMG/M metagenome (GOLD analysis project Ga0207735, IMG submission 187280) | Aerobic enrichment media microbial communities from Bioluminiscent Bay, La Parguera, Puerto Rico - Tt and E2 (1) (SPAdes) | ecosystem: Environmental > Aquatic > Marine > Unclassified ... | reverse complement strand
CGCGAGCGCCCCTCGAACACGGCGTACCTGCTCAACGCGGCCCCGAATCCACCCATGGTGCACCTCCGTTCGCCAGGCTAACCGGGGATGACGCCGCTATGCCGCCCGGCGCGCGAGCAGCAGGGCACCGCCCAGCGCGACCAGCATGCCGCCGCCGGCCGCGCGCATCCGGGCGACCGCGCGCGGCGAGCGTGCCAGGCCTTTGCGTGCGGCGGAGGCCAGCAGCGCGTATGCGCCGTCGGAGATCACGGCGATCGCCGCGAACACCAGGCCGAGCACGAGGATCTGCGCCGACGCCGGGCCGGCCGCGGGGTCCACGAACTGCGGGAGCACCGCGGCCGCGAACACCAGGGTCTTGGGGTTGGTCACGCCCACCGTGAACGACTCCGCGAGCAGCCGGCCCGACCGCGGGACCGACGCATCGTCCGCGGGCAGCGCGAGGCCGTCCCGGCGATGCCTGATCGCCTGGATCCCGAGCCAGATCAGGTACAGGCCGCCGGCCACCTTGAGGGTGACGAACGCGGCCTGCGAGGCGGCGATCACCGCTCCCACGCCGACCGCGACCAGCGCGGCGTGGACCACGACGCCGCCGGTGTTGCCGACCACGGACACGAGCGCCGGGCCGCGGCCGTGCTGAAGCGCGCGGCCGACGATGAACAGCACGCTAGGCCCCGGCACCACGATCACCACGAACGCGAGGGCCGCGAACGCGGACAGGACGTGGGGGTCGATCACGCGGGGGCCGCGAGCGGCACGGCCACCGGGTCTGGCCCGTACCGGTTGGAGCCGCGCTGGCCGGCGATCACGCCCATCGCCAGCGGGACGATGCCGAGTCCGACGAGCACGAGCAGCACCCACGCGCCGCTCTGACCCACGTCGTGCAGCCGCCGCGCGGTGACCGCCAGCATCGGGACGGTCACCACGAGCAGGTAGAGCACCAGGACGCCGAACGCCGCGGTGAGCGATCCCCAGCCGACCACGTCGGGATTGATGGCCGGGTCGTCCTCAGGGCCGGTCAGGGACCCCTCGAACGCGTGGCCCCACAGGGCCGCGAAGGCCGCGATCGTCGGCACCCACACGAGCCCGCCGTAGAGGTGGAACCACCAGAACTCGCTGCGGCGCGAGCGACCGCCGAAGGTCGCGTACCTGCGGTAGCACGTGGCCACCGCCTCGCCGAGGCCCATGGCGGTCTCCTTCCGACCCTGGTCACTCTACTGACCCCGCACCCCTACGCTGGGCACGTGAGCCTGGCCCGCGACCTCTCCCGCCTGTGGCACGCACGCGGGTTCCGACGCCTCACGTACTCGCGGCTGCTGTCCCAGGGCGGCGACGGCATGTTCCAGGTGGGCATCGCGACGGCCTTCTTCTTCGACCCGACGCAGGCCGCCACGCCGCACGAGATCGCGCTCGGCTTCGCGGTCCTGCTGGCTCCGTTCACGCTGGTCGGTCCGTTCGTCGGGCCGCTGATCGACCGCTGGCAGCGCCAGCGCATCCTGCTGGTCGGCAACCTGGTCCGCGTGGGGTTCGCCGCCGCGATCATCGCGGTGCTGTGGACGGACGGGCCGCTGTGGGCGCTGTACGCCCTCGCGCTGCTCACGCTCTCGGTCAACAGGTTCCTGCTGGCGGCGATGTCCGCCGGGATTGCGAACGTGGTCCCCGAGGACGAGCTGCTCGCCGCCAACGCGATCCTGCCCACGCTCGGCACGATCGCCGCGGCCGCGGGCGCCGCGATCGGCGGCGTGGTGACCTTCGTGGCGCCGACCGCCACGGACTCCTCGCTGGCCTTCGCCTCGCTGGTGGCCGCGAGCGTCTCCTTCGCCGCATCGTCCTGGGCCGCGACGCTGCTGCGGCGCCGCGAGCTGGGGCCGAGCCAGCCGCTCGCCGCGCTCGACATGGTCGCGCAGGTCCGCGCGCTCACCCGCGAGCTCGCCGACGGCGTCACGTACCTGCGGCGCCGGGTCACGCCGTTCCAGGCGCTCGGGGTGATGGCGGCGCAGCGGCTGCTCTACGGCATCCTCTTCGTCGCGTCGATCCTGGTGTCGCGCCACGTGCTCGGCGACCCGGACAACCCCGAGCAGTCGCTGGGCGCGTTCTCCATCGTGCTGGGCTTCGCGGCGATCGGGTTCGGGCTCGCGGCCGTGCTGACCCCGTGGCTCGGGTCGCGGGTCGAGCGCCAGCACTGGATCGTGGGCTGCCTGATCCTCGGCGCGGCCGCCCAGGTGCTGCTCGCGTTCAGCTCCGCGCGGTGGGCGCTGCTCACCGCCGCGGTGCTGGTGAGCCTCGCGGTGCAGGGCGGCAAGATCGCGGTGGACACGATCGTGCAGCGCGACACCGCCGACCACATGCGCGGGCGCGCGTTCACGCTCTACGACATGGCCTACAACGTCGCCTTCATCTCGAGCGCGGCGATCGCGGCGCTGGTGCTGCCCGACTCGGGCTACTCGTCGATGGTGATGGCCGGCATCGCGGCCGCGTACCTTGCCGTCGCGGCGCTGTACGTGCAGGCACCGCGGGTGCCCGCGCCCGTGTAGCCGGCGCCTCAGCGGATCGGGCCGCGCAGCGCTGCCAGCCCGCCCGCGCCCAGGTGCTCGTGCCCGATGAGGTGGTCGAACACGATGTTGGTCTCGGTCGAGGCCACCGCAGGATCCATGCTGAGCTCGGTCGCGACGAAGTCCCGCAGCTGCGCGGTGGAGGTGCAGGCGACGTGGATGAGGAAGTCGATGGTGCCGCCCACGAAGAACACCGACAGCACGTTCGGCAGCTGGATCACCTTGGATGCGTAGCTCTTGATCTGTGGGCGCGCCTGCGCGCGCAGCCGGACCGAGACGATGCCCTGCACGTCGAGCCCGAGCGCCTCGTAGTCGACCTCGACATGGGACGACCGGATCACGCCGGCATCGCGCAGCGCCTTGACCCGCGCATGCGTGGTCGACGGCGCGACGTGCAGCCGCGCGGCGAGGGCGGCGTTCGGGATCCGCGCGTCGCGCATGAGCTCCCACAGGATGCGCTCGTCGAGGTCGTCCAGCCGAACACCCTTCGCGCGGAGGCTCTCACGCAGGCTCTGCTCCATCGATTCTTCTCTCTTTCGCGCCGGATCGGGGCCCACGTTCACGATCGCTTGCCCCAGGCGAAGTTCCTCCAAGAATTGTAGGCGTCGGTCGAACGATCGCCCGGCGACACAGGCGGCGCGGCTCGCGCCGGGGAGGAGGGACGATGCGCATCGGCATCCCCGCAGAGGTCAAGGACAACGAGCGTCGCGTGGGGGCGACCCCCGTCGGCGTGCGCGAGCTGGTCGCCGCCGGGCACGACGTCACGGTGCAGGCCGGGGCGGGCCTGGGGTCGTCCTTCCCCGACGAGGACTACGTGCTCGCCGGCGCGCGCATCGGCGCCGTCGAGGACGCGTGGGCCGCGGACATGGTGATCAAGGTCAAGGAGCCGATCGCCTCCGAGCACCCGTTCCTGCGCGAGGGCCTGCTGCTGTTCACCTACCTTCACCTGGCGGCCGACGAGCCGCTCACGCGCGCGCTGGTCGAGTCCGGCACCACCGCGATCGCGTACGAGACGGTGGCCCTGCCCGACGGGTCGCTGCCGCTGCTCGCCCCGATGAGCGAGGTCGCGGGCCGCATGTCGGCGATGGTCGGCGCCTACCACCTCATGGGCCCGCAGGGCGGGCGCGGCGTCCTGATGGGCGGCGTGCCCGGCGTGCGGCCCGCACAGGTCACCGTCATCGGCGCGGGCGTGGCCGGCGCCAACGCGCTCGCACAGGCGGTCGGCATGGGCGCCGAGGTCACCGTCCTCGACCTCTCGCTGCCGCGGCTGCGCCGGCTCGACGACCTGTACCGCGGCCGCGTCCGCACCGTCGCGTCGAGCGCGCAGGCGATCGAGGACGCCGTGGTGGAGTCCGACCTGGTCATCGGGGCCGTGCTGGTGCCGGGCGCCCGCGCGCCGCGCCTGGTCACGCGCGACCTGGTGGCCCGCATGCGGCCGGGCTCGGTGCTGGTCGACATCGCGATCGACCAGGGCGGCTGCCTCGAGGGCGCGCGCCCGACCACGCACGCCGAGCCCACCTACGCGGTCGAGGGCAGCACGTACTACTGCGTCGCGAACATGCCGGGCGCGGTCGGCCGCACCTCGACGATGGCGCTCACGAACGCGACCCTGCCCTACGCGCTGCGCCTCGCGGGCCGCGGCTGGGAGGCGGCCGTCGCCACGGACGCGGCGCTCGCCGGCGGGCTCGCGGTCACCGGCGGCCGCATCGTCCACGCGGGCACCGCCGCGGCCTTCCCGCACCTGCCCGCGGAGCTGGGAGCCGCCGTCCCCGCCTGACGGGGCGCGCGATCCGCATCAACATCGATGCCTGGTGCACGCTTCCGGCCCGGAACGTGCACCGGTCATCGATGTACACGCTTGCAGGCCGAGACAAGTCAGGCCTGCCGCGCCTTCCACCAGTCGCGCAGCTCCGCCTCGGCCCGCTCCTCGCCGAGCGGGCCGTGCTCCATGCGCAGCTCGAGCAGATGCTTGTACGCGGCGCCGACCTCGCGGCCCGGCGGGATCTCCAGGATCGCCATGATCTGGGTGCCGTCGAGGTCGGGCCGGATCGCGTCGACCTCCTCCTGCTCGCGCAGCTCGGCGATGCGGTGCTCGAGGTCGTCGTACGCGAAGGACAGCCGGTCGGCCTTGCGGCGGTTGCGGGTCGTGACGTCCGCCCGGGTGAGCCGATGCAGGCGCTCGAGCTGGTCGCCGGCGTCGACCACGTAGCGGCGGACCGCGGAGTCCGACCAGCGCGCGTCGGCGTAGCCGTGGAAGCGCAGGTGCAGCGAGACCAGGTGCTGGACCGCCTTGATGGTGTCCTTGTCGAACCTCAGCGCCTTCATCCGCTTGGCGGTCATCTTCGCGCCCACCACCTCGTGATGGTGGAACGAGACGCCGCCGCCCGGCTCGAGGCGCTTGGTGGGCGGCTTGCCGATGTCGTGCAGCAGCGACGCGAGCCGCAGGATCAGGTCGGGACCCGGCACGGGGCCGTCGGGCCCGGTCTCGAGGTCGATCGCCTGCTCGACCACGGTGAGCGTGTGCTCGTACACGTCCTTGTGGTGGTGGTGCTCGTCCACCTCGAGCCGCAGCGCCGGCAGCTCGGGCAGCACGCGGTCGGCGAGGCCCGAGTCCACCAGCGCTCCCAGCCCGGCGCGCACGTCCGGACCGAGCATCAGCTTCACCAGCTCGTCCCGCACCCGCTCGGCGGACACGATGTCGAGCCGCGCGGCCATCTCCGACATCGCGGCGAACGTGCCGGGCTCGATCTCGAAGCCGAGCTGCGCGGCGAAGCGGGCCGCGCGCATCATCCGCAACGGGTCGTCGCCGAACGACACATGGGGGTCGATCGGGGTGCGCAGCAGCCCGCCCGCCAGGTCCGCGAGCCCGCCGAACGGGTCCACGAACTCGAGCGACGGCACCCGCACCGCCATCGCGTTGACGGTGAAGTCGCGCCGCGCGAGGTCCCCCTCGAGGGAGTGCCCGAAGGCCACGACCGGCTTGCGGCTCTCGCCGTCGTACTCGTCCGCACGGTAGGTGGTGATCTCGACCACCAGCTCGCCGCGACGGCCGCCGATCGTGCCGAACTCGCGCCCCATGTCCCAGGTCGCGCGCGTCCAGCCCTTGAGCAGCCGCTCGATCTCGTCGGGCCGCGCCGAGGTCGCGAAGTCCAGGTCCGCGCTCGACCGGCCGAGGAAGGCGTCGCGCACCGGGCCGCCGACCAGCGCGAGCTCGTGCCCGGCGGCCGCGAACGACTCGGCCAGGGTCGCGACCTCCGGCGGCAGCGCGGCCCACAGGCCGGCGGCGCGCCGGCGCAGCACATCGAGAGGCGGGGGCGCGGGGGCACGTCGGGTCACCGGTCCAGTGTCCCAGACGGCGGCGGCCCGCCTACCGGCGACCCCTCTCAGGGTCGTTAGAGTTGGGCCATGCCCACGCCGCCCGTCCCGCGCCCCGGCCCCGTGCCGATGCCTCCCGCGGGTGCGGCGCTCCGACAGCGGCGCGAGTCGGTGGCCACGCGCGCGCCGCACCTGCCGGTCAGCAACGAGACCTCCGCGGGCGGCATCGCCGTGCGCGTCGAGGAGGGCATCGCGTACGCCGCGTGCATCGGGCGCCGCAACCGCGCCGGCCGGCTCGAGTGGTGCCTGCCGAAGGGCCACATCGAGGAGGGCGAGACGCCCGAGATCGCCGCGGTCCGCGAGGTCGCCGAGGAGACCGGCATCGACGCGGAGATCATCCAGCCGCTCGGCGTGATCGACTACTGGTTCACGGGCGACGACCGCCGCGTCCACAAGGTGGTGCACCACTACCTGCTCGAGGCGCAGGGCGGAATCATCACCACCGAGAACGACCCCGATCACGAGGCCGAGGTGGCCCGCTGGATCGCCGTCGCCGACCTCACCCGCGAGCTGGCCTACCCCAACGAGCGGAAGATGGCGCAGGCGGCGGCCCGGCTGCTGGCCATCGCGCAGTGAGCCGCGGCGGAGTGTCCGGAGGGACGATGCGGCGCGCGGGCCGGCGCGCCCTGGCCGCCGTCGCGCTGGCGGCGGCGGGCGTCGCCCCGGCCGTGGCCGCGCTGACCGTGCCGGGCGCCGAGGACGAGTCCGCGGTGTCCGGCGAGGTGCTGACGGCCCCGGCCGCGCTGCTCGAGCCAGGGGAGACGCTGTCCGCGACCGTCCGTATCGAAAACGACTCGTTCCTGCCGCTCGACGAGGCGAGAGTCGAGCTCGCCGTGACCACCGCCCCGCTCGGGTCCACCGCCGAGCTCGCGGAGTTCCTGGACAGCCCCCGCGGCGGGCTGACCGTCGTCGGACGCGAGGACGTCGGCGTCGAGGTCGCCGATCCCACGTCGACTCCCGAGCCGAGCCCGTCGCCGTCCGCCGAGGCCGCCGCGACCGTGCAGGCGCCGGCGACCATCAGCCGTCTCGACCCGGGCATCACGACCGTGCTGTCGGTGACGGCGACCGCCGCGCGACTCCCGTTCGACGAGGACGACTGGGGCGTCCACGGCGTGGTGGTCCGCCTGCGCACCGACGACGGCACCCAGGTTCTCGAGGCCACCGCCGTGACGTGGCAGGGGGACGAGGTGCCCGAGCTGACGGTCGCGGCGATCGCGCCGGCCGTCGGCAGCGCGACGCGGGTGCGGTCCGTCATCGAGGCCGCCGACGTGCCCGGCGTGACCCTCGCCCTCGACCCGACCGCGCTCGTGACCGAGGAGTCGTCCCGGGTGAACCTGGGAGAGACGGACGCGGTCCGCGTGCCGATGCTCGACCCCGACCTGGTGTCGCTCGCCCACGCCGGCGACGAGACCCTCCTCGAGTACGCGATCGAGCGCTCCGAGGCCGCCTCGGCCGGCGCGCTGCGCTCGCGCCCGTGGCTCGCGATGGTCGGCACGCCCGACGCCGAGACCCTGGCCCTGGCGGCCCGGCTCGGCGCGCCCGCGGTGCTCGCGGCGGCCGACGAGGGCGCGCCCGCGGCCGCGATCGCGAAGGCGAAGGGCCAGTCGATCGTGCTGCTGCGCCCGGATGGGACGCTGTCCGCCGCCGTGGCCACCGATGCCGTGGGGCCGGGTGCGGCGGGACGCGCGGTGGCGACCGCGGCGCTGACCGCGGCCCGCTCGGACGCGCCCGTGCTCGTCTCGACGGGCACCGTTTGGCTTCCGACCAGGGACGATGCGGGCGACGCCCTGGCCGCGGTCATGGAGGCGCCGTTCGTGTCGGCGGCTACCATCGACGCGCTCCTCGAGGGCGCGGAGGGCAGCGCGAAGGTCCCGGCCGCGCGCGTCGGCGAGGGCGACGACTTGTCGGCCGAGGTCGTCGGTGCGCTCGCCGAGGGGCTCGCGGAGCTGCGCGAGGTCGCGGCCACCGCTGAGAACCCCTCCCAGGTGCTCGACCCGGTCGGCGAGGCGGTCCTCGCCCCGCTCACGACCGCGCTGCGCGGTGACCGCACGATCCGCTCGCTGCGGATCGGCCAGGCCAAGGTGGCGGCGGGGGCGACGCTCGACGGGCTCAGCGTCGCCGCGGGCTCCGAGGTCAACCTCATCGCGACGCGCGGATCGCTGCCGGTGACCGTGAGCAACGACCTGGACGTCGACGCGACCGTGCGTGTCGACATCACCTCGTTCTCGCCCAACCTGCAGATCCGCGACGCGCCGGAGGTCACCATCCCGGCGGGGGCCACCACGTCCGTCCTGGTCGAGGTCGAGGCCGTGTCGTCCGCCGACGTGAGCACCCGCATCGTCCTGCGCAACGCCGACGGCGTCGCGGTCTCCGATCCCGAGACGCTCGAGGTGCGCGTGCGCGCGGACTGGGGCAACGCGGTGACCGCGGTGTTCACCGCCGGGCTCGTGGTGCTGCTGGTCATGGGCGTCATCCGCACCATCCGGCGCGGGCGCAAGGACACCCGCACGGGCCCGACCGAGCCCGTGCCGCCGCGCGGGGACGAGGAATGACATGAGCGAGGAGAGCGCCGACGAGCTGCCGCGGCCCCGGTCGCTCGGCCGGAACACCATGGTCATGGCCGCGGGCACCTTCGTGTCACGCGGGCTCGGATTCGCGCGCAACATGATGCTGGTCGCCGCGATCGGCGCCACCGGCGTCGCGGCCAACGCCTACGACGTCGCCAACAAGATCCCGAACACGCTGTACGCGATCGTCGCGGCCGGCGTCCTCAACGCGGTGCTCGTGCCGCAGATCGTGCGGGCATTCCGCAGGTCCGGCGGCAAGCGCACGGTCGACCGCATCGTCACGCTCGGCGTCTTCGGCTCCCTCGGGATCACGGCGCTGTTCACCCTCGCCGCGCCCGTGCTCGTGAACGTCTACACGCAGGGGTGGGACGCCTCGCATCGCGAGCTCGCGATCGCCTTCGCGTTCTGGTGCATCCCGCAGCTCTTCTTCTACAGCGTGTACACGATCCTGGGACAGGTCCTCAACGCCCGCGAGCAGTTCGGTCCCTACATGTGGGCGCCCGTGCTCAACAACGTGGTGTCGATCGTCGGCCTTGCCGCCTTCCTGTTCCTCTACGGCGGGTACCGCGCGGAGATCGACCGGCCCGACTGGTGGAGCGCGGGATCCGTGTGGCTCATCGCGGGCACCGCGACGCTGGGGATCGCGGCGCAGGCGCTGATCCTGGTGTGGCCGCTCGTGCGCGGCGGGTACCGCTGGCGTCCCGTGTGGGGCGGACCGAAGGGCGAGCTGTCGGGCGTGACCACCGTCGCCGGCTGGGCGCTCGGCGCGGTCCTGCTCGACCAGGTCGGAGTGATCGTGGCCACCCGCGTCGCGAGCGAGGCCGGCGCCGTGGGCAGCGAGCTCGGCGATGTCGCGATCGCGGGCAACGCCGCGTACTTCAACGCGATGATGCTGTACCTGCTGCCGCACTCGCTCATCATCGTCTCGCTGCTCACCGCGCTCGCCACGACGATGTCCCGGCACGCCGCGGCCGAGGACATGGCCGCGCTGCGCTCCACCGTGGCGCGCGGCATGCGCGTCACCACCGTGTTCGGGCTGTGGTCCACCGCGGTGCTGGTCGCGCTCGCACCCGCGATCGTGCGCATCGCCCTGCCGACGGTGGAGGCCGAGGTGGTCCAGGCGATCGCCTACGTGCTCATGGCCCTCGCGCTCGGCGGCGTGCCGCTCGCGCTGCAGGGCGTGTTCAAGAACGTGTTCTTCGCGCTCGAGGACGCGCGGGCGGTCTTCTACATCCAGATCCCGGTCACCCTCGTGTGGGTGGTGGGGATGGTGGGGCTGCAGGGCGTGCTCGACCCGTACTGGTGGACCGCGGGCGCCGCGTTCGCGCTGTCGATCGCGAACGTCGTCTGCGTGGTGCTGCGCGGCACCTGGGTGCGGCGGCGCATCGGCGGCATCGACGGCCGCGGCTACACGTCCCTCGCGGTGCGCGCGCTCGTCGCCGCCGGCGCCTCGGGCGCGGTCGGCTGGTCGCTGCTGCGCTTCATCCCGGCGCCGGACCCCGACGACATCGGCCCGAGCCTGGTGATCGCCGTGGGCGCCCTGGCCGTCCTGATCCCGCTCATGGGCGTCCTGTACTGGGCGGTGCTGCGGGTTCTCAGGGTGCCGGAGGCGAGCGAGCTGCTCACCCCGATCACCCGACGCCTGCGACGCCGCGTACGATGACCCCAGCGAATCGGCGGGGAGGTACGGCACAGGTGGATGCGGGCACGATGCTGGGCGCACGCTTCCGTGTGATCGAGGCGCTTCCCCACGACATCCCTGGTATGGAGCGGTACGCGGCGCACGATACGCGCCTCGACCGGCGCACCGTGGTCGACGTCGTGGACGATGCCGCGGCGGACGCGGTCCGTTCGCAGGCCACCCGGGCGGCACGGCTGCGCGATCCCCGGCTCGCCCGCATCGTGGCCCAGGGCCGCGACGAGCTCGACGGCCGCACCGTCACATACGTCGCCACCGAGCACGTCCCGGGCGCCGTCCTCGGCACGGTGCTCGCGGAGCACCGCGTCGACCCCCGCCGTGCCATCGCCATCATCGGCGGCGCGGCGCGCGCGCTCACCGCGGCGCGCTCCGGCGACCTCTCGCACGGCCGGCTCGAGGCCGGCGCCATCACGGTCACCGACAGGGGGCGCGTGGTGGTCTCGGGGATCGGGGTCGACGGCGTCGCCGCCGCGCAGGCGGGCCTGGTCGAGCCGCCGTCGGAGCAGGCCGACGTGCGCGCCCTCTCGCGGCATCTGCTGCACGCGCTCACCGGCGTGGCGCCCGACGAGGCGACCGCGGACGACCTTCCCGACGGCGTCCCCGCGGGTGCGCGCGACGTCGCGCTGGCGGCAGTCGCCGGCGGCGGACCGGACACCCTCGCGACGCTGATCGCCGCGCTGTCGCCCTTCGACGCGCGCACCCTGCTGGGCTTCACCTCCGATGTGGCCGGCCTCCCGCCGACGCCGCGCATCGAGCGCGAGCGTGCCGAGGAAGCGGCACGGCAGGCGGCCCGTGCCGAGGAGGAGCGCCTCGCCCGCGTTGAGGCGTCGCGTCAGCTCATCGCCGCGGAGACGCTCGACGCCGCACGCCTCGAGGCGGACGAGGCGGTCGCGGAGACGGTCGCCGACGAGTCGCTGCGCGAGGCCATGCACGAGCTCGACCATGTGCGCGCCGACGCGGTGGTCGAGGCGGAGCCCGAGCCTGAGACCGACCCGATCCCCGCGACGCCCGCCGTGCCGGCCGAGGCCGGTGGCTGGCACCCCGTCGAGGAGCCGGCCGACAGGTACGAGGCCGGCTTCGACACGCTGGAGATCATGGTCGCGGACCAGAACCGCGTCCGGGAGCCCTCGACCTGGGAGCTGGTCCTCGAGGCGCTGCACCGCCAGTGGCCCGGATCCACCGCCGTGGCGAACAGCCTGCGGCGCGCCCGCGTGCGCGCCGACTCCGGCGGGCCCCTCAACGGCACCCGCGTGGTCACCGTGATCGCGGTCGTGGCGCTGGGCGTCGCCGTCGCCCTGGCGTTCAGCTGGCTGTCCGAGCCGCTCAGCGACAACATCATCATCGAGCCGGAGCCGAGCTACGACCCGTTCCCGGACGAGTCACCCACGTCCACGCCCGAGGCGTCTCCGAATCCCTAACATGGACACGTCAACGGCTCGGCTCGCGGCGGGAACACCGCGGCCCGGCCGGATGTTCTGTCCAGGCCACACGCGCCCCGGAAGCCGGGGACGCCGATCGAACAAGGAAGCACCGTGAGCGAAACCCGCAACGTCATCATCGTCGGTTCCGGTCCTGCCGGGTATACGGCGGCCATCTATGCGGCCCGTGCCGGGCTCGAGCCCCTGGTCATCGCCGGGTCGGTGACGGCCGGTGGGGCGTTGATGAACACCACCGAGGTGGAGAACTTCCCGGGCTTCGTGGAGGGGATCCAGGGTCCGGAGCTGATGGAGACCCTGCAGGCCCAGGCCGAGCGGTTCGGCGCGACCGTGCTGTTCGACGACGCGACGTCCCTGGATCTGG
>Ga0207735_100277_pt1 | contig 12069 bp, 9 predicted proteins | sample TtaePargueraPR_9_FD_187280 | JGI IMG/M metagenome (GOLD analysis project Ga0207735, IMG submission 187280) | Aerobic enrichment media microbial communities from Bioluminiscent Bay, La Parguera, Puerto Rico - Tt and E2 (1) (SPAdes) | ecosystem: Environmental > Aquatic > Marine > Unclassified ... | reverse complement strand
CATAACGTCTCCTGACAGCGGCGCTGCTCTGCTTTCGTGCGATATGTTGAACATCTGACCTTAGTGTTCGTTTTTTCGAACACCTTTGCAAGAGGATTTTTCGACAATCTTTTTGACTGGTTCGTGTTCAGTTTTTGTTGCCTGGCGGTCGATGTGGGTGGTCTGTGCTACTTAACCATCCTATCGCGCCAGAAAATTGTGCATTGCATGATTTGCACGATATATCGAACGAAGGGGCTTGACCGGGGCTATCCGGCGCGGCACGATGTGTTACAGTTTAATAATAGGCCTTTTCTGGGAGTATATGACGATGAACAAGTCGTTCGTCGAAGACAGTAGGGCGGAAGCCCAACGATTCTTTGAAGAAAATCCGGATGTCGAACTTGTTGAGTTGCTCATTCCCGACATTAACGGCGTGTTTCGCGGCAAGCGAATCAGCAAACAGAAATTCCTTAAAAGCTTTAGCGAAGGTGTAACCCTGCCGGGTTCGATGTGCCTGGTTGATATCACGGGTGACAACCCCGAAGGCACAGGCCTTCTTTGGTCGAGCGGTGATCAGGACAATCTGGCAAAACCGATCCCGGGGACCCTTTGCCGCGTGCCTTATGGTGAACTGCCGCTCGCACAGGTGATGATGAGCCTGTATAACCTTGACGGTACCAAGTTCTTTGCCGATCCGCGCAATGTGTTGCAGGGCGTCGTTGATCGCATGGCGGCTGATGGTTTTTATCCGACCGTAGCACTTGAACTTGAATTCTATCTTGCCGATCAGAACCAGGAAACTGCCGCACCGCTGCCGCCGCAGCCGCTTGGTGGCGGGATTGCGTCTGATGGTGTGCAGGTTTATGGCCTGCAACAGATCGAGGATTTTGAAAAAGTCCTGCATGATGCGGTTGCCGAACTGAACCGTCAGGGCATCCCGGCCGACACCATCGTTGCCGAAGCAGGCCCGGGGCAGTTTGAAATCAATCTTGGTCACGTGACCGATCCGATGATGGCGGCAGATCACGCCATGCAGCTTAAACGCGTGGTTAAGGGCATTGCATGGGATCACGGGGTTACTGCGACCTTCATGGCAAAACCGTATTCCGATCAGGCGGGCAATGGCCTGCATGTTCATGTGTCGCTGCGCGACAAGGATGACAATAACGTTCTGTCGCCGGTGGGTGACGAGGAAGTGTCGGACAATCTGCGCTTTGCGATTGGTGGCCTGCAGGAAAGCATGTTTGAAAGCATGGCGATCTTTGCACCCAACCCGAATTCCTTCCGCCGGTTCCAGAACAAGGCCTATGCGCCGATGTCTCCGAACTGGGGTTTGAATAACCGTACCGTCGCCCTTCGTATTCCGGCAGGCAGCCCGAAGGCCGCCCGTGTTGAGCACCGCGTGTCGGGGGCCGATGCCAACCCGTATCTGGTTCTGGCGTGTGTTCTGGCGGGCATGCATCACGGAATGAAGAACAAGCTTGATCCGGGCGAACCGACCGTTGGCAACGGCTATGAACAGCATGGCGGGCGCATTGTTCCGCGTAGCATGATTTCGGCCCTTGATCGCTTTGTCGAAGGTGACATCGTCAAGGAATACCTTGGTGAGCGTTTTGTCGAGGTGTTCGATATCTGTCGCCGTGCCGAATATGACGAGTTCTTTGCCGAGGTCACCCAGCTTGAATATCGCTGGTATCTCGACGCGGTATGACCAGACAAAACAACAATAAAGTTTGACAGGGAAAAGACGGGAATGTCGCAAAAGGTAGGGGATCGTCTGAAGGCGGTGCGCAGCATGTACGGGCTGTCGCAGCGTGAACTGGCCCGCCGGGCCGGTGTGACCAACAGCACGATCTCGACGATTGAACAGAACCGGGTCAGCCCGTCTGTTGATAGCCTGGCCAAGGTTCTGGCTGGCATTCCCATGAGCCTGATTGATTTCTTCACCATTGATCTTGATACCGGTGAAGAAATCTTTTTCAGGAAAGAAGACCTCGTCGAACTGTCTGACGGGACGATGTCGATGCGTCTTGTCGGGGCATCGCGCAAGGATCGTAATCTGCGCGTGCTGCATGAAACGTACCCTGCGGGCGGGGATACCGGTAACAACCTGATTGTCCAGAAGGGCGAGGAAGCCGGTGTAGTCGTGCGTGGCAAGCTTGAAGTCACGGTGGGTGAACGGGTCAAGGTGCTTGGCCCCGGTGATGCCTATTACTTCAATGCAGAAATTCCACATCGTTTTCGAAATGTGGGTGACGGGGAATGTGAAGTCGTCAGTGCGGCGACGCCACCGTCATATTGATGACAGATCGTGCTGCCAGAGTGCCCATCAAGGTGCCAAGTGCCACGATCACCTTTTAAAAATCCAAACGCGCCATCCGTCAGGAGACTTGCGATGACCAATCCGATGAATTTTGAACAGCTGACCGCGCAGGCCGCCGCCCTTGATATTCGCAACAAGGCATTCATCAACGGTGCCTATGTCGATGCGGCATCCGGCAAGACATTTGATTGCATCAGCCCGCGTGACGGGTCGGTTCTGACCAAGGTTGCCGAATGCGACGTCGAAGACGTCAACCGCGCGGTGGCATCGGCGCGTGCAGTGTTCGAAAAGGGCAGCTGGTCCGAAGCCGCCCCTGCGAAACGCAAGGCGATCATGCTGCATTTCGCCGATCTGCTGGAAAAGAACGCGGCCGAGCTGGCACTTCTTGAAAGCCTTGATATGGGCAAGCCGATCACGCTGTCTGCGCGCGATGACATTCCGTTGTCCTACAAGTGCATCCGCTGGTATGCCGAGGCGATTGACAAGATCTATGACGAAATCTCCCCGTCGGGCACCAATGAAATCGGCATGATCACCCGTGAACCGCTGGGCGTGGTTGCCGCCGTGGTGCCGTGGAACTTCCCGCTGATGATGGCAGTCTGGAAACTGGGCCCTGCCTTGGCGATGGGCAACTCGATCATCCTCAAACCAGCTGAGCAGTCACCATTGACCGCCCTTCGTGTGGCGGAAATCGCGGTTGAGGCCGGTATTCCCGAAGGCGTTCTGAACGTTGTGCCGGGCTTTGGCCCGACGGCGGGCAAGGCGCTTGGTCTGCATGAAGATGTGGATTGCGTGACCTTTACCGGATCGGGCGAAGTCGGCAAGCTGTTCTTGCAGTATTCCGGTCAGTCGAACATGAAGCGTGTCTGGCTGGAATGCGGTGGCAAAAGCCCGAACATCGTTCTGGCCGATTGCCCGGACATGGATGCGGCGGCCGCGGCGGCGGCCGGCGGTATCTTCTATAATCAGGGTGAGGTCTGCACAGCAGGTTCACGCCTGATTGTCGAAGAAAGCATCAAGGACGAGTTCATCGAAAAGGTGGTCGCCGCGGGTACAAAAATGCAGCCAGGAGATCCGCTTGATCCGCAAAGTCAGATGGGTGCGATTGTCGATGAAAGCCAGATGAACCGTGTTCTGGGTTACATCGAAAAAGGCTCCAGCGAGGGCGGTGTCCTTCGCACCGGTGGCAAGCGTGTTCGCACCGAATCTGGTGGCTATTATGTCGAGCCGACCGTGTTCGACGGCATCAAGAATGACATGACGATTGCCAAGGAAGAAATCTTTGGCCCGGTTCTGTCGGTTATTTCGGTCAAGGACTGGAAAGAGGCTGTTCAGACTGCAAATGATACGCCATATGGTCTGGCAGCAGCAGTCTGGACGCGTGACATCAACAAGGCACACATGACCGCAAAGAAACTGCGTTCGGGTCTTGTCTGGGTCAATTGCTGGGACGGTGGTTCAATCACCATGCCGTTTGGTGGTTACAAACAGTCCGGTACCGGTCGCGACCGTTCGTTGCATGCGCTGGACAAATATTGTGAAATCAAGTCGACCTGGATTGCACTGGGCGACGCGTAAGAGCTCCGTCGACCGCTGGCAGGCAGACGGTCCGGGTTTGATACGGGAAGTGAGAAGGGTTTAAAAATGAGCAGCACCGGGGTCATTGACACCAAGGGCGGTGATAACGCCTTTACGGCAAAATCTGTGCATCAGAACACCAGCGAGCCGATGTATTCCGGTGCGCTGTCCTTCATGCGGCGCCGGTATTCGCGCGATCTCAATGGGATTGATGTTGCTGTGACCGGTATCCCCTATGATCTTGCAACATCAAGCCGCCCGGGCACGCGTCTGGGCCCGCAGGGGGTGCGTCGTGCATCGACCAACCTTGCATGGGCACCGCATTTCCCGTCCGGCCGTGACATCTTTGCCGAGATGGCGGTGATTGATTATGGCGACATGGTCATTGATCCGGGCCATCCGGAAAAGCTTCCGGAAATGATCGAAGATCATGCGCGTGATATCGTTCAGTCCGGTGCCAAGATGCTGACGATTGGTGGCGATCACTTCATCACCTATCCGGTCCTGAAGGCACACGCCGAAAAGTATGGCGATGGCATTTCGCTGATCCAGTTCGATGCCCATTCCGATACCTGGGAAGATGACGGCGACCGCATTGATCACGGCACCATGTTCTGGCACGCGGCCCAAAAGGGCATCGTCAATCCGTCGAAATCCGTTCAGGTCGGCATTCGCACCCACAATGAATCGACGCACGGCTATAACATCATTTATGGCCCCGACGTTCAGTCGATGTCGATTGACGCCATTGTCGAAAAGATCAAGGCCACGGTGGGTGACAACCCGGCCTATATCACCTTTGACATTGATGGGCTTGATCCGTGCTATGCACCGGGCACCGGTACGCCGGTTCTGGGCGGTTTGACCAGCCATCAGGCGGTATCGATCCTGCGTGGTCTGGCAGGGCATGTGAACCTGATCGGCAGTGACGTGGTCGAAGTTTCCCCGCCCTTTGATGTTTCGGATATCACATCGCTTGCCGGTGCGACCATGGCGTGGGAAATGCTGAACATTCATGCGGTTAACCGCGCAAAGTAATCTGACGTTTCAGATCAAAATTTTTGGGGGCCGGTATTATTTCATGATACCGGCCCTTGTTTTTTCATTTTCCTGTGCTCTGATAGCAGTCAGAAAAAACAAAAGAAGACAAGAGATACGGAAATGAAACCAATTGCTATTTCGCGCCTGACCATCTGTGGCATTGACGAACTGCCGACCCATCGCAGCCATGGCGTGACCCACGTCCTGTCGGTCCTTGATCCCGAACGCGAAGACCCAACCATCTTTGGAAACTACGACCCGCATGAACGTACCATCCTGCGGTTCCATGATGTGATTGAAGACAAGGAAGGCCGACCAGCCCCGACCAGGGACGATGTCGAGACCATTCTTGCCTATGGCGAAACCCTGATCGCTAGCCGTGCTGATCGCCGCGATGGGCATTTGCTGGTGCATTGCCATATGGGGGTGTCACGCTCTACCGCCGCCATGATCACCCTGATGGCCCAGTGCGAGCCGGACCGTGATGAAGACAGCATCTTTACCACCATCCGCGAAATGCGCCCGATTGCCTGGCCGAATTCGGTGATGATTGCCTATGCCGATGAACTTCTCGGCCGCGAGGGACGTCTGAGTGCCGCATTGCAACGCCATTACGCCATTCAGCTTGAACGCGATACGATGTTCGAACGCTGGATGACGGAACTTGAACGCGTGCGCGAGATCGAGTTTGGCCGTGCGTTTGGCAAGCAAAGCGCGTGATATTTTCTGCGCAGGCAGATTGATCTGGTTTTGGTTTGCGTGTGCAATTGAATCGATTTAAAAGGCGGTGGGTCCCACAGACCACAAACTATTAGTCTGCCAATTTGCAGACTTTCCGAACGGAGAAACGTCATGACAGCCAAAGCTGTTTGTCTTGGGGAACTGCTGATTGATTTTGTTCCGACGGTGACCGGAACCGGTCTTGCCGATGCACCGGCCTTTGCCAAGGCGGCCGGGGGCGCACCGGGCAATGCGGCTGTGGGTTTGCAGCGTCTGGGTATTGAAACCGGTTTTATCGGGAAACTGGGCGATGATGCCTTTGGCCATTTTCTGGTTGATACGCTTAAGGCCGATCATGTTGATACATCGGGGATTGTGCTTACCAAAGAAGCGCTGACCGGGCTTGCCTTTGTGTCATTACGTGCGGATGGCGAACGCGAATTTTCATTCTATCGCAGCCCGTCAGCCGACATGTTGCTCAGCATTTCTGATCTTGATCAGGACATGCTGAAATCCACCGATCTGTTCCATTACGGAACCCTTTGCATGATTGATGATGACCCGCGCGCGGCAACGCTTGAAGCGATCAAGATCGCGCGTGAAAACGGCGCGATCATCTCGTGTGATCCGAACCTCCGCCTGCCGCTGTGGCCGAGCGCGGAAAAGGCACGTGAAATCCTGCGCCTTGCGATCAGTCAGGCCGACGTCGTCAAGATGTCGGACGAGGAAATTATCTTTGTTTCCGGCAAGGATGACCTTGAAGAAGGCATCAAGGACCTTTGGTGTGATCAGTGGCGCGCGATGATTGTGACCTACGGTCCCAAGGGATCGCGTTATATCACGCCGGCCTTTGATGGCTTTGTGCCGTCCTTTGAAATCACCGCTGTTGATGCGACCGGGGCAGGGGATGGCTGCACGGCAGGCTTCCTGTCGCGCCTGCTGAAGGATCCGGAGCTTCTGGGTTCCGAAGAAAAACTTGCAGCCGCGTGCCGCTTTGCCAATGCGGTCGGGGCGATCACGGCAACCAAGCGTGGTGCCATCAACGCATTGCCGACGGAAAAAGAAGTCGAAGACTTTCTTGCCGCACGTTGAGAATTGGAATGTCGCGGCTTCAGGACCTCGACGTCGCGACATTCTGCAAACTGTCCCACACATGGTTTAAAACGCGTGTTAGCCTGTTGGCAATAGCACCGTATTGTTATGAATGAATTTGAATGGGCCGAGGGTGGTATGTCTGCTGATAAAATGACCGCAAGCTGGGAAAAACTCGATCAACTGGGCGCGGAAGTTTCCGAAAAACTCAATCTGCGTCAGGCCTTTGCCGACGATCCAGCGCGGTTTGACCGCTATAGTGCGGCCCTTAATGACCTGTTTGTCGACTATTCCAAAAACCTGATCACCGGTGACGTGATGGCAGCCCTGACTGAGCTTGCCAAGGCGGCCAATGTCGAAGGCTGGCGCGACCGGATGTTTGCAGGCGACAAGATCAATGTCACCGAAAACCGCGCGGTCCTGCATACGGCGCTGCGCAATCTTGATGGTGCCCCGGTCGAGGTTGACGGCGAAGATGTCATGCCTGCGGTCAAGGAGGTACTCGCCCGTCTGAAGGACTTTGCCGCACGTGTGCATTCCGGCGAATGGAAAGGCCATACCGGCAAGAAGATCACCGATGTGGTCAATATTGGTATTGGCGGCTCTGACCTTGGCCCGGTCATGGTCAATGAGGCGCTGCGTCCGTATCACATTGATGGCATTCGCTGCCATTTCGTGTCGAACGTTGATGGCGCGCATATTGTCGATACGCTGAAATTCCTGGATGCGGAAACGACGCTTTTCATCATCGCCTCAAAAACCTTCACCACAGACGAAACGCTGACCAACGCCTATTCCGCACGCGACTGGCTTGTCGGGATGCTGAAAGACGAAGCCGCCGTTGCAAAGCACTTCGTTGCCGTTTCAACTGCCCTTGATAAGGTCGCGGCCTTTGGCATTGATACCGACAATGCGTTCGGTTTTTGGGATTGGGTTGGTGGGCGTTACAGCCTGTGGTCGGCAATTGGTCTGCCGATCATTCTGGCGGTCGGCTATGACAAGTTCGAAGAACTTCTACGCGGTGCGCAGTCAATGGACAACCATTTCAAAACAGCCCCGATTGAAACCAACATTCCGATGATCCTTGGTCTGATCGGGGTGTGGTATCGCAATGTTTTGGGCGCATCCAGTCAGGCAATCTTGCCCTATGATCAGCACCTGTCGCGCCTGCCGGCCTATCTGCAGCAGGCCGATATGGAAAGTAACGGCAAGTCCGTCACCCGCGATGGCAAGCCGATTGCCTATGAAACAGGCCCGATCATCTGGGGAGAGCCCGGAACCAATGGTCAGCATGCGTTTTATCAGCTGATCCATCAGGGCACGGAGCTGATCCCGGTTGATTTCATTATGGCTGCCAATGCGTTGCATCCGTTGGCCAACCATCATGACAAGCTGATGTCGAACTGTCTTGCACAGGCCGAGGCGTTGATGCGCGGCAAGACCGAGGCCGAAGTCCGTGCAGAGCTTGCTGGCAGTGACCTGAGCCCGGCCGAGATTGACGTGCTGGCACCGCAAAAGGTGTTTGATGGCAACAAGCCCAGCACCATGATCCTTTATAAGCAACTTGATCCCTTCACCCTTGGTCGATTGGTTGCGATGTATGAACACAAGATCTTTGTTCAAGGCATCATCTGGAACGTCAATTCCTATGACCAGTGGGGCGTTGAACTTGGCAAACAGCTTGCCAAGGAACTGCTTCCGATGGTCGAGGGTAAGGAAGATTCCAGTGCGCGCGATGCATCAACTGCCGGTCTGATCAAACGCCTGCATGCGTTGCGTGGCGCATAAGCTGGCTTAGTCGTCCTGATCATCGGCGACGATGCGCAATCGATAGTGACCCGAAGGGCGGTTTTGGCCATGGCTGACGCCGCCCTTTTCAAATGTCAGTTTGCCTTCCGCACAGAGTTGCTCTGCGACTTGATGCACGCGCGGCATCAAGTCCCGCCAGTAAGATCCAAAGGTTTTGGCAACTTCGGACGGACAGATCGTTTTGTCTGGCCCGCGTCGCGTTGCCATATCAATCACGCGCTGGCGCAAGATGGCATAGGTTGGCTGATCTTCGTCTTTTCGGTCAAACATCATGATACTTGGTCCTGCATGTCTGTTTTTGCAGGCTGTTTTCGCTGGCGTCGGCACCGATCCGAGCAATATTGAACCTCGTCCCAGCAATCCTTCCATTTGCGCCGCCAGTTAAAAGGCCGCGCACAAATCACACAGGTTTTCTGCGGCAAGTCTGATTTGTTGTGACGATGTCCATTGGCATTTTTCGGCATGACACTGCGTTCGGATCAAGTTTAGCGATTATCCGATCAGGGCTTCGACCATGGCATGGGCCGCCGATCTGCCACTGCGCCAGGCCGCCTCGACCCGTGCGCCAAGGCACCAGTCGCCTGCGGCAATCACCCGGCCGTTCATGCCGTTAAGGTGACTTTTGCCAAGTGGCAGTTCCGTCCGCGCATAACGCCAGCGATGGGCCTGAACCGAATGAAGTTCTGGCAGTTTCACACCACTGACATCACGAAGCGCTGCCAGCAGCTTTTCAATCACGCGTTCCTTGTCTTCTTTAAGGTGGGCGCGTGACCATTCCGGGCTGGCATGCAGCACCCAGGGATCGGGCGTGCGACGGTGGAACATGTCATTGTTCTGGCTGCTGCGCGCGGCCCAGCTGATTTCGGGGCTCGGGTGAATCATCGCGTCAAAGCCGGTCGGAAGTGGCTTTTCAAATGCCGCCATCACCGCCCAGCACGGCGCCATGACAACCTCGTCAATCTGGGCATAGCGCGGGGCAAGCGGGCGCAAGAGATCTGCGGTCTGCGGGGCAGGGGCCGTTACGATCACGCCATCAAACGGACCATATGTACCGTCCAGATCATCATGTAGCATAAAGCTACGCGGTCCTGTCGGTTCAATCCCGACGATGCGATGTTGTTTCTGGATCGGGAAGGTATCTACCAACGGGCGGATCAGTTTGTTCATCTGCGGCGCCCCCTGGTACCAGGGTTCTTCGGCAAGATTGCCGACATGGCGCGCGATCGGTGAAAGTGCGGCACCTGATTGCGCGGGGGCGGGCGTACCGCGATGCAGGTTGGGCGACCAGTTTTGGGCAGCGTTAAATTCGGTTGCCTCTTGCAAAAACGCATTAAATCCGGGATCGCGGGCCGTCACATATTGCGCACCATGATTGAAGTGACCGAAATCGGTACGCCGCGATGCCAAACGCCCACCAAGACCTCGGCTTTTTTCAAACACGGTTACATTCATGCCAATGCTATGAAGCGTGCTGGCCGCCTTAAGGCCCGCCATTCCGGCACCAATGATCGCAATATTGATGTTTGACATCCTTGGCATGGGTGGCTCCTGTCTGGATCCGGGGTAGGTCCCGAAGGTTTCATTTTATTATTGATGGTTTCAATACGAACCTGAACCAGGATTGGAGCAGTCCGGCGGGCAAGAAATTTATGAAACTGTCATGTTCAAGTCATGAAACCGTTACAGCAAACGCGCAGTCTTCCTGCCTTGTTCACGGTTATTCCAGGGGGGAAAACATGCGTTCTTCATTGATGGCGACAGCCGCTGTTTCACTGCTTTTGACTGCCTGTGCGGGCACGACACCCAATCACACCATGATGGCTGGTGATGTCATCAATGCAGGTGCGCATCCGATCACGATTGTGCCGATGGGGGAATATCGTACCGGTATGCTGGATGAAGGTGCGGCGGAAATCCCGGCGTTTGATCCAGTTTCCAAGCGTATCTTTGTTGTCAATGGTGCGGATAAGGCGATCGACATTCTGGATATGTCCAACCCGTCCGAACTGACCAAGACCGGTGCGATGGATTTGTCGATCTGGGGCAAGGGGGCCAACAGTGTTGCCATCAAGAATGGCATTGTCGCCGTCGCTGTGGAAAACACCGATAAGCAGGCACCGGGTCAGGCTGTTTTCTTTGATACCGACGGCACTTTTATTTCGGCGGTTACCGTTGGCGCATTGCCCGACATGATCAAATTTTCCCCGGATGGCAAATATGTCCTGGTCGCCAACGAGGGCGAACCGAATGACGCATTTACCAATGATCCCGAAGGCAGTGTTTCGATCATTTCGATGGCCGGTGGCGCGCAGAACCTGTCGGCAAGTGATGTCCGCACGGTTGATTTCAAGTTCCTGAATGACGGCAAGCTGCCATATGGCATGCGGACATCAAACCCGGGCACATCGAGAGTCGCACAGGATGTCGAACCGGAATATATCGCCGTCTCCAAGGACAGCAAAACCGCCTATGTGTCGCTTCAGGAAAACAACGCGGTCGCAATCATTGATATCGAAACCGCGTCGGTCAAACGTGTGGCCGGTCTTGGTTTCAAGGATCATTCGGTCCATGCCTTTGATGCCAGCGACAAGGACGGCAAGATTAATATCCGTACCTGGCCGGTGATGGGCATGTATATGCCCGATACGATTGATGCGATCAATATTGATGGCAAGGATTGGATCCTGATCGCCAACGAAGGCGATTCACGCGATTATGACGGTTATAGCGAGGAAACCCGCGTTGGCAAACTGACCCTCGATCCGGTCGCCTTTCCGACGGCAAGCACCCTGCAAAAGGATGAAAATCTTGGTCGTTTGAAAACCACAACTGCACAGGGCGATATCGACTTTGACGGCGATGTTGATGTGATCTACAGCTATGGCGCGCGGTCGTTCTCAGTACTTGATGCCGATGGCGAAATGGTCTTTGACAGTGGCGATGCGTTTGAGCAGATCCTGGCGGCAAACTATCCCAACGTTTTCAATTCCTCGGATACTGAAAACTATAGCCGTGACAACCGTTCCGATGATAAGGGGCCGGAACCCGAAGGCATTGCAAGTGGCTATGTCAACGGCACACCCTATGCCTTTATCGGGCTGGAACGTCAGGGGGGCTTCATGGTCTATGATCTGACCAACCCGACCAATCCGCAGTTCGTTACATATCACAGTGATCGCCGTTTCTCAGGCAATCCGGAAAACGATACGGCCGGTGAACTGGCCCCGGAAGGCTTGCAGTTTGTCGATGCCAAGGACAGCCCAACCGGCAATGCCATGCTGGTGGTGGCATCGGAAGTATCTGGTAGCACCAAGGTTTATGACCTGAAGTAACCCGATTACAGCCTTGATTGTTGGATGCAGGGAAGCCGGGCATTGCCCGGCTTTTTCCTTTTTAAACGCCAGATGGAAAACGGTTCAAACCGATGGCGATATCGACTAAACTCCCGCCGCGGTCGGGGACATGACCGATGAATATCAGGGGAGTTCGGGACACTGACGACGCGACGTGAACCACATATTCTG
>Ga0207735_100276_pt1 | contig 12070 bp, 10 predicted proteins | sample TtaePargueraPR_9_FD_187280 | JGI IMG/M metagenome (GOLD analysis project Ga0207735, IMG submission 187280) | Aerobic enrichment media microbial communities from Bioluminiscent Bay, La Parguera, Puerto Rico - Tt and E2 (1) (SPAdes) | ecosystem: Environmental > Aquatic > Marine > Unclassified ... | reverse complement strand
GAGTACTGGCGCGACGAGTTCGACTGGCGCGCGCAGGAGGCGACGCTCAACGAGCTCGCCCAGTTCACGACCCTCGTCGACCGCCAGACCTTCCACGTCGTCCACGTACGATCGGCGAACCCGGCCGCCACGCCGCTGCTGCTGAACCACGGCTGGCCCGGCTCGTTCGTGGAGTACCAGCGCCTCGTCCCGCTGCTGACCGACGACTTCCACGTGGTCGTCTCCTCACCGCCTGGGTTCGGATTCTCCACGCCGCTGTCCGGGACCGGCTGGGAGATCGTCAGGACGGCGGACGCCTTCGCCGAGATCATGACGCGCCTCGGCTACGCGGAGTTCGCGGTGCACGGCACGGACATGGGTATCGGGACCACCGGCCACCTCGCGGCGGCCTACCCGGAGCGCGTCATCGGCACCCACCTCGGCGGCGACCGCAGGGTCCTGGGGATGGTGGGCGACGTCTTCCCGTGTCCCGAGGACCTGACGGAGGACGAGCGCGCCCAGCTCGACGCGGTGCGCACCGAGCACGCCGCCGACCACGGCTACCTCGCGATGCAGCGCTACCGTCCGGACACCATCGGCCCGGCGCTCACCGACTCCCCTGTCGGGCAGCTCGCCTGGATCGCCGAGAAGTTCCGGACCCGCGCCCGGGGCGTCGACCGCACGCCCGACGCGTCGGTCGACCGCGACCAGCTGCTGACCAACATCGCCCTCTACTGGTTCACCCGTGGCGGGGCCTCGAGCGCACAGCTCTACTTCGAGGCCGAGCACGCGGAGCCCGAACCGCCCGTGCCGTCCGACGTCCCGTCCGGATGGGCCGTGTTCGACGCTCACCCGCTCGTGCGCCGTGTTCTGGACCCGTCGCGGGCGACCGCGCACTGGTGCGAGTTCACCGAGGGAGGCCACTTCCCCGCCATGGAGGAGCCGCAGCTCCTCGCGGACGACATCAGGGCCTTCTTCAGCGGGTGGTGACAGGTGTCGGGACCGGTCGCCGACGGGGTAGGCGGCGCGCCGGTCCCGACACACCTGTCCGAACCGCGGCGTTCGGCCGCTCCCGCGGGTCAGGACCGCTAGCGTGTGAGGGTGGCCTCCTTCCAGCAGACTCCCAGCACTTCCGGGCACGGGCGCACGTACGAGGACGACCTGCGCCTGGCCCACGTGATCGCCGACCAGGTGGACTCGATGACGATGTCCCGGTTCCGCGCGGTCGACCTCCACGTCGAGACCAAGCCGGACCAGACGCCGGTCTCCGACGCCGACCGCGGCGCCGAGGAGTTCATCCGCGCCCAGCTCGCCCGCGCCCGCACGCGTGACGCCATCGTCGGGGAGGAGTTCGGCGAGGCAGGCTCCGGGTCGCGCCGCTGGATCATCGACCCGATCGACGGCACGAAGAACTTCGTGCGCGGCGTGCCCGTTTGGGCGACGCTCATCGCGCTCGCCGACGGCGACGACGTCGTCATGGGTCTCGTCTCCGCCCCGGCGCTGGGACGGCGCTGGTGGGCTGCCAAGGGGTCGGGCGCCTGGACGGGCAAGTCCATCGCCGCGGCCACCCGGATGCACGTCTCCGGCGTCTCGTCGCTCGGGGACGCCTCGTTCGCCTACTCCTCCCTGGACGGCTGGGAGGAGCGCGACAAGCTCAACGGGTTCCTCGACCTGACCCGCGAGTGCTGGCGCACGCGCGGCTACGGCGACTTCTGGTCCTACATGCTGGTGGCCGAGGGCGCGGCGGACATCGCCGCGGAACCCGAGCTCGAGCTGTACGACATGGCCGCGCTCGTACCGATCGTCGTCGAGGCCGGGGGCCGGTTCACGTCGCTCGAGGGCACCGACGGCCCCTGGGGCGGCAACGCCGTGGCCACCAACGGGCTGCTGCACGACAAGGCGATGGTCTACCTCGGCTGACGCGCCGCTCTCGCCCCGGGGTCAGGGGCGCGGGATCTGGCCGATCTCGGTCGGGTCGTACCAGAGCAGGTCCCGGTCGGTGACCCGCTGGACCGCGTCCGCGAGCGCCTCGTCGTCGTCGCCGTCCGCCGCCGCGAGCACGGCGCGGACGTCCTCGGCGGCCTCGGGCTCGTCGACGTGCACCGCCACGACCCGGGCGTCGGGCGCCGGTCCGGCGTCCACCGACGACGGGGCGGTGGCCTCCCCGGCCGGAGGGTGCGCACCGGCGGTCACCGCACCGTCGGGCACGTCGAGCGAGACGACCACGCGTGCGGGCAGGGCCCCGCCACCGGCAACCAGGGCGAGCGAGTCGTCGGCAGCAGCGAGGAAGGCGGCGTACTCGCGTCCCTCGTCGTCCTCGTCCGCCAACGTCGCCTCGAGGGCGGGGGTCACGGCGTGCACCCGGCGGGCCGGAAGGTCCCAGCGGGCGCCGTTCGAGGTCACGGTGGCGGCGTCGAGCTCGTCGAGGGTCGCGGGCACGTAGATGCGCATGGCCCTAGTGTGCCGGGCGCGACGCCTCCGCGCGGCACGCGACCCGCGCCGCCCGGGACGAGGTCACGCCACCGGGACGGGTACCTGCTCGCGCACGCGCGCCGCCAGGTCGGCGAACGCCTCGCGCGCGGCCGACGTCGGAGCATGCTCAGCCAGGGTCCGTCCCGCCAGGACGGCCGCGTCGACGGCCGGTCCGTCGTCGGGCACGGGGTGGAGCTCGTCGACCCCGCCGTAGCGGTCCAGCGCCTCGGCCACGGCGCGGGACGGGTCCGCACCGACCGCCGAGGCCCGGACCCGGTTGGCCACCACGACCCGCCGTCCCGGCACGGGCACCGGCACCTCGGCCAGGTCCTCCAGGGCGCGCACCAGGCGGTGGATGCCGATCGGGTCGGCCGCACCGACGACGACCACGACATCGGCGGCCTGCAGGGCGGCCAGGGTCGCGGCGTTCCTCTGCGGGGCGTGCGTGTCGTACATCAGCAGCTCGTCGAGCTCCAGGACCGGGCCGCAGTCGACCACCGTCCAGCGGGCCAGCGACCGGGCCCGCTCGAGGACGACCTCGAGCGCGCTCGCGGGCAGCTCGGGCCACCGCGAGGCTCGTGTGATCCCGGCCAGGACCCGCAGGTGGCCCTCCACCACCGGGGCGTGCCGGGCGAGCGCGGCCACGTCGAGGGTGCCCTGGCCCGCGGCCCGGGCGACGGCGGCGAGCCCCGGCGCGTCGTCCAGCAGCCCGAGACGCGCCGCCACGCACGACCCGTAGGTGTCGGCGTCCACCAGGAGCGTCGGGTCCGCCGCCCGGGTCTCCCGGCGTCGACGGCGACGACGGCCCGAGCGACTCCCGAGCCCGGCGAGCTCGGCCGCCAGCTCGACCGCCGTCGTCGTGCGCCCGGGAGCCCCGACCGGACCCCAGACCGCGACGACGGACCCGGGCGGGGTGGCGAGCCCCGGCGTCGCGAACCCGGACAGCGTCGACAGGTCGTGCTCCGCGGTGGCCAACGGGTCGGTGATCGGCGCCGTGTCGCGCACCGCGTCGAGGAACCGTGGGTCGTCCGGACCGTCGACGACGGCGTCGACGCCCAGGGCCTCGACGCGTTCGAGCGGGCCGTCGTCGACCAGGGCCACCACCCGGGTCCCGGCGGCGTGCAGGCGCCCGACCGTCTCCCGGTCGAGTCCGGGGAGGTCGGCCGCGACCACGGCCACCGTCCCGGCACCTGCGGCCGACGCCGCGAGCAGCTCCGTGACGTCGCCGCAGCGGCGCGTGACCGACGTGCGGGCCCCCGGTGCCTCGAGCGTGAGCACGACGTCGGGTTCGGACGGCCCGTGCACCGCGCACAGGACCGTCGTGGGCCCCGCCATCAGGTGCCGGCCACGGGGACGACGGCCACGGACCCACGGGCACCCAGCGCGGCGAGCACCGGGGGCAGATCGCCGTCGCCGACGAGGACGTGCAGCGTCCCGCGGTCGGCGACGACGAGGCCGCTCTCGCTGACGTCCACCTGCTCGACGACGACGCCGGCCACCAGCGGTTCCGGCTCCTGGCGCGCGTCGGACTCCCCCGCGGGGGCCTCCGGCACGAACCACAGGTCGACGACGGCGCCGGGCCGGATCCGCTCCGACAGCCCGGACGAGACGGGCACCGCCACCGAGCGGACCTCGACCGCCGTGGCGTCTCCGACGGCGGTGAGCGCGACCAGCTCGCCGGCGGGGACCACGCGCAGTGCCACCGGGTCGTCGGGCAGGGTGGCGTCGGCGCGCAGGTAGCGTTCCTGCTCGGCGCCCAGGTTCACGTCGACGACGCGCAGCAGGCTCGTGTCGACGGGCTCGCCGGGGGTCAGGGTGTCGGCGGCGGCGTAGACGCCGACGGTGCGGTCGGCGCTGGACACCACCCACGCGCCGAGGGCGACGGCGAGGGCGACCAGCACGACGCCCACGACGAGCCGGGGGTCGCGCCAGGTGGGGCGGCGCAGCCGCGGGGCGGTACGGGCCGGGAGTGCTTCGTTGCTCAACGGGCGGTCCTTCGGATCGGCCGGAAGCGACGTCGCGACCGGCGGGCGGGATGGTCCGGCAGGCGTGGGCAGACTAGCGGCGGCGCACGCCGAGGAGTCGGGGCGATCCATCATCCGGGACGATGCCTGTGGAGCGCACACCCGACGCCATCATCTGTGGACAACAGGGGTGATGACGCACCCCTGTGGGAGGATGGACGCATGACGGCCCGCTTCCTCTCCCTCGCCGAGGTCCAGGAGATGCTCAGCATCTCCGCGACGCAGGCCTACTCGCTCGTGCGGTCGGGCGAGCTGCCCGCGATCCAGGTGGGCCCCAAGAAGGTCTGGCGCGTCGAGGCGTCCAAGCTCGAGGAGTACATCGACCGCCAGTACACGCGCACCCGCGAGCGCATCGCCTCCGGCGAGCTCTAGCCCCTCACGCCTCGCTGACCCGGACCAGCGCGGCGAACGGCACGACCCGGACGACCGGACGCGCACGGTCCAGCTCCTCGACGTCCAGGTGATCCGCGCCCACCCGGGCGATCCTGCCCACGACACGCCCCGCAGTCGTGCACACCTGCACCCGGGCGCGGTCGCGCTGCAGGCCCCGCAGGGCCCTGCCGAGGCCGAGCCCGTCCGTGCGCGAGCGCGACGGCGCGCCGTGCCGACCGAGACCCACCACGCCGACCACCGCCGCCAGCGGCACCACGTGCTGCACCGGCCCGCGTGCGCCGCGCCCCTGGAGCTGGCACCAGGCGTCCGCCACGTGCGCCAGGACGCCCTCGACCGCCTCGCCGTCGCGCAGGTCGAACCGGACCTGCGCCCCGGCGGCCGCCCGCAACCGGTCCGCGAGGGGCACCGACGCCTGCTCGGCGCGCGTCAGCTCGGCGACGGCGCCGTCGCGCTCGGCCGCCTCCTCGGCGGCAAGCTGCGCCTCCAGGTCGGCGAACAGCAGGGCCCAGCGGGAACGTCCCGCACTCATCGTCACGTCCTTCCCGGTCCCGGTCGGCGGCGGGACCCGGTCCAGGATGCCGTCCCCTGGACAGGACAGCCAGAGTGCGGTTCACTATCGGACATCAAACAGCATCAACATGCATCACCACGGTGCATCGGATGCTCTCCACCGTGATCAGCCAAGGACGTCCTCATGAGAGACCACACCGCCCGGTCGCTGCGCAGCACCTGCGGCCTCGTGGCCTGCGCGCTGGGTGCCGCCGTCGCGCTGCTGCTCCTCGCGTCGCGCCTGCTCGCCGTCGCACCCCGTGACCTCACCGCGGCCCGGCTCACCGGCATCGAGCGGTGGGTCGAGCTCGCCGTCCTGACGGCCGGCGGCGTCGCCGCGGCCTGGGTGCTGGTCGCCTCCCTGGTGGCGGCCGCCTGCGTCGCCGTCGCCCGGTTCGGCGGAGCCCGTGGCGCCGGTGCGCGGCGCACCGTCGACGCCGCGCTCGGCACGTGGGCGCCCGCCGTCGTCCGTCGGCTCGCCCGCGGGGCGGTCGGCGTCGGCGTCGGCACCGGGCTCGCCCTCACCCCGATGGCCGCCACCGCGGCGGAGAGCCCCACGCCCGCGCCGACACCCGCCGCCGTCCTCGACCTCGGCTGGCAGAGCTCGGCGCCCGACGGCGGGTCCGGGAGCGAGCACGAGAGCGGGGCCACGGAGGACCGGCCGGACCGCGCGGAGACCGTCTCGACGCCGGGCCTCGTCCGGCCCGCACCGGGCGGGACGGACGGCGCCGAACCTACCGCCGACACCCCGACCACGGACGACACCGAGAGGGCGGACGACACGAGCGCCGACGACGTCCGGCCGGTGGACGTCCGTCCCGCCCGCGACGTCGCCGACGACACCTACGTCGTCGTCCACGGCGACACGCTGTGGGACATCGCCGCACGCGACCTGCCCGCCGACGCCGGTGCCGCCGACGTCCTGCGCGAGGTCACCCGATGGCACGAGACCAACCGGGACACCATCGGCGCCGATCCCGACCTCATCCTGCCCGGGCAGGTCCTGCAGACCCCCTGATCGCCCGACCCGACCTGCCCCGCGACAGCCACGCCCCACGGAGGCCCGCCATGACCGCCACGACGCCCGAGAGCACGCCCGCAGGCACCGACGAGCGCCGCGACACCCCACGACGCCTGCGGGTCACGGCACCGCCGCGCGACCGACGGCCCGGCACTCCCCCGCGCGCTCCCCGGCGCCCGGGTCCGGTCCGGCGCGTGCGCGTCGGCGGCCCCACCACGACCCCGGCCGGCGACCGGACCACCGGCCGCCCGGTACCGACTCAGGACCCGGCTGCCGACACGCGTCTGCCGGATCCCACGGCGCTGTGCTGCGCCGTCGTGCGGGCCGCCGTCGACGTCCTGCGCGGGAGCCGGGCGCCGTCCCAGATCGCGCGCTGGGTCTCCCCCACCGTGCACGACCAGCTCGCCGAGCGTGCGCGGCTCACCCGTCCCACGGCCGACGGCACGGTGCCCCCTCCGGTCACGGTGCGCCGGGTCCGGATGGTCCGGCTCGGCGACACGACCGCCGAGGCCACCGTCGTCCTCGACGACGCCGGGCGGGTCCGGGCCGCCGCCGTCCGGCTCGAGGCACGACGTGGCATCTGGCGGGTCACCGTCCTCGAGCTCGGCTGACACGACCGTGGGCGGGCGACCTGCGGCGCTCCACGAGGGAGTGCCGCAGGCCGCCCGCCCACGACGACCGAGTGGCGCTACTCGTTCACACCGTGGCAGACCTTGTACTTCTTGCCCGACCCGCAGGGGCACTGGGCGTTGCGGGGCGTGCCCGGGAAGGTGCGGCCGTCCGCCTCGGTCGCGGCCGCCTCGCCGTGCAGAGCCCGACGCGCGGCCCGCGTGTCACCGGAACGCGTCGTCGAGCCGTCCTCGCTCGGCGCCGAGTACTGCAGGTTCTGCGGCGGCTTGGGCGTCTCGAGGCCCTTGGCCACCAGCACCGGCTCCTCGGTCCCGCCGAACGCCGCAGGCACGTCCGGACCGGGCTCCGACTCCGGCTCCTCCTCGGGTTCGGCCGGGGCGGCCGGAGCTGCGGGGGCGTCCTCGGCCGCGTCCGCACCCACCACGGTCGGGCTCGACGCCGTCACCACCTGGCCCGCCGCCGATCCGGCCGCGGCCGCGGCGGAGGCGACCGAGACGGCCGGACCGTCCGCGCTCTGCGCCGAGTCGCCGGCCTCCTTGACCTGGACCTCCAGGTTGAACAGGTAGCCGACCGACTCCTCCTTGATGGCCTCGGTCATCGCCTGGAAGAGCTGGAAGCCCTCGCGCTGGTACTCGATGAGCGGATCCTTCTGGGCCATCGCCCGCAGGCCGATGCCCTCCTTGAGGTAGTCCATCTCGTACAGGTGCTCTCGCCACTTGCGGTCCAGCACCGACAGCACCACGCGGCGCTCCAGCTGGCGCATCGCGGCCTCGCCCAGGGCCTCCTCGCGGCCCTGGTAGGCGACCCGCGCGTCGGAGAGCAGCTCCTCGAGCAGCATCTCCTTGGTGAGACGCTCGCGACCGCCGGCCTCCTCGAGCAGCTCGTCCACGGTGATGGAGACCGGGTAGACGGACTTCAGCGCCGTCCACAGCCCGTCGAGGTCCCACGCCTCCGCGTTGCCGTCGTCGGCGGCGCCCTCCACGTACGCGGTGACGACGTCGGTGAGGAAGTGCTGGATCTGCTCGTGCAGGTCCTCGCCCTCGAGCACGCGGCGCCGCTCGTCGTAGATGACGGTGCGCTGGCGCGCCAGGACGTCGTCGTACTTCAGGACGTTCTTGCGGATCTCGAAGTTGCGCGCCTCGACCTGGGACTGCGCGCTCTGGATGCCGCGCGTGACCATCTTCGACTCGAGCGGCAGGTCGTCGGGGAAGCCGGCGCGGCCCATCATCGACTCGGCCAGACCCGAGTTGAACAGCCGCATCAGGTCGTCCTGCATCGACAGGTAGAAGCGGGACTCGCCCGGGTCGCCCTGACGGCCGGAACGGCCGCGCAGCTGGTTGTCGATGCGGCGCGACTCGTGGCGCTCGGTGCCCAGCACGTAGAGACCGCCGAGCGCGACGACCTCCTCGTGCTCGGCCTTCACGGACTCCTCGGCCTTGGCCAGCACCTCGGGCCAGGCCTCCTCGTACGCCTCCGGGTCCTCGGTCGAGTCGTAGCCCTGGGCCGCCATCTCCGCGACGGCGGTGAACTCGGCGTTGCCGCCGAGCATGATGTCGGTGCCTCGACCGGCCATGTTCGTCGCGACGGTCACGGCGCCCTTGCGGCCCGCCTGGGCGACGATGGCGGCCTCGCGGTCGTGCTCCTTGGCGTTCAGCACGTCGTGCGGGACACCGGCCTTCTTCAGCAGCTTCGACAGCAGCTCGGACTTCTCGACGCTGGTGGTGCCCACCAGCACCGGCTGGCCCTTGGCGTGCCGCTCGACGATGTCCTCGACGACCGCGTTGAACTTGCCCTCCTCGCCCTTGTACACGAGGTCCGGCTGGTCGATGCGGATCATCGGCTTGTTCGTCGGGACGGGTACCACGCCGAGCTTGTAGGTGCCCTGGAACTCCGCGGCCTCCGTCTCGGCCGTACCGGTCATGCCGGCGACCTTCTCGTACTGACGGAAGTAGTTCTGCAGCGTGATCGTGGCGAGCGTCTGGTTCTCCGCCTTGATCTGCACGCCTTCCTTGGCCTCGATCGCCTGGTGCATGCCCTCGTTGTACCGGCGGCCGGCGAGGATGCGCCCGGTGTGCTCGTCGACGATCATGACCTCGCCGTTGAGCACGACGTAGTCCTTGTCGCGCTTGAACAGCTCCTTGGCCTTGATGGCGTTGTTGACGAACCCGATCAGTGGCGTGTTGAGCGACTCGTACAGGTTGTCGATGCCGAGGTAGTCCTCGATCTTCGCGATCCCCGGCTCGAGGATGCCGACGGTGCGCTTCTTCTCGTCGACCTCGTAGTCGGTCTCGCGCTGCAGCCGCTTGACCACCTTGGCGAACTCGACGTACCAGCGGTTGGAGTCGCCCGACGAGGGCCCGGAGATGATGAGCGGCGTCCGTGCCTCGTCGATGAGGATGGAGTCGACCTCGTCCACGATCGCGAAGTGGTGGCCGCGCTGGACCAGGTCGTCCGGCGACCACGCCATGTTGTCGCGCAGGTAGTCGAACCCGAACTCGTTGTTGGTCCCGTAGGTGATGTCCGCGGCGTACTGCTCGCGGCGCTCGTCCGGCGTCTGCCCGGAGACGATGATGCCGGTGCTCATCCCGAGGAACCGGTAGACGCGGCCCATGAGCTCGCCCTGGTACCGGGCGAGGAAGTCGTTCGTGGTGATGACGTGCACGCCCTTGCCCGTCAGGGCGTTGAGGTAGGCGGCCGTGGTGGCGACCAGGGTCTTGCCCTCACCGGTCTTCATCTCGGCGATGTTGCCCTGGTGCAGCGCGGCCCCGCCGACGAGCTGGACGTCGAAGTGCCGGTGGCCGAGCGTGCGGCGCGCCGCCTCGCGGACGGTGGCGAACGCCTCGGGCAGGAGCTCGTCGAGCGACGCCCCGTGCTCCAGCCGCTCCTTGAACCGGTCCGTCTCCTCCTGCAGCTCGGTGTCGCTGAGCTCGGTGAAGCTCGACTCGAGCTGGTTCACCTGCTCGGCGAGCGCGGTCAGCTTCTTGAGGGTCCGGCCCTCGCCGATGCGGAGGATCTTCTCGAGGATGGCAGGCACGCACTTCTCCCGTGTCGGTGGTGCCCGGGAACGACCCCGGGCCCGTCGGTCGGTGCCGTCCGACGACGCCGCCGTCCGGTCGCACCACCCGTCATCCTATTCCTCCGCGCCGCTGCTCGGGGCCAGGTTCGCGGCCGACGAACGTCCCCGCGTCCGCGCACGACGCCGCGCGGGCCGCCGGAACCGTGCGGGGTGCCCGACGGCGGAGCGGCGGCCGCCGCCTCAACGACCGGTGGCGAGCACCTCCGCCGCCCGGTCCGCGAGCTCCGCGCCGGCCGCCCCGTAGAGGTGGAACACGGCGTGCGCCCCGTGGCGACGCAGCTCGTCGGCGTCGTCGTCGTACCGTGCGATCGCGGCCACGTAGCCCTCGAACCCGGCGTCCTGGAGCCGGGACAGCGCGATGAGGTTGGCGTTGTGGAACGGCATCGCCAGCACGGCCAGCCGGACCCGCCCCGCCCGCTTGACCCGCGCCCAGAACTCCAGGTCGGTGGCGTCGGCCCGCACCACCTCGAACCCCTCGTCGCGCAGCGCCGTCACGCGGGACTGGTCGTGCTCCACGCCGACGACACCCAGCCCGTACTCGTCGCGCAGCTTCGCGCACGTCGCCGAACCCACCCGGCCCAGGCCGAGCACGAGCGCGTCGGTGGCACCGACGTCGACCACCCGGTCGTCGGGGTGCAGGGTCGTGGGGTCCTTCGCCGGCAGGAATCTGGTCAGCCACGAGGCGAGCTCGACGCCGCGCCGGTTGACCACCGACGACAGCGCGAAGCTGGCGGCCACCGCCAGCGAGACCACGATGACCCAGTCCTCCGCCAGCCACCCGGCCTCCGCGCCGACCACGGCCACGATGATCCCGAACTCCGAGTAGTTGCCGAGCGCCAGTCCCGTGAGGAACGCCGTCCGCCGGCGCAGCCGCAGCATCCACAGCACGACGGCGAACACGGCCGCCTGCACCGGCAGCAGCAGGAGCAGGCCCAGCGCCAGCCCCACGTGCCCGGCCTCGGGCGTCCCGTGCAGGCCGATCTCGAGGAAGAACGCGACCAGCATGAGGTCCTTGAACGTCATGAGCGAGCGCGACATCTCGCCGGCGCTCGGGTGCGAGGCCAGCAGGGCGCCCATGATGAGCGCCCCCAGGTCCCCGGACAGGCCGAGGTGCTCGAACAGGAAGAACCCGGGCCCGAGCGCCATCGCCACCCCGAACAGCGCCTGGAGCTCGCCGTGCCCGAGCCGGTTCCACAGCAGGTGGAGCAGCCTGCGCCCGGGGAGGAACGCGAGCAGCGCCAGCGCCCACGGACTCGGTACGCGCCCTTCGGCCACCGCCAGGAACACCACGGCCACCACGTCCTGGACCACCAGGATGCCGATCGCGATCCGCCCGTACAGGCTGGTGGCGTCCGACCGGTCCTCGAGGACCTTGACGACGAACACCGTCGAGGAGAAGGACAGCGCGAACGCGATCAGCGCGATCGTGCGCCACGACTCCCCCGCGGCGAGCGACGTGCCGACCAGGCCCAGCAGGCCGAGGAAGCCCACGCCGAGGGCGACGGACACGGCCATGTGGACCGCCGTCGTGCCCCAGATCTCGCGGCGCAGCAGCGAACGCACGTCGAGCTTGAGACCGATCGTGAACAGCAGCAGGGCCACGCCCACCTCGGACAGCACGTGCAGGCCCGGCATCTCCGGTGCGCCGGCGGCGGCCAGCGCGAACCCTGCGGCGAGGAACCCGACCAGCGGGGGCAGGCGCACGAGCGTGGCGAGCACGCCGCCGGCGAAGGCGACGCCCAGGTACAGCGCGACGACGTCCACTGGTCCCCCCTCTCCCTGCGGCGATCCTACGTTCGACCCACGGTCGGATCTCGCCGGGTGCCCGGGCCGGGGGTTGGAGCCTACCGGGCTACCTCGGCATCCAGCGCCCGGGCGAGGTCACCCACGGGCCGCACCACGATCTGCACGAGTCCCAGCCAGGCC
>Ga0207735_100275_pt1 | contig 12085 bp, 11 predicted proteins | sample TtaePargueraPR_9_FD_187280 | JGI IMG/M metagenome (GOLD analysis project Ga0207735, IMG submission 187280) | Aerobic enrichment media microbial communities from Bioluminiscent Bay, La Parguera, Puerto Rico - Tt and E2 (1) (SPAdes) | ecosystem: Environmental > Aquatic > Marine > Unclassified ... | reverse complement strand
GGGCGCCGGGCCCGGTTTTCGATTACCACCAATGCCACGCTGCTGTCCGAGGCCGATGCGGACCTATTCCGCGAATACCGTTTCAACGTGACAATCAGCCTTGATGGCCCAAGGGAGGTCAACGACAGACTGCGCCCGACCAAGGCCGGTGGCAGCAGCTACGATGACGCGATCCGCGGATTGAAGCGGACATTGGACAAGGGCGGGCCGGGGCAAGTATCGGCCCGGGTCACGGTGACACAAGGCAGCCATGATCTGGCGGGGATCCTGCGTCACCTGATCGATCTTGGCGTCGGCGACGCGGGCTTTGCACCGGTGCAGGTTTCGCCAGCGCCGGAGTTGGAATTCCAACGCACCGACTTCGGCCCGTTTCTGGATGAGATGATCAAATGCGGGGAAGTGGCCAAGGCAGCATTGCTGGAGGGGAAAAGATTTCCGTTCAGCAATTTTGAGACTGCCCTGAATGAAATCCATCGCGGCAGTCATCGGCCTTATCCTTGCGGCGCGGGGGCCGCATACCTCAGCGTCAATGCCGAGGGAGATCTGTACGGCTGCCACCGGCTTATCGACGCGGATGGCTGGAAAATGGGAACCATAACCAACGGCCCCGACAACGAAGCCCGCGCCGCCCATCTGGCGCGCCGCCATGTGGACAAGCAGGAGCCCTGCAGAAGCTGCTGGGCCAGGTATCTTTGCGGTGGCGGTTGTTACCACGAAATCGACCGCCGCGGCCGTCAGCACTGCGACTATGTACGCGGCTGGCTGGAGTTCTGCCTTGCCAGCTATGCCGAGCTGTCAGCGCGCTGCCCTCAATATTTTCTCAATCCAAACCAGTATTTCTCCACCCCCACGCCCGCATTGAGCTGAAGGAGATTTTCGCAATGACCCTTCCCAAACCGCCCCAAGACCCGCGAGCATGGAAGGTCTATCCGCGGAATCTGACCGCGCGCGCGGATTACATCGTGCCCGGCAACCCGGTGACAACGCGCACCGAAGATGGCGTCGACAACTGCTATCCCGGGCTGGAACTGGACGCGAAGAACATCCACAAGTACTTTTTCCCCGGCTTGTACTTCGATGTCTACCGGATGCAGGGCGCGCGGCTGTCCGGTCTGCTTCCTGCCGATCTGGCGCAGCGCTGGCTGGATCTGGGCCTGAAGCGCCAGGACCTGGATGACAACCTCTATCTCTGGGGCATTGCGGGGCGCAACAACGCTCTGTCAGGCGAAGCTGTCGCGTTGCTGAAGAATTTTGCTGGCCAGCAAGGTCTTTATGCCTGGCGCGTAATAAACAGCCTGTTGCCTGGACAGGTTGGCGTTGCTGTCGGCCCCGACCCTGCGGCAGAGGGCCAGGCGTTAAACGCGGCGATGAAGGCACTGGGGGCGGGCGACACCCGGATCGAACGCAACGACAAGGGGAAAGTCGCCTGGATGGCCCTGGTTGCCGAACGCGCCGCCTACCTGGACGTGCAAGGCGTCCTGGACCCGGATGTCTATGAGCCCGGAGAACTGACCCGCACGCTTTGCACACCCTGGACCTATGATTTTCGCGACTGCCAGTGTTTCTACTGGGCCTCCAACAAGCCCGATGTCGTCTCCAGTGAGGACGGTCGGTACGAGTACCTTAATTTCCAGCGTAAGAACCGCGATGTCGAACCCCAGACCCAAGACATTGCCTATGGCTATGCCGCGCGGCGCGCGCGCGAAATAGACTATTCCGGAATGATGGAGGACTGGGAACAACTGCGCCCGGTGCTGAACGGGCGAGAGTTCGGCGAGACCTATGTCCCGCCCGCCTGGCCGGAAGGCCGCAGGATGGACCTCGAGAGGATTCGAAGCGAGTTGTCCTATCTGGCCACGGTGGAACACGCCCTGGCCGTCCAGTATCTTTACGCGTACTACTCGGTCGATGTTCCGCGCGAACAACCGGATAGCAGCGATATCCGGACGTTCCGGTTGTGGCACGCCGCCCAGACCGTCTTTGAAATCGCCATCGACGAAATGCGGCATTTTCGATGGGCCAACGAGATCCTGAAGCTGATTGGCGCACCGACCACCGCGAAACGCGCCACGATGCTGGGCCGGAACTTCCGGGTGCCGTTCTATCTGCAAAGCCTCAGCAGCCCGCAGTTGCAATGGTTCATCGACGTGGAGCGGCCAAGCCGTTCGACCCTGGTGGGTTTGGATGGCATGTATGTCGGCATTCTGCATTCGCTGCAACAGCTGACGGACAAGGAGCTTGACCCGGAAAAGCGCAGGCTGGCGGTGGAAACCGTAAAGCTGATCGTGGACGAGGGCGAAGGCCATTACGAGCGCTTCAGCGTCGCGCAGCAGAATTTCGCGTTCTATGACGAGGCCGGGCGCGGGGAACTTCCGTCCTATATCCGCAAGGGTGGCTGGCAGGCTGAAACGCCGCCGAAGAACCCCGCTATCCCTTATGCCCAGCTGTACGGGGCTCCTTCGCCGGCGCCACCCGGCACTGAGGCCGCGGGCCTGCAGGAACAATCGGACCATCACTATCAGGCGCTGGTCATGTTGCTGAAGATTTCCTTCGCAATCGCTGATCCGCGCCAGTCCGGCCAGGCGCTGAGTCAGGCCATCGGGCTGATGTTCCTAATGAATTCGGTAAATTCCGATCTGGCCACGCTGCAGGCGACGCCCCTGTTTACCCTGCCTGAAGGCTGGGAGCAGGAGCCGCCGGTTAAATCGGTGGATGATGCCATGGCGCTGTTGTCCCGCGTCAGCGATCTGATGCGGACAGAACCGCCAGTTCCACAGGTGCTGAAAACAGCCGCCCCCTCCGCCGGGATACGGCCACGCGAACCGCGCGAAATGGAGCCAGAGAAAATTATTGCCAGTTTCAGGGACATCATCAAGCAGGCGACGTTCACCGGGTGACTGTCGAGCTGTTCGGTGAAGGCCTGTCCAGCTTTATCGCGCAGGCCTGCCTTCTGCGCCAGGGCATCGGAGCAAGGATCGTCGCCGATGCCGCCAAGACGGCGGGGCCGCGACCGATTCTGGTTCTCAATACCCTGGGCCAGACACTGCTGGCGGAAATTTTCCCGGATATCGACTGGAGCCAGCAGGGTTATCGCTTGCAGCAGCGCGAGGTCCTGTGGGGATATGACCCGCGCCCTAGCCGCATTCTGGAGCCGGCGCTGGTCCTGCGGCAAGAGAGCCTTGGCGATGTGCTTCGAACCGCTGCGCGCCGGTGGGACGGCACCGCCCGCGGGGACGCCGCAGAGTGGTGCGTCAACCCGCCCGACCAGGATGATGCCGGCTGGCTTCGAGGCGGCGACCGGGTCGTTGTCGCGGCCCCGGTCACGCTGGCGACGCGGCCCAATCCACCACGAACCGTGATGGAGTCGTTGTCGGGGGGATGGCTACACCTTGCCCCGACGGGACCTGACCATGCAGTCGTGCAGGTGATGCTGGCCAAGCCACCCGATGCCCCGGAGGCGGCGTTGCGCGATGCCTTGGCGCAAAGCGTCTTGATCGGACCTGCCATCGCTGAGCTGTCGTCCCCTTCGGTCTTTCCGGCCGCAGCCGCAATACGATTGCCCGCCATCGATCCACCCCAGTTGGCGATGGGAAGCCGTGTAATCCGGTTCGACCCGGTCAGCGGCGAGGGGGCGCCGCTGGCCATTCAGGGCGCAATTCTGGCAGCCGCTGTCATCGGGCAGGGCGGCGGGGCGGGGGCCTGCCTGCACTACACGCACCGGCTAGTGAGCAGCTTCCTGGCCCATCTTGAGGGTTGTCTAAGATTCTATCGCGACGCTTTTTCAGACGATCCTGGCTGGCGCGACGAAATTGCGCAAATGCAAGGCCTGTCCGCCACCCTTGCGGCAGAGTATCGCCAGCTACTGGAACGCCCTTACAGATACCACCTTGAAGGGGTTGTTTTGAATCCGATTAACGACAACGCGGCAGTGTTTTCTGAGCGATAAGGTATCTCTGCCCTATCCACGCTGAAGAGCGATGTCCGCTACGCGCTATGAAGCCGCTAAATGGACCTGTTCCAATAGCTGGAGGAGTTTGGATTGGATTCAGGGGCACTTAATACCGATACCGGCTCTCGCTTGCAGTAATCATTTGACTACAATTGCAATCATCCAGGGCTTCTAGTTGGAGCAATCCGGATCGACGCGACCGGTGTCCCCACTTCCGCCAAGTGCCAATACCAGCCTTCTATCTTCTACGAGCCTTGCTGGCGGAACCGGCCAAAGCGATATCAACGACTAAGCCCGAGCCTTCCGCTACAGTAGAAGGCAAGCCTTTTGCATCATACAAACTGCACGTTCCCGTCGGCATCACGTGACAGATAAGCCTAGAGATCGCTAACATAGGCTCGGAGCGTGGATGGGTTTTGACGACTTGGGTGCACCTTTGAAGTTTCTCAGAGATGAAAGGATGCCCGACAGTGCGATTTCCCTAAATGCGAAGACCTTCTTAGGGGGAGACATCTCTCAATGACTGATGCGACCTACGATACCGATGACGACAAGACATCGAAAATCATAGATTACATTTCTGCATTTGATGAAGAGGCGCGTGCACTAGAAGCTAGACTCAATGTTATCAGATATTTTTCTTATGGTGTGTTCTTTGGCGCATTCGCTTTGTTGACATCTTTGATCGACCATCTGCCCGGTGAGAAAAATCTGAAGCTCATACTCTTTTTTGTTCTTTCAATTGCGCTGACGAGGATATTCGAGATGCGCATGGTAAAATTTGCCCTCCATACTAAAGGGAGGGTTGAGAGGCGCCTCAGGACAATCCTGGAGTTGAGAAAAATAGTGGAAGATGATCTTCCTTCTGGATACGAACCAAATTCGTTCGGATAACATCTGCAAAAGATACTGAACCGAACGATGTTGCCGATCACCCACGTAGTGTTTTTTCCGCTTCAATGCCTGCGGTTCAACGATGAAATAAAGGGGCGACGCTCCCAGCTTCCAAGATTCTCCCTTCAGTCGCGTTCGGGTCAGGTTGGGACATCACGCTATCTGGCCCGAACTGCTAAATGTCTGAATCGGTTTGAAAGCCGACATTCTCTGGGGACATCACCCGCGGCAGAGGCACTCTAGTCCTCCTTCAGATGAAGGAAGCAACCATGACAGAGCTACTCAATTCAGGCTCAGAGCGAGCACCGAAGAACCCCTGGAACGAAGGAAAGCTTGTCGGCGCAAAGCCACCTCTTCAGCCGAAGCACGTCTGGGCAATACGGACCCGCCTGCAGCTGGAAGGACGCCTTCGAGACCTGGCGCTTTTCAATCTCGCCGTGGACAGCAAGCTGCGGGCCTGCGATCTGGTAAGGCTCCGGAGAGAGGATATCGCTCCCCACGGGTATGCGGCCCAACGCGCGACCGTTCAACAGAGGAAGACCGGCCGACCGGTCCGGTTCGAGATCACTGAGCAAACTCGAGAAGCCGTAGACGCCTACCTGGCGTCGACCAACAAAAGGCCGGAACCCTGGCTATTCCCTGGCCGTCGGAACCAGCCGATAACCACACGGCAGTATGCGCGCCTATTGGACCACTGGATTGCGGAGATCGGGCTCGAGCCAGCCCTCTTCGGCACCCACTCTCTCCGGCGGACCAAGGCAACTCTGATTTATCGGCGGACCGGCAATCTCAGAGCGGTTCAACTGCTGCTCGGCCATGCCAAAATCGAGAGCACCGTCCGCTACTTAGGTGTCGAGGTCGACGATGCCCTCACTATTGCTGAGCAGGTCGACATCTGAATCTGGGGGCAGAGCGGACTCGCTCTGCCCTCCTCCCAATGTCCGGGTCGTGCCAGGAAAGGAAGTTCTGAGCTATTCTCCGCTGTCCCGAATGGTGAAATCTCACCGGATTGAAGAAGGTTGCGATTCTTGGCTGGTGGTACTCTGTATTCTATCGGCCAGCTTTGATTTGCAGATGGGTGAAATGGGAGAGGATCTGGTCGAACTGGACCAAGGACCGCATGATGTTGAACAGAGCAGAACTGGCAAAGGAACTGGCGCACTTTACGTCGCTTGTGTTGAGCGTGAGGGATGGCGACCACTCACTAAGAGAATTCATCGATGCATATGACAACTTCTACTATCGCTACGCACTAGATGGCCACGAAGACGATACCGAAGGACTTCAGGCGCTCGAAGATGAGCAAGAGGCGATCGAGTTCCACAGAAGAGTCCAGACCGAAGCCCTGAATCCCCTGTATCTAGCTGGCGATTTAGACAAAGCATCGCTAGAGCGCGCAGGACGTATTGATGGAGAAGAAGCAAAGAGAAGACTCGAAGCGCTTTGCGAGGAACTTCGAGCCCAGGAAATTCTTAGGGAACTTGGCGACTGACTCTTCATAGTCTCTGGTCGCCGCGCAGATTGCCGCTATGGGTCAGAAGGAGACCCTAAGTCTCGGTACCCATATTTCTGCATTCCGATGATAAGCGGAAATTGTGCGTATGGCATATCCGCAGGACGGCTGAAGTGCCAAGCTCACCACCTCGAGGCTGCAGAGCTCTCTCACCCTCAGGCAGAGGCAGCACCTCAATACGAAGAGAGACTTCGGCCCCCTTTTCTTGATCCGATTTCCTCCGAGCACGCCTCACCCCCAGCAGCGCCAAGACAAGCTGGAGCAGCGCCGCGGCCAGGTTCGCCGCGGCAGCCGCCAGCAGCAGCTGTCCGTAGGTGAATTCGAAGGGCAACTGATTCACCGTCCCTCCCCATTCCGAAGGGCTGTCTAAGGCCCGATTTCGTCCCTGAGAGCCCTTTTGGGGCCTCTTGGGCCATTGGCACAGGGCTGCCCCAGAATTTCTGTCTCAATGGAAGAATCGCCCCTTCGGGCGGCCCGGCGCCGGTATTGGGGCCGGTTTCTTCTAGCGACAGAGGTTCAACATGAGAAAAGCCAAGATCAGCGGAGAACGTCGGCGCAACGGCCTGCGAATCACGCGACGGCCCAACAGCGAGAACTACTACATTACCGGGACGCTGAGGATCGCCGGCAAATCGGTCCACGTCCGCGAGAGCACGGGCATTGACGTTTCGATGCCGGGCGCCTGGGAGGCGGCCGATGCACTGCGGCTCCAAAAGGAAATGGAGATCGTCGACCGCATCGTCTATCGACGCCCACCCTCCAAGCCCTTCGAGGCGGTCGTCGGCGACTACCTGGCCAAACGGGACTACAGCCTCACAATGCGCAGGACGGCGAACGACCTGGCGAAGGTCTTTGCCGGCATCCCCATCGCCGAGCTCGACCGAGACCGCATCGAGGCCTTCTACAATAAACGCTTTGCCGGCCTTGCCAAATCTACCCGGCGGCGCCACGAGATCGTACTGCACGCAATCCTGAGGCTGGCTGTCGAACAGCGGCTGCTGCACGAGGTGCCGTACTGGAACCGAGTGCCGCAGCGCTATATGCGGGGAAGCGCCGTCACCAAACGCTTTCTCCCCGGGGAGATCGAGCTTCTGATTGAGTGCGCCGCCCCGCACGTGAAGCCGGCGATTGCCGTCATGTACGTAACCGGCGCCCGGGTTTCCCAGACCCTCTTTCTCAAGCGCGAGCATTTCGTGCTCGAGCAGGGCCGCGGCCAGGTCACCTTCCCCGATAGCAAGAACGGGAACGGCTATGTTCGGCCCCTACACGACTACGCCGTCGACCAGCTGTGGATCTGGATGCTACGCCGGCGCGACCGCCATCCGGAGATGTTCCTCACCAACCACCGCAAGCCCTATGCCCGCAACAGGGAAGGCAACGTCAGCTTTTGGATGGGCTTTCGCACGCCGCGGGATATGGCCGCCAACGAGCTGGAACGCCGCGGCTATCCGGAACGGGCGGCACTCATGCGCCAGGCCACTCCCCACTGGCTGCGCCACAACTTCGCCAACACGCTCCGTCAGGTCCATGGCCTCGATGCCAAGGCCATCGCCGAGGCGGGCATGTGGGAATGCGTCGATGTGGTGACCCGCACCTACATGAACGACGCGGAAGGGTCGATCCGCGAAAAGGTCACCACCCTGCCCTTCGGCTTGGGCCTCGGCGCCAAGGACGAACCGCTGGCACCGGCGGGCGCGGACCCGATGGAAGCGCAGAGGCTGAGGTTCGCTCGAAGCCAGCAGGCTGGCTTCGAAGAAAAGCCGGCGGGCTGAGCTGGCACAAAGCTGACACAGGGGGCGCTCCCCCGCTTTTCTTCCCACCGATTCGTCTCATTATTTCAATCTCTTAGGTGCCATGTCGCGCCATCCCCCAACGCCCTTAGCAGAACCTCTTCGCCATGGCGAAGAGGTTCGCCGTGGCCTGGTCGCGATGGGTCAGGATGAAGGCGCGCAGGCCACGCCCGTGGGTCACCTTCCAATAGAAGCGCGCGCCGACGTAGGTCGAGACACCGGGCTGCCGCGCCTTGAGGATCAGCGCCCGCACGTGCCCCGTCTCACCGCGCTGTGCTTCCAGTCGCGCGTGGATGTGGCGCTGCACGTCGTTCAGGACCAGCGGCTCCAGCCGGCCCGCCTTGCTGCGGATCCTCAGGCAGCGTTCGGCATAGTGCGGCAGGTCGTCCTTCAGCCGCTGGCGGATCACCCGCTCCCGGGTTTCCGGCGCGGCGCGCCTCACTCCAGCTCCTCGAGCAGGTCCTCGTGGCGCAGGCTGACCTCGCCGCCGTGCTCGACGCTCTGCAGGCGGGGATGGAGGTAGGGCGCCGCCTTCTCCGCGGCCCACTTGCGTTCGGCCGGGCTCGCCTCGGGATCGCGCAGGACCTGCAGCATGTAGTCCAGCGGTGACATCTTGGCGGTCTTGGTTTGGCGGGGCGCCGCGGCGCGCTTGGGCGCGGCAGGCTCAGCCGCCGTGGGGCTGCGCTTGGGCATCACGTCGGGACCTGCATGATCTCTTGGGGAGGGCCGCCCGGTGGGGTTTCAGGGGCGCTCAGGCCCGCAACGTCACTTCCCGGACGATAGGCTCACAAGATGCCGAAACTGTGCGAACTGTGCAACAAGAAAATTGCGCCAATCGCAATTTTCTTGTCTCTCTCCTCCCCAAAGATGGGACACGTTCCAATTCCCGGAAAGGCGTCACGCCCGGCTGCGGGAATGCCCCTACATCGAGATGCGGAGGTTCGAGACCTGCACGGCGATGTCGCGGAAGGCCTGCTTCAGCTCGGCTCCGGATTCCGGCAGATAGACATGGTCCGGAGACGTCGCGCAGCTGTTCACCAGGTCGACCACGTCCTGCGACTCGCTGATGTCGAAGGCCACCGTGTAGACGATGACGCCTTCCGCCTTCATGGCGTCGCAGAGCTGCTCGGACTGGTGATAGCCGTCACCGTTGGTGGCATCATGGTTGATCTTGTACTGGTCGCCACCGGAGCCATCGGTCGAGTCCTGCGCGATGATACCGTTGTAGTAAACCGTGTTGAACTCGCCGTCGGTCATGATGACGACCACCTTCAGCACCTCCTGCCCCAGGTGGACTTCTCCGTAGTCCCTGGGCTGGCTTTCCGCCGGCCAAAGGTAGCCGAAGGTCGGCGCGATCATGTACCAGCCCCAGGCGATGCCGATCTGCCCGGCCGTCGACCCCGAGGTATTCAGGGACTCGATGGCGTTCGTCAGCGCCGTCTTGTTGCTGGACAGCGGGACGATCTGCGCGGAGAGGCAGCGGTTGGCCGACTGTCCGGGAAAGTTCCGGCCCACGGGCGCCAGGTTCGGGGGTTGGTCGGTATAGGCATGGGCTCCCGTGCGCTCTGTCACGCAGGTGCTGATATCCTGCTCCCGCTCGTCGCCATACATATTCGTGAAACGGTAAGTCTCGCAGCTCGGCGATTCGCAGGTCGTACCCTCGGTGTAGGTGCCGCGCACGGCATCCGCGAGATCGCCGACGTTGACGCCCATCGAATAAGGTACCAGCGCCACCTTCGAATAGAAGGGTTCCTGCAGGTCCTGGACGACGATATCGACCAGCTCTTTGGCCGCGATTTTCAGATCGCCGATCTTGTCGTTGGTGTTCATAGAGATGGTGACGTCCAGCACCAGGGCCACCTCGACGTCGCGCGACGACAGGGTTGCTTCCGCCGTGGCGCTGACGTTGGTGGATTCACGGCCGAGGACGCGCATGAAGGAGGTCGGCACGTTCGCCCGCGCGGTCACCGTCACCGTCCGCGCCTCGGGGTCGGTCCCGATGACCAGCGGATCGAGGGTCGACCCCATGTAGCCGTCCTGGAAGTTCGCATTGAAGAAGTTCTGAATGTCCGCATCGCGGTTCGGGCTGGCGAAGGCGCGGGCGCCGGCCAGCGCGGCGGCATCGACCGCGGCCGAAAGCTGAGAGCGGACGTTGTAGGCGACCGAGGTATCGACGGCGATGCCGACGCCGCCCACCAGGGCGATGGTGCAGAAGCCGAGCATGACCGCCACGTTGCCACGGGTGTCGCGCAGGAAGCGCCCGAGACTTTCCCGCAGCCGGCCGCACATCCGCGCAGGCCGTCCGCCGGTCCGGCGGCCCTGGTCCTTTTCGGGTCTCGCTGAGTTACGCATCACCACTCACTCCATCCCTGCAGAGGGCATCACACACGGCATCACGGCCCTTCCACGAAATAGCTGCGCCGCGGGCGCAGGATCGCGGTCTCCTCAAAGGTCGTGCTGCCGATGATGAAGTTGAAGAAAATCGGGGTGTAGGTGTAGGCCACGCGAACGGCCACGACGCCTTCCCCCGGGCCGCCCAGGCCTGTGGCCAAGGTCGTGGCATTGGGCACGCTGCCGCCGTTCTTGTTCTTGGTCCAGTCCAACACGGGGTCACCCGTATCGTCATCGAAACGGATCCCCGCGATGCCGACGCTGTGCGGGGCGGGCGGAAAGGGCTCGAAAATCAGTTCCGCGGCCGTCAGGATGTCATTCAGCTGCGCATTGTTGACCACGCGGTACTGGGTCACCAGGTCGGCGGTCGTCTGTGCGGCGTCTACCACCTTGCGGTCCAGGCGCAGCACGTTGCTCATCTCGACGACGCCGAGAAACAGCACCAGCATGATCGGCAGCACGAAGCCGAACTCCAGGACGGCGGCGCCGCTGTCGTCATGCAGGAACCCGCGCGGCTGTCTCAGGGGCCGGCGCATCAGCCGCCTCCCCCGCTGCCGAAGTTGTAGGGCTCGTTCTGGAAGGCCGCGGTCGACACCAGCAGGTGGCCGCCGAAGCCCGTCGGCAGCAGTTCGTCGATCAGCGGCGTGAAGAACTGCCAGCGGTACATGGCCCGCACCACGGTCACGGCACTGGCGCCGCCGGGGACGAAGCCGGTGTTGACCACCTCGCCATCCTCGTCAACCTCGACCGGCATCGACACCGCGCCGAAACTCTCGAAGGTCTGCACGTTGAAGGCGACCTTCGTGCAATCGATGACGCCGAACAGTTCCTCGCACAGCTTGGTCCGGAAGGCGTCTTCGGGCTCCGCGCTTCCCTGGATGTTGCCCGTGCGGATCTGGCGGGCGGCCTCCTTCGTCGCGCCTTCAATCACGGCGTCGGTGAAGAACATCAGGGAGACTTCCAGGCTGCCGACCAGCAGCAGCACGAATGGCGGCGCCACCAGGGCGAACTCCATCATGGCCGCGCCGCTCTCGTCGCGCAGCACCGGCCCGAAGGCGGCGCGCAGGGGCCGGCCAACCGACAGCCTGCAGGCGCGCAAAGCACGCGCGACAAGCGTCAGGCAGGCTCCCCCTACCCGATGGATCATTCCAAGCACGAACATCGCATTCCTCTCCGCGGAGGCTCGCTGCAGCTGCCCGCAATTCCTGGGGCGTGTCGCGAGTCCTGATCCTCCTGGCTGCTGATTCGACGCGCTCTGGCTTAACAAACGCTTAAATGCACCGGCCCTGCGGCGGTGCACTCCGCTGTCCGCCGCCGGCATTCCTGGCAAGCGATCGTCGGGACTTTGTGGAAAAATAATTGTTTGTGTAATATCAATGGATTGAAGGGACTATTTAAGCCTTCTTGCAAGTCCGATATCTGCTGGTTTTGGGGTAAATTCGAAGCGATAATCGGCCCCGCCGGCCGGCCTTGGCCTTGATCCGGGGCTTGTATCGGCCGGGCCGGCGCGCATATCTCTGGATATGTGGAAAACACCGGTCAAAACCG
>Ga0207735_100274_pt1 | contig 12092 bp, 8 predicted proteins | sample TtaePargueraPR_9_FD_187280 | JGI IMG/M metagenome (GOLD analysis project Ga0207735, IMG submission 187280) | Aerobic enrichment media microbial communities from Bioluminiscent Bay, La Parguera, Puerto Rico - Tt and E2 (1) (SPAdes) | ecosystem: Environmental > Aquatic > Marine > Unclassified ... | reverse complement strand
ACGGTCGAGTAATCCGCCGGCTTCTTAACCCTTCTCATTAAGTCTCCGGGGAGGCGCTTCTTTAGCGTCCGCCCGCAGGAATTCTCGTTGCTTTTTCCTAACGTCGACTCTCAGGTAAAGTTAAATAACAAACGCCTCAATGGCGTGCTGTGTTTATGAAGAGAACAATATAGCATTTTATATACATGACATTAACTATATATCTTGGTGATTTGTTAATCTAAATTACTTATTACTTCATCAAATTCTTTATGCCTGTTTGATTTGACTGAGGCAGGCGAACGTCTCGCGGCCCGGAATTCCGGTGGCTCCGGAATCCTGGTGGCGCGGCTGCAAAGTGATGAGGTAGGGACAATGACGGTCATTTCAGGCTCCGCGCGGCTGCGGCAGGGTGTGCTTGCAGTCTCGATGCTCGTCGCGCTGAACGGTTTCGCAGGAGTGGCGCAGGCCGCTTCCGAACGCGACTGGACGGTTCTGGCCAGCGAGGGTTCGACCTCCTGGCGTACCTCCACGGGGGAGGGAACCTGGCAGTCCCTGCAGGTCAACCTGCAGGTGCCGGACCGCTCCCAGATCCGTACCGGAGACTCCGGCCACGCGGTGGTCGCGCGCAGCCTGGACCGGATCGAGGTGCATCCCAACTCGCGGGTCGTGGTCACCGCGCACAACGCGGGCAGCGGCACCATGGAGGTCTACCAGAACTCCGGCCGTGCCAGTTACGCCGTGGAGAAGCGTCCTTCGGGCACCTTCTCCGTGCGTACCCCCTATGTGGTCACCGTGGTGAAAGGCACGCAGTTCACCGTGCAGGTCACGGAGAAACATACCACCGTGTCGGTGACGGAAGGGCGCGTCTCGGTGACCGACCGGCGCAGCGGCGAAACAGTCGACGTGACACCAGGACGGTCCGCGCGTGCCCTGGCCGCTGTTCCCGGCCTGGAGGTGCAGGAGGCACCGTCCTCTACTGCGCCGGGCCTGCCGTCGAAGCGGGCTTCCAGCGGCACCATGGACGCCGGCGCGACGACCGCCCCTGGCAGCGTCCAGTCGAAGACGAGCGGGCTCAGTGATACCGCGAGCGAGACCGTCAATGACGCAGCCGCGGCCGTTGGCAATACGGTGGGCGGTGCGGCGGAAGCGGTTGGCGATCTGGGCGGCGCCGTTGAAGGTGCTGCCGGCAGCCTTGGTGACTCCGTCGGTGGCGCGGTCGGCGACGTCGCGGGGGGCGCCCTTGGGGATGTCGGTGATGTCGCCGGAAGTGCAGTTGGTGATGTCGGCGATGTTGCTGGCGGAGCCCTCGGCGATGTCGGCGGAGCCGTTGGCGATCTGGGAGGCGGCCTGGGCGATGGCTTGGGCGGCGGTCGCGGCGGGAACTCCGGCGGCAGTGGCGGCTCCGGCGGTGCCGGTGATTCCAGTGGCGGCGGTGATTCCGGCGGTGGCGGTGATGCCGGCGGTGGCGGTGATGCCGGCGGTGGCGGTGATTCCGGCGGTGGCGGTGATTCCGGCGGCGGCGGTGATTCCGGCGGCGGCGGTGATTCCGGCGGTGGCAGTGATTCCGGCGGTGGCGGTGACTCCGACGGCGGCGGTGATTCAGGCAGCGGCAGTGACCGCGGTGGCCGTGGTGACCGGGGCGGCCTGGGCGGTGCAGCCCGGGATGCCGTTGGCGGCCTTCTCTAGGCCGCGCTGGCCAGGTTGGCTTCTTTCGCAATGCAGGGTTCCAGGCGACCGGTTCAAGGCCACTCTCTAAGGGCCGCAAGGCCGCTGAACGGCGGTCGCCTGGAGACTGAGGTTAACCATTTCGCCGGGATTAATTGGCGCGATCTGCCTAATCGAAAAGAGACGGTTTTTCGCGTGAAAAGTCTTGATGCCGGCTCCGGCGTCGCGCTTTTTCTGCGTTAAATCAGCTGGATAGGGTATTTACGCGCCAGCTATCGTACAATTGTATATATCTCCCTATGGTAGTGTTCGATAAAGGTTTTTTCATCTTTGTTTATTAACATTCCAGGGTGTTTTTCGAGCCTTGTCGCGACAGGTAGGTGGCGCAGGTGAGGCGATCGGGTGCTGAACCGGAATACTTCGATCAGCGCCGCCGCTTCGGATCCAGGAGTAGGAATCATGGCTCTTTCAATGCGATTCACTGGAGCTATCAGCCGCCGCCAGCTTTTGGTTCTGGCGAGCCTGATCTTCGTCGCGGCTGCCGCCGCAGCGCTGCTGCGGCCCGGTCCTGCCATCTCCGACAGTGAGTGGTCGGTGTTGGCCGCGAGCGGCGACGTCGAGTGGCGCGGCCCCGATGTGAAGGTCGGCGGCTGGCGGGATCTCACGGTCAATGGGCGCCTGCCCGACGGTTCCGAGATCCGCACCGGGGGCAACGGCGCGGCTGTCGTCGCCAAGGGACTGGATCGCGTCGAACTGAGGGCCAACACCACCCTCACCATTGCCGCGCGCAAGTCGACCTTCGGCCGGATGGAAATCGACCAGGCGACGGGCAGTGCGACCTACACCGTCGAGAAGCGGCCGGCGGGCACCTTCTCTGTCAACACGCCTTACGTGGTGGCCGTCGTTAAGGGCACCAGGTTCGATGTGGACATCGAGCAGGAAGGGACCAGCGTTTCGGTCAGCGAGGGCCGGGTCGGCGTTGCGGATCGGCGCAGCGGAGACGCGGCGGACGTCACGCCTGGCCAGACCGCACGCGCCTCGCGCGCCAAGCCGGGCGTCGATGTCGGGGCCACCCAGTCCAAGACCCAAGCACCCAACTCCGCACCCAAGACCGGGGCGCCCGCCAATCCTGCGGGCAGTCCGGCCGAGAACCCGAACCCGAATGCCAACGCGAACGAGAACGCGTCGACACGCGGCAATTCCGCGAACGCGCCGGGCCAGACCAAGGAATCCGGCAGCAACGCCGGCGGCAACGGCGGTGGTAACGGCGGCGGCAACGGCGGCGGCAACGGCGGTGGTAACGGCGGTGGCAACGGCGGTGGTAACGGCGGTGGCAACGGCGGTGGCAACGGCGGTGGCAACGGCGGTGGTAACGGCGGTGGCAACGGCGGCGGTAACGGCGGTGGCAACGGCGGCGGCAACGGCGGCGGTAACGACAAGGACAACGGCGGTGGCAACGGCAAGGACAACGGCAAGGGCAAGGACAAGTAGGCGGAGCAATCGATGAAGCGGCTGTCTCTGCGCTTCGGCATTAGCGCGCTTGTCTGCCTGGTGACGCTCTCCGCCTTTCTCGCCGGCGCGCTGGAGCCGCTTGAACGTCCGCTGATTGATCTGCGTATGCGGATCGTCGAGCGGCCGGCGGATCCCCATCCCCTCGTGATCGAGATCGATCCGCAGTCGATCGCCCAGATCGGCCAATGGCCTTGGCCGCGGTCTCTCCACGCGCTGCTTCTGGACCGCCTGACTGCGGCCGAGGCGGGGCCGGTCTTTCTGGACGTGGATTTCAGCCTGCGCACGCTGGTCAGCGAGGACGCCGCCCTGGCAGGGGCCTTGGCGCGTCGTCAGGGCAACACGGTCCTCGCGGCTTTCCGCCAGTGGAGCGCCTCCGCAGGGGCCTACGTCGACATCGGCCCTTTGCCGCGGCTGGCGGCGCAGGCACGCCTTGCTTCCGCGAATCTGGTTCCCGCTCCGGATGGCCTGATGCGCAGCGCCGAGATGACGATGCCCTGGCGCGGCGGCACCTTACCTGGCGTCGCAGCCGCCATGCTCGCCACGCCGGTTCAGGCGCCGGACACCTTTTTGATCGACTTCGGGATCGATGAGGCATCGGTATCGCGCCTGTCCTTCATCGACGTGGCGAGTGGAAACGTTGACCCCGAACAGCTGCGTGGCCGACCGATTTTCGTTGGGGCCACCTCGATCGAACTGGGAGACATGCTCGCCGTCCCCAAGCACCGCACCCTGCCTGGCGTCATGGTGCAGATGCTGGCCTACCAATCTCTGATCCTGGATCGGGCATTGCAGCGGCTGCCTGACTGGGCTCTTTGCCTGGCGACGGTATGCTTCGTCATGCTGCTGTGCCATGCCGGCAGAAACCGCGGCGCTGGCGTGAATCTGCTGATGATCCTGGGTGCCAACGCAGCGCTCTGGGGCGTGGCCGTGGGGGCTCAGGCGGTGGCGCCGGTGGTTCTCGACGTGGTGCCGCTCACGGTCGCGTCATTCGGCGCCGGTGCCGGAACTTTCATGCTGCGCTTCCGTAAGGTCGCAGCAAGCCTCGTGGCCGAGAGCCTCGCCCGCCGCCGCAGTGAAAAGTTCATGGGCGCCGTGGCGGAAAACGCCTTCGACGCCCTGATCACCGCCGATGCCGAGGGACGGGTCCTCACCCTCAACCGCGCCGCGGGCCAGGTGTTTGGCATCGAGCCCGCGGCTGCGAAAGGACGTTCCGTGATGGACTTCCTGGCGCGCCCCAATGCGGTGGCGAAGCGGGACCTGGAAGCGTCCTTGCGCCAGATCATGGGAACGGGGCGCTCGCGCCGGCTCGTCTGCCGGCGCGACAGTGGCGAATTGTTCTTCGCCGACCTGGCGGTCAGTGAACTGGTCGAGGACGATCGCACGCTCTTCATTCTGCTGGTGCGCGACATCGACCGCAGGGTCAAGGCGGAACGGCGCCTCCTGGCGCGCGAACGAGAGCTGCGCCGCGCCAAGACCGCGGCGGAAGTCGCCAATCAGAGCAAGACAGAGTTCCTGGCCAACATGAGCCATGAGCTTAAGACACCGCTGAACGCCATCATCGGCTTTGCCGAGATCATGGAACAGCAGATGTTGGGCCCGCTGGGTACAGAGCAGTACAAGGCCTACGCCACCGATATCCGCGAGAGCGGGGAGCGGCTCTATCACACGGTCGTCGACGTGCTGGAGTTTTCACGGGTGGAGATTGACGACGTTGTCCTGCAGGAGCAGGCCACCGATCTGGCGGATCTCTGCCGCCGCATTGCGGCCCGCCTGGCGCCACGGGTTGCCGAGAAGAATCAGCATCTCGAGAGCTCTCTCCCCGACCTTCCCACCGATTTTCTGGCGGACGAGAGGTTGCTCGCGCTGGCGCTGAACCACGTGGTATCCAACGCCATCAAGTTCACCGGCACGCAGGGCCGGATCCGGCTCGCCCTCGACTCTTCGGATACCGGAGAGGCCATTATCACGGTGGAAGACAACGGCATCGGCATCGAGGCCGACAAGATCGATTCCTGCTTCGATGCCTTTGCCCAGGCGGACCGTGGGCTGGATCGCACGCACGAGGGCGCCGGCCTCGGCCTCACCCTGGCCAGGCGCTTCATCGAACTTCATGACGGCACGATCACCCTGCAATCGGCGCCGGGTGAAGGCACAAGGGTGACCATCACGCTGCCGGTGGCCCGCCGCGAAAGTGAAGGCCTCAGGGATTCCGCCTGAAGCGACGGTCCGTTGCGGCAGGACAGGCGGTGATCGGTGCGGCGGCTCAGAACTGCGGCAGGTTACCGACCTTGCAGTCGCCGGTCGTATAGCTGTCCTGCACCATGCAGCTGCGCGTCATATGGACGACCAGATGGCCGTTGCAGGAGTTCAGTTTGATCCAGGCATCATAAGTGTAGTTGTTCGAAGCGCGCGCGCCCGCGCTGCGTCTCACAACCTTCATGGATTCGACATCGTTCTGCTGCATCGGCAGGGACTGAATGACTTCTTCCACCTGTTTCTCGCAGGCCGCGGCGGCGGGGCCGGTGGTAAGAAGTAACGGAAGGGCAAGCGCGGCGGAAAGGCCGGCCGCGAGGACATGGCTTCGTTTGGTCATCGGGGGGTGCTCCTGCTTGTCGCCTCTGTGAATTCACATAAGGCCTGCGGCAGCGCACCCAAGCAGGCGGTCATCAGGGATGCAGGAAACGCATGGCAAGGAACACCTGCCGGGTCCCGGGAGGTGCCGTCCCTCAATAGGCCGTGACGCCCTTCAGGTGGCAGCTACCCCTCGTGTAGCTCTGGCGCACGAAACAGGTCCTGGTCATGTCGATGACCAGGTTTCCCGTGGCGCAGGCCTCCAGTTTCACCCAGGCACGGACCCCCAGGACGTCCGGCCCTGACTCCGAGGGATTGTATTTTTCCTCGTAACGCAGGTCGGCGATATCCGCCCGGGTGATCGCCAGGCGCTGTAGTTCCGCCTCCGCCGCTTCGCTGCAATCCAGGGCCTGCGCCGGCGCGGCCAGGAGGATAAGCAAACTGAGTGTCGGCAAGACTGCGCGCATCGGCGGGTCCTCGCGGTAGATGGGCGGCGCGCCGCAAAATGACCGCTGTCTAGTAGTTTGACAAGCCTTCCACGCGGCAGTCGCCGCGGGTGTAGCTCTGGCGGATGTAGCACTTGGCGGTCATGTTGATGACCAGCCAGCCGCTGCAGGAGTTCAGGCGCACCCAGGCATCGACGCCGAAGATCTCCGGACCGAAGTCGTCGGCGATATTGGTCCGCTCGATGATACGGACGCTCTTCACGTCACCTTCGGTCAGCGGCAGTTCGGCGAGGTGGCGGTCGACCACGTCGGCGCAGCGGGTTGAATCCGCGGCCTCCAAGGCGCTGGGCAGCAAGCCGGCCGCCAGCAGGACAGCGGCGGAGAGCAGGGGCGGGCGGCGCAGGATCATGACGGGACCTCCTGGTTGAAAGGCATGCCCGGGAGCCTACGCCCGGGGCGGCGCGGCGGGCCCGCAACGCGGGGCGGCCCCGGTGGAGCCCGGCCGCCTGGTCCCATCGATCGGAACCGGCTGGCCTTTCGTCCGTTCGCCCCACAGGTCTATACTCGCCGCCAAGTTCTGGCAATGCCGGCAAGGCGGCCGGCCACAGTGGAGGACCCCCAAGAATGACCGCACAAGCCCAAAAACTCGAGACTGCGACGCCGCAGCTCTCGGACCCCAAGCTGTTCCGCGAGCAGTGCTACATCGACGGCGGCTGGGCCGATGCCGACAGCGGGGCGGTGATCGAGGTGACCAACCCGGCAACGGGCGAGGTGCTGGGCACCATTCCGAAGATGGGCACGGCGGAGACCCGCCGGGCGATCGAAGCCGCCGAGAAGGCCTGGCCGGCGTGGCGCAGCCTGCTGGCCAAGGAACGCGCCAACATCCTGCGCCGCTGGTATGACCTGATCCTGGAAAATCAGGAGGACCTGGCCCGCCTCATGACCCTGGAACAGGGCAAGCCCCTGGCCGAGGCCAAGGGCGAGGTGGTCTACGGTGCCAGCTTCATCGAGTGGTTCGCCGAGGAAGCCAAGCGCATCTACGGCGACACCATCCCGCAGCACCAGCCCGACAAGCGCATCGTCGTGGTGAAGCAGCCGGTCGGCGTGGTGGCGGCGATCACGCCATGGAACTTCCCCAATGCCATGATCACCCGCAAGTGCGCCCCGGCCCTGGCGGCCGGCTGCCCGGTGGTGATCAAGCCGGCGACCCAGACGCCCTATTCCGCCTTCGCCCTGGCCGAGCTGGCCGAGCGGGCCGGCATCCCGGCGGGCATCATCAACATCATCACCGGCTCCGCCAAGGAGATCGGCGGTGAGATGACGCACAGCCCCATCGTGCGCAAGCTCTCCTTCACCGGCTCGACGGAGGTCGGCAAGCTGCTGATGGAGCAGTGCGCCTCGACCATCAAGAAGGTATCCCTGGAGCTGGGCGGCAACGCGCCCTTCCTGGTCTTCGACGACGCCGACCTGGATGCCGCCGTCGAGGGGGCGATCATCTCCAAGTTCCGCAACACCGGCCAGACCTGCGTCTGCGCCAACCGCATCCTGGTGCAGGACAGCGTCTACGAGGCCTTCGCGGAGAAACTGGCCGAAGCGGTGAAGAAGCTGAAGGTCGGCCCGGGGCTGGAAGAGGGCGTCAGCCAGGGCCCGCTGATCGACCAGGCAGCCCTGGAAAAGGTCGAGGAGCACGTCGCCGATGCCACCTCCAAGGGCGCCAAGGTGGCCCTGGGCGGTGCCCGGCACGAGCGCGGCGGCACCTTCTACCAGCCCACCGTGCTGACCGACGTGACGACCGACATGAAGGTGACGCGCGAGGAGACCTTCGGCCCGGTGGCGCCGCTGTTCCGCTTCAAGACCGAAGAGGAGGGCGTGGCCCTGGCCAACGATACCGAGTTCGGCCTGGCCTCCTATTTCTATGCCCGTGACATGGGCCGCATCTGGCGCGTCGGCGAGGCCCTGGAGACCGGCATGGTCGGGATCAACACCGGCCTGATCTCCACCGAAGTCGCCCCCTTCGGCGGGGTCAAGGAGTCCGGCATCGGTCGCGAGGGCTCCAAGTACGGCATCGACGAGTTCCTCGAGGTCAAGTACCTCTGCATGGGTGGTGTCTGAAGCGGCAGGCCTTCCCTGGGCGGCGTCTGGCGCCGCTTGGGTAGGAATGGAGGGGGCGGTCCCGCGGGGCCGCCCCTTTTTTGCCGGCTGCCTGCGGCGTTTCAGTTCAGCACGAAGCGGATGTGATTGGTGTAGGCCATCAGGTCCGGTGAGTCCTCCAGCGGGCGACGGACCCGGGCGCGCAGGAAGCAGCTCCGGCGGTCCGCGCCGGTCGCGGCGGGGTTGATGGCCGTGGTCGCCACCACGTCCTCCGGCGCCAGGTCCAGGACCTCAAGGGTTTCACTTTCGCCGGTCCGGCAGTTGCTGATGAACTCGATCTGCAGCGGCGCCCCGTCGGCACCGGGGCCGCGTTGCAGGGATACCCGGGCCAGAATCAGGCTGCGCTCACCGTCCAGGCTGACCACGGACCCGGGATAGGCGGGGGCGGGCATGCCGGCGATCTCGGCCGTCAGGGAAAGTTGCAGCAGGATGCGCCCGTGGTCGGCCCAGAAGGTGCCGGCGCGCAGGGCCTCCAGCACCGCCTCGTAGGTGAAGCCGGCCGCGGCGATGTGGGTGCGGGCGAAGTGGCAGGGAATCTTGTCGAGCCTGTGATTGTGGAAATCGGATCCGGCGATGGCGCCCCACAGCTGATGCCCTTCGGACAGCAGGCGGTCCCAGGTGCCCCCGACCTCGGCGACGACCGGGTCCCAGCGGTCGGTGGTGAGGAAGGGCTTGCGGTAGCTGCCCGGCTCCTTGTCGTTCTGGTGCCCCGGTGCCCCGGCGAAGCCGATGAACAGCGGTGCCTCCGCGTTCCAGCGGATGATGTCCTCGTAGTTCTCCTCCTTCTTGCGGTCCTGCCGGCTCGGGTGATTGTAAATCATGACGAGCCCGTCGCCCCGCTCCAGGTAGGCGCCGGCGAGCTTCAGCAGCTCCAGGTCCAGCGTGGTCTTGTCCTCCGCGGCACGCGCATCGCCAAGGCTCACTACTGCGGCATCGCGCAGCATGGGCAGCACCTCGTCCTCGGCAGAGGGGGCGACGATGGCGGTCGCATGCTCGCGTTTGCCGTAGGACGGCATGTTGAGTTCGACGCCGCCGAACAGCAGGAAGCCCGGGTGACGCTTGCGCTGGTCCTTGAAGGCGTCGAGTTGGTCGACACTCGCGGTCTGAGGGACATCGGAGTGATCGGAGATCGCCAGGGCATTGCAGCCGGCATCGCGTGCCAGATCGCTCAACTCGGAGACCGAGAGCGCGCCGTCCGAAAAGTCCGTGTGGCTGTGGTGGTCGAAGAGGATGAAGGCATCCTGGTCGGCCCAGGGGGCGGCGGAGAGAATGACGGGATTGCGCAGCGCCGAGGAGTCGCTGAACGCCCAGAAGATGCCCGCGATCGCGAGCGTGGCCAGGAACCCGGCAATCGCCAGTCCGCGGCGGGAGGCCTGCGCGCGTGCGTCCTGAACCCGCCTCGCATGCCGCAGGGCGCGCTGATGACTGGCCGCCGCGGCTCTTTGCGGCTGGGGCGCGGCGGGGGGCACGATGGCCGCGACCGCCGCTGTTTCGACCGGACCGGGGAGTGGCGCCGTTGCGGGATCCGAGGCCGTGGGGCCCGAGTCGGCCGGTTCCGAGTCCGTCGGTCCCGAGTTCGTCGGCCCCGAGTTCGTCGGCCCCGCATCCGTCGGGGCTGTGGCCGCATGGCTGGCTGCGAGGGGGGCGGGCGCTGCGGAGGTGAGGGCGCTGTCCTCGACGCGCACCATGAATTCGCCAATGAGGTGGCGGATGGTGCGTGAGATGCTGTGACCGTTGTCGTCGGCCCGCTGCCGTACCGCGCGGAAGCTGGGATAGTCCAGATGGATCCTGCGCTTTACCCAGCGCGGTCCCGACGTGGCGGTGCCGGGGGGCAGGGTGTCGTCGTCGATCACCAGCCCTGGAGAACACGGCTCCGCAGTATCCCCCTCGGCCGGGCCGGCGTTCGCCAGTTCCGGCAGCATGACGTGAAGGATCTGGCCGCAGGCTGCGGAGGCGTCGACGGCCATCTCCTGCGCCAGCCGGTCGAGGAAGGCGGCCTGGGAGCGCCGGAGATTGACGGCGATGCTGACGCTTTCCGCCGGCGGAGCGGAAGCGGTCTCCGTTGCTTGATCCCGCGCCTGCCGGCCGTGCCTGAGGCTCAAGGTGCCGAGCAGGATGCCGAAGAGGACCCCGGCCAGGCTCCAGGCGACATCCTGCAGGCTTTCGACGCGCGCCGGCAGGAAGAGCTGCGCGCCTTCCAGCGCGAGGGAGAACAGGATGCCGAGGCCGGCGACGAGGACCGCGCGCCTTGCGGGCGAGGTGCCGTCCGGCAGGGAGATCACGCCGAGGTAGCCGAAAGGCGCGAAGGCGAGGGCGGTGAGCAGGGCGTCGTTGCGGTCGACGGCCTGGCAGCAGGTGTCGAGCAGCCGCCCCAGGGCCCCCGCCTCCAGCCCCCCGGCCGCGAACTCGAACGGATAGAGCGCCGCGCCGGCGATCAGTACCGAGACCCCGATCCACAGCCGGCTCATCGTCCGTCACTCCCCCCGCCCCACAGCGGGCCTTCCCTCCGGCGCATGGCGCCCCCCTTTCCGTCGCGCTCCCCGGCAGCCGTCCCCAGCCCGGACTACCGCCCCCGATCAGACTACCGCCCCCGATCAGACTACCGCCCATGGGCCGCGGAGGAGAAGCACCCAAAAGAAAGGCCGGTTCAGCTCGAACCGGCCTATGCCTCTGCCGCCCGTGCGCCGCCTATTCGGCGGCCTGGCTGGCCTCCTCGGCGCGCTTGTGCTCCCACTCGTAGATGTAGTCGCGGGTCAGCGGCACCGCATTGATATCCTTGGCGATCTGGATCTGGAACACCATCAGGCCCTGATGGCGGAAGCCCATCTCGCAGCCGATCAGGTAGGCTTCCCACATGCGGCAGAAGCGCTCGTCGTAGAGCTCCTTCACCTTCTCGCGGTTGGCCTGGAAGCGCTCTTCCCAGTGGCGCAGGGTCTCGGCGTAGTGGAGGCGCAGCACCTCCACGTCGGTGACGATCAGCATGGCGTCTTCGATGACCGGCAGGACCTCGCCCAGGGTCGGCACATCGGTGCCCGGAAAGATGTACTTGCGGATGAAGGGATTGACCGGACCCGGCTCGTTCACCCGGCCCACCGAATGCAGCACGAAGACGCCGTCGTCCTTCAGCAGGTCCTTCACCTTCTCGAAGTACTCGCGGTAGTTCTTCTTGCCGACATGCTCGAACATGCCGACCGAGACGATGCGGTCGTACTTGTTGTCGTCTTCGCGGTAGTCGCGCAGGTGGAACTGCACGCGGTCGGCCATGCCGGCTTTTTGGGCGCGTTCCTGGCTGACCTTGTGCTGCTCGGTCGACAGGGTGACGCCGGTCACCTCGCAGTCGCCGGCCTGGGCCAGGTAGAGCCCGAGGCCGCCCCAGCCGGAGCCGATGTCGAGCAGCTTCATGCCCGGCCGGTCGAACAGCAGCTTGGCGGCAAGGTGGCGTTTCTTGTCGGCCTGGGCCTGCTCCAGGCTCTCCTCGCCGGTCCGGAAATAGGCGCAGGAATATTGCCGGTCGGCATCCAGGAAGAGGTCGTAGAGCTGCCCGGAGAGATCGTAGTGGTGCGCGACGTTCGCCTGCGCCTTGCCGATGGGATTGTACTGGCGCAGCCGCCGGACGTGACCGCCCAGCGCGAAGCCGAACTTCACCAGCGGATTGTTTTCCAGGTGATGGTAGTTGCGCGCCAGAAGCTCGATGAAGTCGCGGAGAGTGCCTTCATCCAGGTCGATCTTCCCGTCCATGTAGGCCTCGCCCAGGTAGAGCGGCGG
>Ga0207735_100273_pt1 | contig 12144 bp, 9 predicted proteins | sample TtaePargueraPR_9_FD_187280 | JGI IMG/M metagenome (GOLD analysis project Ga0207735, IMG submission 187280) | Aerobic enrichment media microbial communities from Bioluminiscent Bay, La Parguera, Puerto Rico - Tt and E2 (1) (SPAdes) | ecosystem: Environmental > Aquatic > Marine > Unclassified ... | reverse complement strand
GCGGCGACGGCGGACCAGGCGGTAGGCGACGTAGCCGACGGCGGCGATCGCGAGCCAGGGCAGCAGCACGCCGAGCGCCAGCACCACCGTCCCCACCGTCGCGGTCAGGGCGCTCCAGCCGGTGGCCAGCCCGTCGACGAACCCGGACGACGGAGCGGTCACGGGGGCCGTCCGCGCGGTGATGGACACGTGGATCGTGGACATGGCGACCTGGTCGCTGAGGGCCTCGCGCTGCGCGGTGAGGGAGTCGAGCTCGGCCTGGCGCTGCGCCAGCTCGCGCTCGACCTCCAGCAGGTCCTCGGTGGAGCCCGCCGAGCCCATCAGCTCGGTGAGCCGGTCGGTGGAGGTGGTCAGGGCCGAGATCCGGGCGTCCAGGTTCTGGCCCCGGCTGGTGACGTCGTCCTCCGAGAGCTCGACGCGTTCGACGGCGGCGACGTCGCCGAAGGCCTCCACGGCGCTGGTGGTCCGCTCGGCGGGCAGACGGAAGATCGCGCTGGCCGACCCGGGACGGTCCGGCGTGGTGGGTTCCTCGGTGAGCTGCTCCACGCGCCCGCCGGCCTGCTCCACCATGCGCACCAGCTCGTCGGCCGAGGCCGCCGGGTCGGGCGAGGTCAGCTCGACGAACCCGGTGACGACGATCTCGCGGTCGACGACGGTCTCGTCGCCGGCGGCACCGTCCGCACCGGCCTCCTCGGCGATCGCGGAGGCGGCACCGCCGGCCTCGTCGGAGACGGCGGTGTCGGCGGCCTCGACGTCCGCGGCGTCGCCCGCACCGCTGCCGGTGCAGGCGGCGAGGCCCAGGGTGAGCGTCAGCGCGGTCACGGCCGTCGCGGCGCGGCGGGGCAGGGATCGGTGCGGCATGGCACCGACTGTAGGCGGCTGACCTGCCACGACAGGGGTCCTGGTCGGGATCGTGATCCGACCGTGCCGAGACCGTGACCTGCCGTCCGCGGGTCGGGACGAACGGTGTGGTAACGATCGGATAACGAAGGGTTGCGGACGATAGACACGGGGTCTGTAAGGACGCTGTACTAACAAACATGACCACGACGACGCGTACCAGCCGACGGGGCCTGGACGGCGGTCTGCGAGCGACCACCAAGGTGCTGCCCGAGCATGCCCGGGCGCACAACCGGTCGCTCGTCCTGCAGCACCTCTTCCACGAGGGCCCCACCTCCCGAGCCGGACTCGCCCGCGCGACCGGCCTGACCCGAGTGACCATCTCCGACCTGGTGAGCGTCCTGCTGGCCGAAGGGCTCGTCGAAGAGCTCGGCACCCAGCCCGGACGCCGGGTCGGCAAGCCCGCGATCCTCGTCGGCATGCGCACCGACGCCTACCAGATCGTCGCCATCGACCTCTCCGACGACGCCGTGCTGCGCGGCGCCGTGCTGACGCTGACCGGCGAGGCCGTCGAGCGCCAGTCGCTCGGCGCCGACGACTACCGCGGCGACGACCTCGTCGAGCTCATCGCCCGCTTCGCCCGCAAGCTCGTCGCGGCCGCCACCCGGCCTGTCATCGGGATCGGCGTCGGCTCGCCCGGCGTCGTCGACCCGTCCGGGCGCGTCGTCGAGGCGCCCAACGTCGAGTGGGTCGACGTCCCGCTGGCGGCGACGCTGTCCGACCGGATCGGGCTGCCCGTCCACGTGGCCAACGACGCCAACTCCGCCGCGCTGGCCGAGTACACCTACGGCGGCGCCACCGGCTCCACCCTGGTGCTCACCATCGGCAAGGGCGTCGGTGCCGGGATCATGGTCGACGGCGCCCGCGTGCACGGCGCCGGATACTCCGCCGGCGAGCTCGGCCACGTCACCGCCGTCGACGACGACGGCGAGCCGTGCGCCTGCGGCCGCCGCGGCTGCCTCGAGACCGTCCTGTCCGCCCCCGCACTGCGGCGGGCCCTCGACGGGCTCGAGGGCCCCGAGGCCGACGCGGCGCTCACCGGCGTCGGCGTCACCCTCGGCAAGGCGCTGGCCCCCGTGGTCGGCGCCCTCAACCTCGGCGAGATCGTCCTCGCCGGCCCCCCCGAGCTGCTCGGGGAGCCGCTGCGTCGAGCGGCCCTCGAGACCATCACGGACCGCACCATGCCGGCCTCCTCGGCCGGACTGGGACTGCGGATGTCCACCCTCGACGACGACGTCGTGCTGGCCGGGGCCGCAGTGCTCGTCCTCGGCGCCCAGCTCGGCGTCTCCTGACCACCCGAAGTCCCCACCCCCGGGCGGTCCTGGAACCGCCGCCCGGAAAACCATCGGAAGGAAGTACCACAGTGAAGAGGACACGACTCGTCGCCGCCACCGCGGCGTCGACGATCACCCTGGCGATGGCGCTCACCGCGTGCGCGTCCGACGACACCGAGGCCCCCGCGGACTCGGAGGAGACCACGTCGGAGTCCGGCGAGGTCGAGCCCGGCGACCTGACGCTGTGGGTCGCCGGCGGTGACACGCCGGACGAGCTGCGCGAGTACCTCGTCGACACGTTCGAGGCCGAGAACGAGGGCTCGACGCTGACGATCGAGGAGCAGGACTGGGGCGACCTGGTCACCAAGCTGACCACCTCGCTCCCGGACGCCGAGAACACCCCCGACGTCGTCGAGCTCGGCAACACCCAGGCCCCGACGTTCACCAACGCCGGCGCCTTCCGCGAGATCTCCCCGGAGCTGTACGAGGAGCTGGGCGGGGACAACCTGCTGCAGTCCTTCGTCGAGGCCGGTTCGGTCGACGGCACCGTGTACGCCCTGCCGTACTACTTCGGCTCGCGCTACATGTTCTACCGCGCCGACATCTGGTCGGACGCCGGCATCGAGGTCCCGACGACGCTCGCCGAGTTCGGCGACGCCGTCACCGAGCTGCGCACCGACGACATGTCCGGGTTCGCCCTCGGCGGCCAGGACTGGCGCAACGGCATCTCCTGGGTCTTCGCCAACGGCGGCGAGCTCGCCGTCAAGGAGGGCGAGGAGTGGGTCTCCACGCTGTCCGACGAGAACACGATCGCCGGCCTCGAGCAGTGGCAGGACGTCTACGAGGGCGCCTCGAACGTCCCCGCCACCGAGCGTGACGTGGCCTACTGGGACTTCCTGAACGACAAGGCCGAGGGCGGCGCCCCGGACGCGGCGACCATCATGGCGCCGGGCTGGGCCCGCTGGTCGATCGGCGACCTCACCGAGAACGACGAGGGCGAGGAGGTCCGCGACGGCATGGCGGACGACTCCAAGTTCGACATCTTCGCCCTGCCGGGCGTCGACGGCGGCGTCGCCCCGGTGTTCGCCGGTGGTTCGAACATGGCGGTCTCGGCCCAGTCGCAGCACCCGGAGCTCTCCGAGAACCTGCTGCGCATCATCTACTCGGACGAGTACCAGACGATGCTCGCCGAGAACGGTCTCGGGCCGGCCAACACCGAGTTCAACTCCATCATGGAGACCGACAAGTTCGGTGAGATCACCGTCGAGACCGCCGAGAACTCCAAGCTGACCCCGGCCGCGCCGGGCTGGGCCGCCGTCGAGGGCGCGTCCGTCTACGAGGAGCTCTTCCAGAAGATCGCCGAGGGCGGTGACGTGACCGAGCTCGCCGCCGAGTACGACGAGACCATCACGCCGATGCTCAACGGCCAGGCCGGCTGACGACACCGCTCGTCGACCGACCGTAGGAACTGACGGGCGGGGTGGCACCGGACCCCCACGGCTGCCGCCCCGCCCGTCCCATGACCGGGAAGGAGGACCGCATGACCCAGGCCATCGGCACGACCGCAGGCTCGGACGGCATCGCGATCCGCCGTCGGCGCAGGCCGGCCACCCCCTATGTTCTGCTGATCCCCGCCGTCGCGGCCCTCCTGATCGGCCTCGGATACCCCGTCTACTGGCAGATCGTCACCTCGCTGCAGGAGTTCGGGCTCATGCAGCAGTTCGGCGCCCCGCCGACGTTCGTGGGCCTCGACAACTACGCCCGCATCTTCACCGACGCCGAGGTGTGGTCGGTCGTCGCGAAGTCGATCGCCTTCTGCCTCGTCAACGCCCTGCTGACCGTCGGCATCGGCCTCGGCCTCGCCGTGCTCATGCGTGCGGTCAGCGGCTGGGTCCGCATCACGATGCAGATCACGCTGCTGCTGGCCTGGGCGACGCCGCTCGTGGCCGCCGTCACCGTCTTCCGGTGGCTGTTCGACTACCGCACCGGCGTCGTCAACTGGATCTTCGTCCAGTCCGGCTTCGAGAGCTTCGACGGCTACAACTGGCTGGGCAACGTCTGGACGTTCTTCATGGTGGCGTCGTTCATCGTCATCTGGATGTCCGTGCCGTTCGTGGCGCTGTCCATCTACGCGGGCCTGACGCAGGTCTCCGAGGAGGTCCTCGAGGCCGCCCGGATCGACGGCGCCGGCTCCCGCCAGATCCTGTGGCGCATCATCATGCCCCTGGTGCGCCCGGTCATCGCGATCGTGCTGCTGCTCCAGATCATCTGGGACCTGCGCGTGTTCGCCCAGATCCGCCTGCTGCAGGACGCCGGCGCCCCCATCGCCGAGACGAACCTGCTCGGCAACTACATCTACGAGCTCGGTGTCGGCAGCCAGGACTTCGCCGGTGCCGCCGCCGTCTCGCTGTTCGTCCTGGTGCTCACGATGGTGCTCTCGGGACCGTACGTGCGCTATCTCATGAAGGAGGACGCCGCATGAGTGCCGTCGCCGCCGACACCGTCGCGCCGACCGCGACGACGCCCCAGCGGACGCCGCTGCGCCGTCGTCGGGTCAGGCCGGGCAAGGTCCTGCTGAGCGTGCTGGGCCTCGCGCTCGCCGCGGTCTGGGTCTTCCCCGTCTACTGGATGATGAACTCCGCCGTCACCCCGGACGCCATCCTGGGCGGCGACACCCCCCAGTTCCTCCCGCTCAGCTTCACGCTGACGAACCTGCAGTCCGTGCTGACCGACTCCGGGTTCCTCAACGCCCTCGGCATGAGCCTCATGGTCACGGGCCTGACCATCACCCTGGTGCTGGCCTTCGCGTTCCTCGCGGCGCTGGCGATCAGCCGGTGGCGGTTCCGCGGCCGGACCAGCTTCATCCTCGCCGTGCTGTTCATCCAGATGCTGCCGGCCGAGGGCCTGTTCATCGCCCAGTACCAGATGATGTCCAGCCTCGGCCTGCTCAACCAGGTCATCGGCATCTCCGCGCTGTACGTGGCCATGCTCGTGCCGTTCACGGTCTGGATGCTGCGCGGCTTCGTCGCCGGCGTCCCGATCGAGCTCGAGGAGGCCGCGATGGTCGACGGGCTGTCCCGCCCGCGGGCCTTCCTGCGGATCACCTTCCCGCTGCTCGCCCCGGGCCTCATCGCCTCCGGCGTGTACGCGTTCCTGCAGGCCTGGAACGAGTTCACCACCGCGCTGGTCATCCTGCCGGCGGAGTCCGCCCAGACGCTGCCGATCTGGCTGCGCAGCTTCCTGTCGGCGTCGGCCAACCGCGGCATCAACTGGGCCGAGGTCATGGCCGCGTCCACGCTCATCGCGGTCCCCGTGATCATCTTCTTCCTGTTCGTGCAGGGCCGGATGACCTCGGGACTCGTCTCGGGTGCGGTGAAGGGCTGACGTGGACGACGTGCGAACGACGGCGCCCCCGGTGCCGTCAGGGTTCAGCGTGGGCCTGGACATCGGCGGCACCAAGACGCTCGCCGTCCTGCTCGGCCACGAGGGCCAGGTGCTGGCGCAGAGCCGCCTGGCCACCGAGACCGGTCCCGTCGGCGTGGTGGACGGCGCCGTGCGGGCCGTCGAGAGCGTGGCGCGGCAGGCGGGCGTCCTGCTGGCCGAGGTCACCGGCGTCGGCGTCGGGGTGCCGGGGCTCGTGGAGTCCGACGACGGCACGGTGCGCCACGCCGTCAACCTCGGGCTCGACGGTGACCCTCTCGACCTCGCGCACCTGCTCTCCGAGCGGCTCGGTGGTGTCGGCGTCGGGGTGGAGAACGACCTCAACGTGGCCGCCGTCGGCGCCGCCCACCTCGTCGAGGCCGAGGAGCCGGACGACCGGCCCACCGACCTGGCGTTCCTGGCGCTGGGCACCGGCCTGGCCGCCGGGATCGTCCTCGACGGCAGCCTGCGCCGGGGACGCACCGGCGCGGCGGGCGAGATCGGGCACGTCCCGGTCGACCCGCTCGGCCCGCCGTGCGGCTGCGGCCAGCGCGGCTGCCTCGAGCTGTACGCCTCCGGGTCGGCGGTCACCGCGCTGTGGCCCAGCATCACCGGGCGGCCTGCGCCCGTCGAGCTGTTCGAGGCCGCCGACGCCGGCGACCCGGAGGCGGTCGCCGCCCGGGACACCTACGCGCGGGCGGTCGCGGCCGCGGTACGGATGCTGGTGCTCACGGTCGACGTGCGCCACGTCGTGCTCGGCGGCGGTGTGTCCCAGCTCGGCGAGCCGCTGCTCGACGTCGTGCGCTCCGCGCTGACCGACGAGTCCGCGGCGTCGGGTTTCCTGCGCTCCCTCGACCTGCCGGGCCGGGTCCGGCTCGCACCGGGACGCGTCCCGGTCGGCGCGATCGGTGCCGCCGTCATCGGGCGCGGGCACGCCGCCCGAGTCCGTGACCTGGCCCGATAGCGTCCCCCCGATAGCGTTGCCCCGACAAACGACCCGTGGGTGACGGCACCATCCCGCGCCGCCGCCCGCGCCGACCGAGAGGAACCCACTCCGTGAATCTCCGACGGATCGCCGCACCGCTCGCCGCGACCCTCGCCGTCGTTCCCGTGCTGGCCGCCTGCGGCTCCGGCGAGGTGGAGCCCGAGAGCTCCGACGACATCGTGCTCTGGCTCGTGGGCACCGACACCGGCGAGGACCTGCGCGAGCACCTCGTGACGACCTTCGAGGAGCGCAACCCGGGGGCCACGCTCACCATCGAGGAGAAGGAGTGGGGGACGCTCGTCGACGAGCTCGACGCGTCGCTGGGCGACCCCGCAGCGACCCCCGACGTCGTCGAGCTGGGCAACACCCAGGCCCCGACGTTCACCTACGCCGGCGACTTCCGGCAGATCTCGCCGGAGCTGTACGCCGAGCTGGGCGGGGAGGACCTGCTGCAGTCCTTCGTGGAGGCCGGGTCCGTCGACGACACGGTCTACGCGCTGCCGTACTACTTCGGATCCCGCTACGTCTTCTACCGCAAGGACGTGTGGCGAGAGGCCGGCGTCGACGTCCCCGACACGCTGGACGAGTTCGGTGAGGCCGTGAAGTCCCTGCACACGGACAACATGGCCGGCTTCGCGATGGGCGGCCAGGACTGGCGCAACGGCATCTCGTGGGTGTTCGCCCACGGCGGCGAGCTCGCCGTCAAGCAGGGCGGCGGGTGGACCTCGACGCTGTCCGACCCGAACACCATCGCCGGTCTCGAGGCCTGGCAGGACGTCTACCAGAACGCGTCGTACCTGCCGGCCACCGAGGTCGACGTCGCCTACTGGGACTTCATCAACGACGGCGTGGACTCCGACCAGCCGGCCGCCGCCACCATGATGGCGCCCTCCTGGGCTCGCTGGTCGATCGGCGACCTCGTCCAGGGTGAGGACGGCATCGAGGTGCGCGACGGGATGGCGGACACGTCCACCTACGACATCTTCGCCCTGCCCGGCGTCGACGGCGGGGTCGCCCCCGTGTTCGCCGGCGGGTCGAACCTGGCGATCTCGGCGCTGACGCGCAACGCGGAGCTCTCCGAGGACCTGCTGCGCGTCGTGTACTCGGACGAGTACCAGACGATGCTCGCCGAGGCCGGTCTCGGACCCGCCAACACGACCTTCACCGACCTGATGACGGGTGACAAGTTCGGCCGCACGCTCGTGGCCACCGCCGAGGCGTCCCAGCTCACCCCGCCCGCGCCGGGCTGGGCGGAGATCGAGTCGCGCGGCATCTACGAGGACCTGTTCAAGGAGATCGCTCGCGGCGGCAACGTCCCCGCGCTCGCCCAGGAGTTCGATGCGAGGATCACCCCGCTGCTCGACGGCGGCGACGTCGCCGCCGAGGAGTGACCGCGCCGCCGGCGCACCACACAGAAGGGAGACCTCGATGGAGGTCGTCATCGCTCCCGCGGAGGAGCTGGCGGTGCTGGCCGCCGATGCCGTCGAGGCGCTGCTGCGCCGTCGTCCGCGGTCCGTGCTGGGGCTGGCCACCGGGTCCAGCCCGCTGAAGGTCTACGACGAGCTGGCCCGCCGCCACGAGCAGGACGGGCTGTCGTTCGCCGACGCGCGCGGGTTCATGCTCGACGAGTACGTCGGCCTGGCCGCCGACCACCCCGAGCGGTACCGCAACGTCATCGCCACCGAGATCGCCGAGCGGGTGGACTGGCCGGCCGAGCAGGTCGCCGGACCCGACGGCCTGGCCGCCGACCTGCCGGCCGCGTGCGCCGCCTACGAGACGGCGATCGCCGACGCCGGCGGGGTGGACCTGCAGATCCTGGGGATCGGCACCGACGGGCACATCGCGTTCAACGAGCCGGGCTCGTCGCTGGCCTCGCGCACGCGCATCAAGACCCTGACCCGCCAGACCCGGGTGGACAACGCCCGGTTCTTCGACGGCGACGTCGACAAGGTGCCCACGCACTGCCTGACCCAGGGCCTGGGCACCATCATGGCGGCACGCCACCTGGTGCTGCTGGCCACCGGACGGCACAAGGCCGAGGCCGTGCACCAGCTCGTCGAGGGGCCGGTCTCCGCGCTGTGGCCCGCCACCGTGATGCAGATGCACCCGCACGCCACCGTGCTGGTCGACGAGGCCGCCGCGTCCCGACTGCAGCTCGCCGACTACTACCGCCAGACCTACGCCTCCAAGCCGGACTGGCAAGGCCTCTGACACCCTCTGCACCCCTCGCGAGGTAGGCAACATCCTCCCGAGGTAGGCAAGACCCGTGCGAGGTAGGCAAACGAACCGCGCGTTCGTCGCCTACCTCGGCGGGAGGTTGCCTACCTCGCGGTGGTGTCGGTGGCCGGCACGTAGGATGGAGCCCATGAGCGAGCCCCTCTCCACCCCGCCCGCGGACCCTGCGCAGGACACCGGATCGGGGACGAGTGTCCTCGAGCGTCCCGACACCCGCGAGCAGGCGGCGGAGCCGGGCGACCACGAGCGCTTCGCGCACTACGTGCGCAAGGAGAAGATCATGGAGTCGGCGATGTCCGGCAAGCCCGTGATCGCGCTCTGCGGCAAGGTCTGGGTGCCGGGTCGCGACCCGGCGAAGTTCCCGGTCTGCCCGATCTGCAAGGAGGTCTACGACGGGCTCCGTGACCCGCAGGACGGCGACGGCGACTCCGGCTCAGACTCCGAGCAGTGAGCGCCCCGCTCCCCGAGCCCGAGTCCGTCGACCTCTTCGAAGCCGCCAGCGAGCCGGCCAAGCCGCTCCCGCAGTCGCCGTCCGTCGCGGCGGCGTCCCACCTCAGCCCGGCGTACCCGCGCCGTGCCCCGTGGGGGACGGCGTCGAACCTGCGTGCCTGGCAGGCCGAGGCCCTCGAGCTGTACCACCAGCGGTCCGCGCGGGACTTCCTGGCGGTCGCCACTCCCGGGGCCGGCAAGACGACGTTCGCGCTGCGCGTGGCCACCGAGCTGCTCGACGCCGGCGTGGTCCGGCGGGTGACGGTGGTCGCGCCGACCGAGCACCTCAAGCACCAGTGGGCCGACGCCGCGGCGCGCGTCGGTATCCGCATCGACCCGTCCTTCAAGAACGCCCAGGGCAAGCACGGTGCCCACTACGACGGGGTGGCGCTCACCTACGCCCAGGTCGCCTCCAAGCCCGCGCTGCACCGCGCGCGGACCGAGGCGGCGCGCACGCTGGTCATCCTCGACGAGGTGCACCACGGCGGTGACGCGCTGAGCTGGGGCGACGCCATCCGGGACGCCTTCGAGGACGCGACGCGACGGCTCGCGCTGACCGGCACGCCGTTCCGCTCGGACACCGCCTCGATCCCGTTCGTGACCTACGAGGCCGACGCCGACGGGATCCGCCGCTCGAAGGCGGACTACGTCTACGGCTACGGCGACGCGCTGCGCGACCACGTGGTGCGGCCCGTGCTGTTCATGACGTACTCCGGTGAGATGCGGTGGCGCACCCGTGCCGGGGACGAGGTCAGTGCCCGGCTCGGCGAGGACATGACCAAGGACATGCACGCCCAGGCCTGGCGGACCGCCCTGGACCCGCGGGGTGAGTGGATCCCGTCGGTGCTCGCCGCCGCCGACCGCCGCCTGACGGAGATGCGGCGCGCGGTGCCCGACGCCGGCGGGCTGGTCATCGCCTCCGACCAGACGGACGCGCGGGCCTACGCCGGGCACCTGGCACGGATCACGGGCACGTCGCCCACGGTCGTGCTCAGCGACGACGACGGCGCCAGCGCCCGCATCGACGAGTTCGCAGCCGGCAACCAGCGCTGGATGGTCGCGGTGCGCATGGTGTCCGAGGGGGTCGACGTCCCTCGGCTCGCCGTCGGCGTCTACGCCACCAGCACGTCGACGCCGCTGTTCTTCGCCCAGGCCGTGGGGCGGTTCGTCCGCGCCCGCAAGCGTGGCGAGACGGCGTCGGTGTTCCTGCCGAGCGTGCCGCTGCTGCTGGGGCTCGCGAACGAGCTGGAGGCCGAGCGCGACCACGCGCTGGACCGGCCCGAGGGCTTCGGAGAGCAGGGCGACGAGGGCGCCGAGTACGACCCGGAGGCGGCGCTGCTCGCGGCCGCCAACAAGGAGGAGAAGGCCTCCGGCGAGCTGACCGGGTCCTTCGAGGCGCTCGACGCCCAGGCCTCGTTCGACCGCGTCCTGTTCGACGGCGGCGAGTTCGGCACCGGGGGCGACGTCGGGTCCGACGCCGAGCAGGACTTCCTGGGGATCCCCGGCCTCCTGGACGCCGACCAGGTCTCCACGCTGCTGCGGCAGCGCCAGGCCGCCCAGACTCGCGGGCGCAGCGGCGGCGGGGCCACGGCCGGCGAGGCCGCCCTCGAGCAGTCCGAGCAGGAGCACCGGCGCGCGGCCGCGCTGCGCAAGGAGCTGTCCAAGCTGGTGTCGGCGTGGGCCCGCAAGTCCGGCACGCCGCACGGCAAGGTGCACACCGAGCTGCGCCGCCGGTGCGGCGGTCCCGAGGTGCCGCTGGCCACCGCGGACCAGCTCGACGCCCGGGTGGCGATGGTGCGCGGCTGGTTCGTCGGCAAGCGCTGAGCAGGGTTACGCCAGGCGTTCCTCCACGGTCGGGATGGCCGGGTCGCCGGCCGAGAGCCGACGCGCCCCGCGGGGGAGCTCGGCCCGTGAGATCCGATGACGTTCGGCGGCGTTCTGCACGCCGTAGGCACCGACCCACCGCGAGTCGACCGCGCCGTCGGTGACAAGCGGCACGTGCAGCGGCCGCACCCGCCCCGTGTCGGCCTCCTCGCCGGGCTCCCAGGTGACGACGGCCTCGTCCGGGCCGGTGAGGACGACCTCCTCGAGCGCCCGGCCCTCGTCGTCGAGACGTCGTGCCGCCGTCTTGCGGCCTCCCTGGCTCTGCTTGCGCGTCGACGTCTTGGCCACGGGCTGCATCCGCCCGGTGGAGTCCGCACGCGCCACGAGCTTGTAGACCATCCCGCAGGTCGGCGCGCCGGACCCCGTCACCAGCGACGTGCCCACGCCGTAGGAGTCCACCGGGGCCGCGGCGAGCCCGGCGATGGCATGCTCGTCCAGGTCCGAGGTGACCACGATCTTGGTGCCGGTGGCGCCGAGCTCGTCGAGCTGGGCCCGCACCTCGACGGCGAGGGCCCCCAGGTCGCCGGAGTCGAGGCGGACGGCGCCGAGGTCGGTGCCGGCGGCGGCGACGGCGTGCTCGACGCCGCGGCGGACGTCGTAGGTGTCGACGAGCAGGGTGGTGCCGACGCCGTGCCAGGCGACCTGGGAGGCGAAGGCGGAGGTCTCGTCATCGTGCAGGAGCGTGAAGGAGTGCGCGGCGGTGCCGATGGTCTCCAGGCCGTACCGGTAGCCGGCCTCGAGGTTGGAGGTGCCGACGAATCCGCCGACGACGGCGGCGCGGGCGGCGGCGACGGCGGACTGCTCGTGGGTGCGGCGCGAGCCCATCTCCATGACGGGGCGGTCGACGGCGGCGCTGGTCATGCGCGAGGCGGCGGACGCGACGGCGGAGTCGTGGTTGAGGATGGACAGCACGAGCGTCTCGAGCAGGACGGCCTCTGCGAAGGTGCCCTCGACCTG
>Ga0207735_100272_pt1 | contig 12144 bp, 10 predicted proteins | sample TtaePargueraPR_9_FD_187280 | JGI IMG/M metagenome (GOLD analysis project Ga0207735, IMG submission 187280) | Aerobic enrichment media microbial communities from Bioluminiscent Bay, La Parguera, Puerto Rico - Tt and E2 (1) (SPAdes) | ecosystem: Environmental > Aquatic > Marine > Unclassified ... | reverse complement strand
GGCGGGAGAAGAACCCGTGCGGGCCCGAGCCGTAGGGCGCCTCGTCGGGTCGTTCGGGCGTCGCCGTCACGGCCGCTCCTGCACGGTGTCCTCCTCGGATGGTCCCGACCCCATGCTGGTCGACGCGCGCGCCGCGCGCTCGGCGGCCGGTGCCCTCGGAACGGTCACCGCCGCGATCGCCGTCGTGATCGGGATGGCCAGCACCAGACCGATCGACCCGACGAGCGTCCGCACGATCTCCTCGGCGATCTCGCCCGAGGTGAGCGTCATCAGGGGCGTCTGGTCCAGCAGCCACACCGTCAGCAGCAGCGGCAGCGCCGCACCCACGTAGGCGAAAGCGATCGTGTACACCGTCGAGGCGATGTGGTCCCGCCCGATGCGCATGGCCCGGGCGAACAGCACCCGCCGCGGGGCCAGCGGGGCCAGCGCCCGCAGCTCCCAGACCGCCGACGCCTGCGTGATCGTCACGTCGTTCAGCACACCCATCCCCGCCAGGACCAGCCCGCACAGCGCGATGCCCTGCAGGTCCACCGCCGGGGCGATGGTGGGCAGGTTGGTCGCGATCTCCTCCGAGGTGCCGGTGATGTGCGCCGCGCCCGTCGCCCACGCGCCGATCCCCGCGGTCAGCGCCAGCCCGGCGAGCGTGCCCAGCAGCGCCACCGTGGTCCGTGCCGTCAGCCCGTGCGCCAGGTACAGCACGGCGAGCATCACCGCCGACGACGTCACCAGCGCCACCGCCATCGCGTCCTGCCCGGACAGCAGGGCCGGGAACGTGAACCCGATGAACACCGCGAACGCGACGGCCAGCCCCACCAGCGCCGCGAGACCCCGCCACCGCGCCACCAGCAGCACCACCAGCACGTAGGCCGCCGCCAGCAGCGCGAAGGGCACGTCGCGCTGGTACTCCATGAACACGTACGGCGTCTCGGTCTCGGCGAAGTCGCCGATGTACAGGGCCACCACCTCGTCGCCCGGGCCGAGCTCGAACCGCGGCTCGGCCTGCATCCCCGCGGTCGTGCCGTCGTCGAGCCGGATCTCGACGTTGCCGACCGTGGCGTCCTCGATGGTCGGCCAGGAGGCGTCCCCCGCCTCCTCGCCCTCGAGCACCCGCACCACGGTCGCCTCGACGAGCTCGCTGCCCTCCACCACCACGGGGATCCGCTCGGGCACCTCGCCGCCGGAGGGCCACAGCTGCCACAGGCCGAGCCCGGTGGCGACGATCGCCGGGAGGACGAGGACGGCCAGGACCAGCCGGGTGCGCCACGGTGCCGGCGGGACCGGACCGCCGTGGGCGTGCGCGTGCCCGGCCGCCTCGGGGATCTCGGACGTGGCGGCGCGCGCGTGGCGGGCGGCCCGTCGCGGGTCGACGTCGGTCGTCACGCCACGCATCGTGCCATCTGACGGCCGACACGCCCGCGCCCCGCGCCGCTCCCCCGCGACTTGTCAGCCCCTCGTCGGTGCATACGCCGTCCTGGTACTGACCGCTCGGGGTGGGGGAACCGTAGACTCCGGCGGGTGACTCCCCCTCCCGCGCCGCCCGGCCCCGACGCGCCCGGCGGCAGCACGGGCACGGTGCTCGGCGTCGCCGCCGCCGTCGTCGGCGGGCTCGCCGCCGCGGGGCAGTCCCGGGTCAACGGCACGCTTGCGGAGCAGGTGGGGTCCGGGTTCGCGGCGGCAGTCGTCTCCTTCGGGTCGGGTCTGCTGTGGCTCGGAGTCACCCTGCTGTGCTGGCCGGCGGCACGGGCCGCCGTCGGGCACGTCCGTACCGGGCTCCGCACCGGTGGGCTGCGCCCCTGGGAGGCGCTCGGCGGGCTGGGCGGCGGCTTCTACGTCGCGGCTCAGGGGCTGACCGTGCCCTCGCTCGGCGTCGCCCTGTTCATGGTGGCGATCGTCGCGGGGCAGTCCGTGAGCTCCCTGATGGTGGACCGGCTCGGCCTCGCACCCGGGGGCGTCCGGCTGGTCACGGTGGGTCGCGCGGTCGGTCCGGCGCTGACCGTGGTGGCCGTGGCGATCGCGGTCTCCGGGTCGGTCGGCCGCGTCGACGGCGTGTGGCTCGCCGTGATCCCGCTGCTGGCGGGCGGGTTCCAGGCCTGGCAGCAGGCGATGAACGGGCGCGTCCGAGCGGTGGCCGTACCGCCGCCGCCCGCCGGGGCTCCGCCGTCGTCCACGTTCCCGGGCGTCGCCGCGGCGACCTTCGTCAACTTCCTGGTGGGGACGGTCGTGCTGGTGCTGGCCCTCGCCGTCTCGGTCGCCGTGTCCGGGTGGCCCGGCGGGACGCTCCCCACGGACTGGCCCGTAGACCTGGTGCTGTACTCCGGCGGGCTCCTGGGCATCGTGTTCATCGGCATCCAGGCCGCCGTCGTGCACCGGATCGGCGTGCTGCTGCTCGGGCTGGGACTGATCGCCGGGCAGATCCTCGGCGCGCTCGTGCTCGACGCCGTCGCCCCCGGAGCCGCGGCGCCGGGAGCCGCGATGTACGTCGGGGCGGGCCTGACGCTCGTGGCGGTCGCGGTGCCGCTGCTCGAGGCCCGGCTGCGCCGTCGGCCCTGATCCCCTCGACGTGATCGAGCGTCTCTGCCTGCATGCCATGGGCGGTCCATGAAGTGCAGACAGAGACGCTCGATCACGTCGGGTGAGGGTCAGCCGTGGAAGCGGACCTGCCCCTGCGGGTTCAGCTCACGGTAGGTGTTCGGCTTCTGCTTGCCGACCCCGGCCGACCGGTCGATCTCGAGGACGTCGAAGCCCTGCTGGATGTCGTTCGAGAAGACGTACCCGTTGTAGTAGTACGCCGACCACGAGCCACCGAGGACGAGACGCTCCGAGGACAGCGGACCGCGGTCGAACCAGGCGAGCTCGGTCGGGTTCGACGAGTCCGTGAAGTCGAACACCGAGATCCCGCCCTGGTACCAGGCCTGGACCATGATGTCCTTGTTCTTCACCGGGATCAGCGAGCCGTTGTGGGCCACGCAGTTCTCGGTGTTGGTGTTGGTCCGCGGGATCTTGTAGTAGCTGCGGAACTCGAGCTCGAGGTCGTCGAGGTCGTGCTTCCCGTGGCCCTTCGCCTTGCCCTTGCCGTGCTTCGACCCGGTGTCGACGATGTCGTAGATGCCGTTGGCGCCACGCGTCTCCCCGACGTCGGGGTTGCAGGTCGCGGCACCGCCGCCACCGAGCTCGTCGGTGAAGACCACCTTGGTGCCGTCGTTGTTGAACGTCGCCGAGTGCCAGAACGCGAAGTTCTCGGTGTCGCGGACGTTCGAGATCACCTCGGGGTTCTCCCGGTCGGAGATGTCCATGAGGATGCCGTCACCCATGCAGGCTCCGGCCGCGAGGTCGAGCTTCACGTACGTCGTGATGTCGTGGCAGCCGGAGGTGTTGCTGTACCCGCCCTCGGGGAAGAGCACCGGCTCCGAGACGACGGCGGCCTGCGCCGGGGCCTTGGTCGGGATCTTCACCACCGAGATCTTGTCGTGCGGCGGCTGGCACCCGGACAGCAGCGCGTGCGGGGAGTACGAGGAGACGTACACGTACAGCGTCTTGCCGTTCTTGGTCGGCGCGAGCGAGTGGGTGTGCGACCCGCACGCGGTCTCGACGGCGGCGACGTACTCCGGCTCGGTGGGCTCGGAGATGTCGAAGATCTTCAGGCCCTCCCAGTAGTCGACCCCCACCGGGTAGATCGAGCTGCTGGAGCAGGAGTCGTCGGTGCGCCACGAGTCCGTGGACAGCACGAGCAGGTCGCCGTAGACGGAGACGTCGTTCTGCGAGCCGGGGCAGACGACCTGGGCGGCCTGGGTCGGGGCCTCCGGGTCGGAGATGTCGTAGACGGTGAAGCCGTCGTAGTTGCCCGCGAAGGCGTAGTCACCCTGGAACGCCAGGTCCGAGCTGTACGAGCCCTCGGCCGCGAACGCCCCGTTCTTGGGGATGTTGGCGAGCAGGTCCATCTTGAACGAGTCCGACGTCCCGGGCTCGGTCAGCGACGCCGGCGTCGCGGAGTCGTCCAGGGCCACGATGCCCTGGGCGGGCAGCTCGCTGCCGTCGTCGGGCGCGTCACCGCCGGGTTCGGCGAAGCCGGGAGCGGCGACGGCGAACGTGCCGAACGCCAGAGCCGCGGTCAGCGCTCCGGCACCCAGCGCGCGTCGTCGCCCGGTCGTTGTCGAAGGACGCACAGGCGTCACACCTCCTTGGTAGGGTGCCTTCACTTTGACCGAATGTGACGTGGACCACCAGGCGAAGCGTCGAGAATTTACCGGAGCGTGACAGTGGACGTCCGGCGAACTCCCAGGAACACCTCCCGGAGCGCGGTCCGACGACGGCGCAGGTGGCGGGCCTGCACCGGTGCGGCCGTCGTCGTGCTCGCCACGACCCTGGGCGCGTGCACGCCGGACGAGCCGGAGCCCACGGCCGTGCCGCCGTCGAGCGTCGTGGTGCAGCCCGGCCGTCCGGGTGAGGCGGCCACGACGATCGCGCCGGAGGACTACGAGGCGCCGGTACCGTCGTCGGACTGGAACCAGGCGGACGTCGACTTCTTCGCCGACATGATCCACCACCACCTGCAGGCCCTGGAGATGTCAGAGCTGGCACCCGACCGGGCCGCGAGCGCCGACGTGGTCGCGCTCGCCGACCGCATCCACGACGTGCAGGCCTCCGAGATCCACGGGCTGGCCGCCTGGCTGCAGGAGCGCGATCTGCCGGTGCCCGTGGTCGTGGACCCGGGCGACGGGTCCGGGCCGCGGGTGGCAAGCGGGCACGACCACGACGTCGAGGACATGCCGGGCATGCTCTCCGACGCACAGATGACCGAGCTCGCCGCGGCGTCGGGGACGGAGTTCGACCGGCTGTACCTGACAGGCATGATTCAGCACCACGAGGGTGCGGTACAGATGGCGGTGGACGTGCAGGTGGAGGGTGTGGACGAGCGCGCGAACGAGCTGGCGGACGACATCGGGGCGGGGCAGCGGGCGGAGATCGGGCGGATGCAGGACCTGCTCGCCGACCTCTGACCGGTGCCGGTGCCGACTCACAGGGGGTCCGGACCGCGACCGGGCGGCTCAGGGGGCCGTGACGAAGACGTCGAGCAGCTCGGGCCGGTGCCCGTGCACCAGCACCCCGAAGACGACGGCGTCGAACAGCAGGTGCACCGCCACCACGTACGGCAGCGACTTGTAGCGGGCGAAGATCCAGCCCTGCACGAGCGCGAACGGGATGGTCAGCGCCGGCCCCCACTCGCGGTAGCCGAGCTCCCACAGGAACGACACGAACACCACGGCCTGCAGCACGTTCGCGACCTGCAGCCCGAAGTGCCGGCGCAGCAGCGCGAACACCGTGCAGATGAAGAACAGCTCGTCCCAGATGCCCACCGCGTTGACGCCGACGAACAGCCGCGCGATCTCGCCGTCGGTCTCCAGCGTGGGCCAGTTCAGGTACGCCCCCGAGCCGAGGAAGTAGGCGGGCAGCACCAGGTAGCCGACCACGACCACGACGCCCAGGTAGATCCACTGCCCGCGCGTCCAGCGCCGCCCCGTGAACGCCGGGAACGTCACCGCTCCCGCGCCGTCGTCGTCGCGGAACCAGTACCTCGACAGCGCCCACGGCACCAGCACCGCCAGAGACAGGGCGACCGTGAACCGCGCCATGCCGGCGTTCGACAGGTCGGCCTCCAGCGAGATCGTCGAGACGATCGTCATGCCCAGCGCGATGAGGCCCAGGTCCTTGCCGAGCCCCCGGTCGACCAGCATCCCGAGGACGACGCCGACCACCAGCGGCACGTAGCCGAGCGGACGCTCGTGCACGGCGAACAGCAGGACGGCCGCACCGCAGACGAGCACGGCGGCGGCGTACCGGGCGACCACGAGAGGCATGCCCGGACCTTATCCGGGCGAGGCCCGGTCGGGCGCCCCGTCCGTCAGTCGGCCGGCCGCACCGGGCGACGCACCACCCACACGACGACGCCGGCGACCACCAGGACGACGACGGCGAGCGCGGCCCACGGCACGACCCATCCGGCGGTCTCGGCGGAGTCGGCGACGGCACCCCCGCCGCCGATGCCCACGACCACGCCGTCGACGCGGACGTCGGCGGTGGCGCGGAAGAACGGCCGCACGCCGGTGACCTCGACGGTGCGTTCCACCTCGGCGCCGGGCAGCAGCTCGCCCAGGTCGGCCGACACGGTCTGCGCGGCGCTGCCGCCCGGACCGGCGACGGTGACGGACTCGTCCGGCACCACCCGGGCGTCGCCGGTGTTGACGAGCGTGTACGTGACGGTCGCGTCGGCGGTGGCCAGCGGGTTGACGCCGGTCGAGGCGTCGAGCCGCAGGTCACGGACCTCGATCCCCGGGCTCAGGTCGCCGGAGACGCGCGCGTGCACCCGCAGCGCGAGGCGGCGGTCCACGGACACCGCGCCGTCGCCGACGGTCTGCTGCATCGAGGTGACGAGCCCGCCCGCGTGGTCGCCGGGCGTCGCGTCGTCGGGCACCGTGAGCGTGAAGGGGACCTCCGCGGAGGCGCCGGCGTCCAGCGAGAGCGTGTCACCCGGCAGGTCGAGCGTGATCCAGGTGCCCAGGTCGGACGGCGAGCCGTCCGCGGGCAGCAGGTCCAGGTGACCGTCGCGGGTGGTGAAGGCGTCGGTGGCGTACACCGAGAGCTCCAGCGGCGTCGTGGACCGGTTCGCCACGACCAGGGTGTCGGAGACCTCGTCCCCCGGGTCGACGGCGTAGGCGTAGTTGGCGCGGTCCTCCCCGGTGGCACCGACGACGGTGCGCTCGGGATCAGGTCCCGCGCCGGGGGCGAGGGACCAGGTGAGGTCGTCGGTCGACGGGGCGGTGTCGGCCGCGGCAGGCAGGGCGGCGCCCGCCCCGACGGCCAGGAGGGCCGTCAGGGCGAGCGTCGCGATCGAACGGATGCGCACGGGTCCGTCAGCCCACCGCGGTGAGCGTCAGCACGCCGGAGTAGTCGCCCGCCGGGGTGTCCAGCGGGATGGACAGCTCCAGGTCGGCGTCCACGGCGACGGTCTCGGCGTCGGTCTCGCCGGTGCCCGAGGCCAGCGTCGCGGTCTCGGACAGGCCGGCACCGGAAGCGGCGGCGACCGGCGCACCGGCCTGCGCGTCCCCGGAGGTGACGGCCGGGGTCCAGCCCAGCGCCGACCCGGCGAAGGAGCTGGCGCCCCCGACGAAGTCCGTGGTGCTGCCCGTGATGGCCCAGGAGCCCTCGGGGCGTGTGTCCTCGACGGTCACCTGGTGCAGCGCGCCGTCCGCCGTGAAGGCGGCCTCGGTCTCGACGGCCGTGCCGAGGCTGACCGCACCGGTGCCGTTGATCGTCCAGGAGAAGGCACCCGGGTCGACCGGGTCCTCCGTCTCGGGGACCTCGACGCCGACCCCGACGTCACCCTCGCCGTCGGCGCCGGGCGCCGCGAAGGTCACCGGCACGCCCAGCTCCTGGGCGGCGTTGGCGGCGGCGCCGCCCGCGGCGTAGGTGTAGATGCCGTAGCTGCCGCTGCCGTCCTCGGAGAGGCCGGCCTCGAGCTCGGCGGTGAAGGTGCCGTCGGCATCCATCAGGACGAGCTGGTCGGCGACGTTCGGGTAGTCGTTCTTGACCTGGGTGTACGACGGCTCCGGCAGCGCCCACTTCTGCGACAGGACGGTACGCGTCTCACGCTCCGCGCCGGCCGACGGCTGCCAACCCTCGGCGAACTTGCCGAAGACGACGTAGACGCCGGACGGCTGGTCCGCGGCGACCGGCGGGCGGCCGGCGGAGTTGACGTTGGCGGCCGGGTCGAACCCGGAGCCGTCCACGGTGATCGTGGTGGTCGCCTCGGGGTCGAGGCCCTCGGTCTGCGAGACCTGCAGCGCCGGGGACCACTCGACCGGTGCTGCGTCGAGCTCGGCGGTCAGCGACAGGGCGTCCAGCGGGTCCCCGGCGCCGTACAGCGGCAGCGCCTCGGCGCCCGCCTCGGTCGTGGTCAGGCCGCTCAGCGAGACGGACAGGGTGTCCCCGTCCACCGTGGCGTCGACCCCGGTGGCGGTGGCGAACTCGATGTCCGTCCCGCCGTAGGTCCCCGCCTCCCACTCGCCGAACGACCCGGTCACCTCGGCGGACACGTCCGCGACCAGCGTCGCCGCACCCTCGGAGACCTCGACGTCGACGTTCGCGATCGTCACGTCGAAGTAGTGGGTCGGGAAGTGGAACGCCGCGCCCCCCGCGGACTCGACGGTGAACTCGTCGGCCGACGTGAACGATCCGCCCGTCACCGGCAGCAGCCAGGGCAGGGTCTCGTTCGGGGTGGAGGTGTTCGTCGACGAGGCCGGGGTGGCGGACTCGTCGAACTGGCCGGGAGCGACGAGCGTGATGCGCTCGCCCATCGGCTCCGGGGTACCGAGAGCCGCCGTCTGGTTGCCGACGTAGCGGCGGAAGCTCTCCTTGTAGCCCCAGGAGACGTCACCGGAGTCGGCGACGACGTCGCGGGCCTCGGCCGCCTGGGCCGGGGCGACCGTGACCAGGGCAGTGCCCAGCCCGAGGGCGAGGACGCCGAGCCCGGCGGCCGACCGGCGCAGCGCCGGTCGAGGTGTGGTGGTCATGTTCATGCCTTCCATGTCGTGGTGGTCAGGCGGGGTGGGGGTCTGTGGTGGCCGCTCAGGTGAACGGCAGGACGAGCCAGCGGCGGCGGAACCCGACGATCGCGCCGGCGGCGGCGAGCATCAGTCCGGCGCCGGCGAACGCCAGGCGTTCTCCCGGGTCGTCGACGGCATCGGTCAGGGCGGGGACGAGTCCCGTCCCGTCGTCGGCGCCGAGGGTCGAGGCGGCGACGGCGGGCAGGAACGCCGGGCTGTCGCCGGCGGCCGGGACAGGTACCCGTGCGGCGGTACCGAGGGAGCCGGCCGTACCGGCGGACGACGACGGCACGACGGCGGGTGCGAACGTCCCGTCGACGCTCCCGGACCCGCCGGCGGCCGAGCCCGACCCTCCGCCGGACCCGCCGGACCCGGTGCTGCCGGTGTCGGTCGGGCCGAGGCTGGCGTCCGCGTCGAAGCTGACGGTGACGTCGTAGGGGCGCTTGAAGCGGTCGCGGGACGACCCCGACGTGTACCAGTAGGCGCCCTGGCCGGTGTCGACCTGGAAGTCGACGAACGCGCCCGGGAAGGCGCCCCAGCACACGCCGTCGACGTCCTCGCGCAGCTGCGCCTGAGCGGTCCCCTCGACGCGCACGCCGCACCAGTCGGGCGTGAGCACGCCGCCGGCGTCGACGAGGCGGCCGCCGCTGAACGTCGCCAGCGGCACCTCTCGCTCACGCAGCGGGGACCATTTCGTGGTGTCCTCGCGGTCGGTGGCGTACCCGCCCACCGTCGCGGTCAGGGTGCCGTCGCCGTCCTCGTCGAGCTCCAGCACCGGGTCGGACGCCCACCAGTAGGTCAGGCCGCCGTAGAAGACCACGGTGAAGCTGCCGGTCCAGGAGATCTGCACGCTGCCGTCGTCTCCGCGTTCGCCGACGCCGCCGTCGACGACGATCTCGGAGCCGCTGGTGTTCCCGGCGCTCATCGTCAGCTCGTCGCCGGAGGGGTCCGAGCACCGCGAGGCGTACGACTGCAGATCCCCCGATGCCCGCTCGACCCGGACGTCGCCGTCCCGGGCCGCGTACAGGTCCCGGTCGGCCGCGGACCACACCCGGCTGCCGCCGGCGTCACCGTCCGGCCCGGGGACGCCCGCCATGAGGAAGTTGCACCCGCCGAAGAAGTTCGCGCCGACGGACTCGTGGTTGACGGCCCAGCGCAGCTCGGCGTTCGTCAGGTCGGCGGGCCCACCGGACCCGTCGTCGTCCGCGCCGGGCACGGTGACGGTCACCTCGACGTCCCCGCCGGTGCGGTACGGCGGACCGAGCTCGTCGTCGTCGGCGGCGGCGGGCGCGGCGAGGCCGAGCGCCAGCACGGCGGCCAGGCCCGCGGCGACCGACCAGGGGCGGTTCGTCCTCACGCCCCCACCCCCGGGTCCCCCGTCGGCGGGGCGGACGGGACGGCCGACGCGACGGACCGCTCGGCACGACGCCGCCGGACAGCGGTGATCGCGGACACCAGGATCACGAGCAGCAGCACCAGGCCGGCGCCGAACACGGCGAGCTCGGCCCACGAGTAGCCGCTGCCCAGGGCTCCGGCGCTCGCCGTCGCCCCTGCGGCCCCGGAGGCCGACGCGACGAGCCTCTCCTCGGAGGCGGCGTCGGCCGGGTCACGGGTGACGATGATCTCCACCTCGGGCGTCTTGCCCGACGACGCCGCGGTCACGGTGAGCACGTGCGTGCCGAGACGGATGTCGTCGGGCAGCTCCAGCAGTCCCGCGACCTCCCCGTGCGTGCCGGCGGTCAAGGGCCCGACGGCGAGCTCGCCGTCGTCCAGGGACGCGACGACCTGCTCGCCGGGTTCGAAGCCCTGGCCGGTGAAGCTCAGGACGCGCCCGGCGACGGCGGTGTCCCGGTCGAACCCGACGGAGGCGGGGCCGGCCTTCGCGGACGCGGACGGGCTGGGCGACGGCGACGCGTCCGCCGACTCCTGCCCGGCCGCCCCGGCGTCGCCGGCACCGCTGCCCTCCGCCGCGGTCCCGCCGCCGGAACTGCCGCCGTCGGACGTAACGCCGGACGCCCCGACGAACTCCACGGGCGTGAACGTCTCGTTGGTGGCGTTGGCGACGCCGTGCGCGCCGATGGTGATGACGCCGCACGTGACCTCGAGGCAGTTCACCTCGACGGCGTCGCCGGACCGGTCCTGCGTGGTGAACACGGGGCCGGGCACGACGAGCGACGCCGACCAGGTGCCGTCCTCGGCGAGGGTGCCGCCATTGGCCTCGGCGGCCGTGCTGGACCCGGGGAAGGCCACGAACCGCTGGTAGCCGGCGTTGTCCGCGGACTCGGAGTCCGGGACGTAGCGCAGCGTGGTGCCCGTCTTCCCGCCCTGGCTGGGCGCCCACCCGCCGCCGGAGACCCACCCGAACAGCACGTAGACGCCGCCGAACGCGTTCGGCACCGACTGGAACCCGGAGCCGGACAGCCGCAGCGTCGTCGCACCGTCGGCCGAGGCGCGGGCGGCGCCGTCGAGCCCCGACACGGACACGCGTGCGGCGGCCTGCGCCGGAGCGACGCCACCCGGCACGACGGCGGGTGCCGCCACGGCGAGGGTCAGGGCCAGGGACAGCAGGACGGTCAGGCGCCTCATGGCGTGGTCACCTCCGAGGGGGCACCGTGCCGCGGCAGCACGAGCAGCCCGCCGGTGAGAGGGTGGGTCAGGACGTCGACCGGGTGGTCGTAGACGGTGGACAGCAGCTCGGTGGTCAGCACCTCGGCCGGCGGGCCGTCGGCGACGAGCCGGCCGCCGTCGAGCACGGCGACCCGGTCGGCCCACGCCGCCGCGAGCGGCAGGTCGTGCAGGACGACGACGACGGCGCCACCGGCGTCGGCGTGACGGCGCGCCTGGGCGAGCACCCGGGTCTGGTGGCGCACGTCCAGGGCGGCGGTCGGCTCGTCGAGCAGCAGCAGGCGCGGCTCCTGGGCCAGCACGCGGGCCAGGGAGGCGCGGGCCTTCTCCCCGCCGGACAGGGTCGGGTAGCGGCGGGCCGCCAGGTGGGTGACGTCGGCGGCGGTCAGCGCGGAGGCCACGACCTCCTCGTCGCGGTCCTCGGCCTCGGTGCCCGTCCAGGGGGCCCGGCCCATGCGCACCACGTCGACGACGCGGAACGGGAAGCTGACCCGGTTCTCCTGCAGCAGCACCCCGCGCAGCCGGGCGAGCTCCGCCGTCCGGACCGCGCCCAACGGCGTGCCCTCCCAGGCCGCACCGCCGTCGTCGGGCGCCCGGTCACCCGCCAGCACCGACAGCAGGGTCGACTTGCCGGCGCCGTTCGGGCCGACGACGACGAGGATCTCGCCGGTGCGCACGTCCAGGTCGACGCCGGACAGCAGCGTGGCGTCGTCGATGCGGACGCCGGCGCCGCGCACGGACAGGAGGGTGTCGCGGGGGCTCCTCGGGTTCACGCCGTGCTGGTCCTGGCGCGCACCCTGCGGTGCCTCGCTCCGGTACGCCTCGTCCCTCGCCGTCCCTCCGCGGGGGCTCCTCGGGTTCACGCCCAGCCTCCCGCCTGGCGGCGGGTGCGCCGCACGAGCCACAGGAAGAACGGCCC
>Ga0207735_100271_pt1 | contig 12162 bp, 11 predicted proteins | sample TtaePargueraPR_9_FD_187280 | JGI IMG/M metagenome (GOLD analysis project Ga0207735, IMG submission 187280) | Aerobic enrichment media microbial communities from Bioluminiscent Bay, La Parguera, Puerto Rico - Tt and E2 (1) (SPAdes) | ecosystem: Environmental > Aquatic > Marine > Unclassified ... | reverse complement strand
AAGCCCGGCCGCGAGCGTGATCATCCCCGCCAGTCTGTCCGCTTTCATGGCGCTGCTCCCATGGCATTTCCCTGCCCTTTCCCGGGGGAAGCCCCGGCCGGGCCGCGGGCTTCCTATCTAGATCGGATCCGTCTAAACGCGTGAATCCGATATTTTCCAAATGCATAGAGCAGTTTGACAGGGCTGGTGGATCGCCTTCGGCGATTCCACCCAGCCCTGATCTGCTCTAGTTCATCAGGCCGATGTCCTTCAGCACCGTGGAATGGGTGGCCACGTTGTCGTCAATGCGCTGCTGGAAGGCGGCACCGTCCAGGAAAGCCTCGTTCAGATTGAACTTCTTGTAGAGGTCGCGGGTCTCCTGGGTGTTGACGACCTCGGCGATGGTCTCGCGCAGCGTCGCGACGACGGGGTCGGGCGCACCTGCGTGGGTCAGCAGTCCGAACCACACGGCGACCGTGAAGTCGTAGCCCTGCTCCTTGAAGGTCGGTGCATCGGGCAGGAACGCCAGCCGCTCCTCTGCGGCCACGCCGATCACCCGCAGCTTTCCGGCCTTGGCCAGGCTGGTGTAGTTCGAGGCGCCGACGAAGACGAAGTCGACCTCGCCGGAGAGGGCTTTGGTCACCGCGCCCTTGCCGCCGCGGCCGCCGATGTGGGTCATCTGGAGGCCGTTCTGCTGGGCGAAGATTTCCATGTTGATGTGCTGCGTCGCACCCGGCCCGGGGGTCGAATAGGTGACTTCGCCGGGCGATGCCTTGGCCGCGGCGACGATGTCGGCCACCGACTGATAGGGGCTGTCGGCCGCGACGGCCAGACCGATCGGCGCTTCCACGAGCTGGGCCAGCGGGACGAAGTCGCCGGTCTGGTAGCCGGCATCGCTGATCAGCGGGCGCGCCGTCAGCGCGCCGGTCGAGCCCATCAGCAGGGTGTAGCCGTCCTTCTTGGCCTTGGCGGCTTCGGCGGTGCCCTTGCCGCCGCCGGCGCCCGGAATGTTCTTCACGATGAAGGGGACCCCCAGCTTTTCCTTCAGGCGGTCGGCCACCACGCGCGCCGTGCTGTCCAGCGCGTCGCCGGCGCCGAAGGGGACGATGATCTCCACCGGTTTCTCGGGATAGTCCGCCGCAACGGCACTGTTCACGACGGTGACGGTCAGGCAGGCCGCGGCGATCATGCCGCCGGCCAGAGTGTTCAGCAGTTTCATTTCGAAGCCTCTCCCATTGCATCGTTGACCCCGGACGCCCCAAGACGATACACATGTATTCTATACATGTATATACAACTACCAATGAATTCGGTCGGCACGTGATCATCGAGGACGAAACGACGGGCGAAGGTGTCGAGGAGGGCCAGGAACCGGGCGCGGTTCCCGTGGGGCCCCGGGGCAGCGAGCCGCAGCCGCTGTATCAAGCGATCAAGCGCTATGTGATCGGCCACATCGATTCGGGCGCCTGGGCGCCGGGCAGCCGGATTCCCTCGGAATCCGAGATCGCCAGCCTCATGGCCGCCTCCCGCATGACGGTCAACCGGGCGATCCGCGAACTGACCGCGGAGGGGCGGGTGACGCGCATCCAGGGGGTCGGGACCTTCGTTTCCGAACCGCGACCGCCGGCGACGCTGCTGCACATCCGCAGCATCGGCGACGAGATCGCCGAGCGCGGCGGGGTGCATGCCTGCCATGTCATCCGGCAGGCGGTCGAGCCCGCCGGGGAAAATGCGGCGCAGGCCCTGGAGGTGCCCCTCGACACGCCGGTGTTTCATGTCCTGCTGGTGCATCTGGAGAACGGCCGGCCAGTGCAGATCGAGGATCGCCAGGTCAATCCGGCGATGGCGCCGCACTTTCTGGACCAGGACTTCACCCGGACGACGCCCAGCCAATATCTTCTGAGCTTCCTGCCGGTCACCGAGATCGAGCATCGCATCGAGGCGAAGCCCTTGGACGGGCAGCAGCGCGAGCTGCTGAACTGCGCGGCGGGCGAGACCGGTCTGATCCTCAACCGGCGTTCCTGGTCCGGGCAGCAGGTGGTGACCTGCGTGCGGCTGGTGAATCCGGGTTCCATCTACTCCGTCGGCGGGCGTTTTCGGGTCGACGGCAATCTGCAGGGTTAAACTAATGCCTGGGCCTGCGTCCGGGCGAGGCGAACAGACGGAAGGCCGGCAATGCAACAGATCGACGTGACCTACCTGAACGGCCCCGACGTGGCGGCCCTGGCGCTCACCGACGCGGAGATTCTCGCCGCCGTCGAAGAGTCGCTGCGCGCGCAGGGGCTGGGCGAGACCGTCATCGAGCCGCGGGTTCACCTGGTGCCGGAGTCTTCCGACAAGGGGCATTTCAACGTGCTGCGCGGCTACGTGAAGCCGCTGGGCGTGGCCGGCGTGAAGGTGGTCGGTGATTTCGTCGACAACTACAAGCAGGGCCTTCCCTCCGAACTCGCCATTCTGAATCTTTTTGATCCGGAGACCGGCGTGCCCCGGGCGATCATCGACGCTTCGGCGATCACCGACATGCGCACCGGCGCGATGACGGCGATCGGTGCCAAGTACCTGGCGCGCAAAGACTGCAAGGTCCTGGGACATATCGGCGCGCGCGGCACCGCCTACTGGAACGTCCGGCTGCTGGACCACCTCTTCGACTTCGACGAGATTCGCGTGCACTCACGGCGTCCGGAAAGCCGCGACGCCTTCGGCGCCCGCTTGGAAAAGGATCTCGGCAAGCCGGTGCGAGTCACCGACAACTGGCGCGACTGCCTGGAGGGCGCCGACATTATGGTCGAGGCCTCGCGCCTGCCCGAACCGGCGCCGCATTTTCTCACCGAGTGGGTCAAGCCGGGTGCCTTCGTCGTGCCCTACGGCACCATGAGCGCGGTCGAGTTTTCCCTGACGGACATCATGGACAAGATCGTCGTGGACGACTGGGGCCAGTGCGGGCCGGGCCGGCCTTACGGTGCTCTGCGGCGCCATGTCGACGAGGGCAAGCTGACGCCCGAGACCCTGCACGCCGAGCTGGGCCAGGTGGTCGCCGGCCTGAAGCCGGGACGGGAAAGCGATGGGGAGACCAACCTCTTCTGGCACCGCGGCCTCAGCACCTCGGACATCGCCCTCGGCTGGGCGCTGATGGAAAAGGCGGCGCGCCAGGGGGTCGGCCAGCAGCTTCGCTTTGCCTGATCTGCCCGCGCGGCACCGCTTGCAACGCCGGGGCCCATTCCCATGGCGCTGATTGCCTGCGCGAGGATGTACAACGTGACCGGGCCGGCGCGGCAGGCCTGGGCCCGGCTGTTCGAGCGGATCGGGCAGTCCTCAGGCGTTGCACTGCGGGTCATCGATCATGCCGCCCCGGCGCCCCTGGAGAGTCTCTGGAAACGGCCGGATCTGGGATGCGCCTTCATGTGCGGCTGGCCGTTCAGCCGTGCCGACCCGCGGCCCCAACTGCTTGCCGCCCCGCTGCCGCTAGGCGCCCGCTATGGGGGCCGGCCGGTCTACTTCACCGACCTGGTGGTGCGGCGGGACCGTGCTTACAAGCGGTTGGAAGACACCTTCGGCGGCCGCATCGGCTGGACGGCGGAGGGCTCCCATTCCGGTTTCAATGCGCCGCGCCATCTCCTGCTGACCTATCGCAGCGCCGGGCGTCCCAGGCTCTATGGCGAAAGCCTGGGGCCGGCAGTCACCCCGGCGGCCATGCTGTCGTGGGTCGTCGAAGGGAAGGTCGATGTCGGGCCCCTGGACAGCTATGCCCTGGACCTCATCCGCCGGCACGAAGCGGCGCGCGCCGCCGCGATCGCGGTGATCGGCTCCACCGTGGCGAGCCCGATCCCCCCACTGGTTGCCGCCGCCGGTGTGGATTCGGCGACGGTGACGGCCCTGCGCCGCGCCCTGCTGGGGGCCGCGCGGGATGAGGAACTGGCACCGGTCCTCGCCGCGCTGGGCCTGGCCGGCTTCGCGGCGGTCGACCCTCACGATTACGATGTCACCCGCGCGCGTGCGGAGGCCGCCCTGACAGCCGGCTATGCCTTTCCCGAATAACGCGGCCCGGTCGCGGGCTTTCTCTCATCCGACGGCCGGCGGTTTCACGCAGACCTGGTCGTAAGCGTAGCGCTCTTTGATCAGGCCGTTGTACTCGAAGACGTCGAGCGTCGCCTCGTAGGCGGGTTCGGTGATCTCGACGTGGGGCGTCCAGCAGCCGAGCTTCTGGTAGGTGGCGATGCAGTCGGCCAGCACCGCCTCGTCAATCTTGGGGAAGAAAGGCTTTTCCGCCCGGGCAATCTCGGCGGCCGGCGTGTCGTTCATGTAAGAGCGGGTCTTTTTGTAGGCGCGGGTAAAGGCCCTGGCCATGTCGGTCTGCAGCCACTCCCGCGTTGCCGCCAAGCTGGAGAAGCCGCAGGGGCCGATCTGCCTGCCGACCTGCGCCACGATGTGGCCGACGCTGTCGGCCTGCAGCTGCTGGGGGAAGGGGCCCTGCTGCTGCACATAGCGGCCTTGACCCTCGCGGAAGGCCTTGTCGATGTCGGCCGCGCCGCCCGGCGTGATCGGGATGATCCTGTCGAAGTCGATGCCTGCCTTGTGGCAGGCGTATTTGAACATGGCGCGCGGTTGGCCGCCCTTGAACATGACGACCTCTGCGCCTTCCAGCTTGTCCCAGGTGAAGTCCGGGTCCGCCTCGCGGCCGGTGAGGAAGAAGCCGTCCATCTCGTTGACCTGGGCGAAATGCACCACCGGCGGCGTCTCGCCCTTGTTCAGCACGCTGAACCCCTGGCTCAAGGCCGACTGCACCACGTGGGCCGAGCCGTCGAGCAGCGCGTCGATGGCCGAAACGCCGGGCGGCGCGACGGACCATTCGGGATCGAGCCCCTCTTCCTTCAGGAAGCCGCCGGACATGGTGGAGATCAGCGGCGAATAGAAGGCCGAGAACAGAGTGAACTGAATCGAAATTTTTTCCAAAGCGCGGGCCCCCCGGGGAATGACTTCTTGTGAAAGGCCGCTCTGGCGGCGGCGCTTCGTCTCAGGGTAGACGCGCGCGGCGCCCCGGTTCAAGCCTGGCTGCAGGGGCGTGGTCTGCAGCCTGCTCCCAGTCGCCGATGTAGTCGCGGGTCAGCGGCACGGCATCTGGTGCCTTGGCGAGCTGGATCTGCGCCACCATGTGGCCCTGGCGGCGGAAGGTCATCTCCGAGGCCGCCAGATAGAACTCCCACATGCGGCAGAAACGTTCGTCGTAGAGCCGCGCGGCTTCGTCCCGCTTCGCGAGGAAGCGCTCGCGCCAATGGCGCAGGGTCTCGGCGTAGTGCAGGCGCAGGATCTCCACGTCGGTGACCCAGAGCCCCGCTGCCTCGATGGCCGGCAGGATTTCCGACAGCGCCGGCGCGTAGCCGCCGGGAAAGATGTACTTCTGCAGCCAGGGGTTCGTCGGGTAGGGCGCGTCCATATGCGAGATGGTGTGCAGCAGGGCGACGCCGTCGTCGGCCAGCAGGTCGTGGAGCTTGCGGAAGAAGGTGTCGTAGTTAGGCGTGCCGACATGCTCGAACATGCCGACCGAGACGATGCGGTCGTAGCGGCCCCCGTGGCGGGCCTTATGCTGGCGGTAGTCGCAGAGCTGGAACTCCGTCCGGGCCGCCAGCCCGCGCACGGCGGCGGTGGCGACGGCATAGTCATGCTGCTCGCTGGAGAGCGTGATCCCGGTCACCTGCGCGTCCGCCGCCTTGGCCAGGTGCAGGCTCATGCCGCCCCAGCCGCAGCCGATGTCGAGGACCTTCAGTCCCGGCCGGTCGAGGCAGAGCTTGGCGGCGATGTGGCGCAGCTTGTTCTCCTGCGCCTGGTCCAGGCTGTCGGAGGGAGAGCGGAAGTAGGCGCAGGAGTACTGCCGCTGGCGGTCGAGGAAGAGCTCGTAGAGCGCTGGCGAGAGGTCGTAGTGGTGGGCGACGTTGTCGCGCGCCCGGTGCAGCGGGTTCGCCTGCTGAAAGCGGCGCCACAGCAGGCGTGCGCGGGTCCACCAGCGGTCCAGGGCGTTCATGGTGCCGGTGCCGGTGTTGAGCCCGTAGAGGTCGAGGAAGTCGTAGACCGAGCCGTTCTCGACGGTCAGCGTCCCCGCCATGTAGGCTTCGCCCACGGCGAGCCGGGGATTGACCAGCAGCCTTCGGTGCAGGGCGCGGTCGTGCAGGCGGATGGTGACGCTGGGCCCCGTCTCAGGATCGCCGATCCGGTGGGCCCGGCCTGCCGCGTCAATGACGGTCAATTCGCCCCGGGTGATGAAACGCTTCAGCACCTGCGCTAAGAGCATGGTTCCTCCCGTACCTCAGAAGGTCTTCCCCGCCCGTTCTGTCGCGGGTGCCCTGTTCAGGGTTCAAGCTTAGCGATAGTTTGTTCGTGGGCGCAACCCCCGGTAGGCGGGTCGGGCTGCGGCCTTTTGGCCTCACACCCCGGGCGTGGTTGCCGCGTCGGGCCGAGTGGGCCACCCTTGCGGGCAAGCCCGCAGCCAAGGACACCGCCCCGCGATGCGCAAGACCTGTCTTTTTCCCCCCCTTGTCGTCGTGACCCTGCTGGCTGCACCGGCCGCGGCTCAGGAAACCGCTGTCGAGGCCATGCAGGAATACATGGAGTTCTCCAACTACGAGGCCGGGATCATCTTGCCGCAGCAGATCACGCGGGAGATCTTCGACAGCGTGGCCTTCATCGACACCCGCGATGCCGCGCAGTTCGAGGCCTCGACCATTCCCGGCGCCGTCAACATCGAATGGCGCGAGGTGCTGGACCGCATCGACGAGATCCCCGCGGACAAGAAGGTCATTCTGTTCTGCAATACCGGCACCCTGTCGGCCCAGGCCATGTTCGCCCTGCGTGTCGCCGGCCGCGAGAACGTTCTGGTACTGCAGAGCGGCTTCCTCGGCTGGCAGGAGAACGCGGCCTACAAGCCGTGATCCGATCTATCTCCAGAGTATAGAGCAGCTTCACAGGGTTGGTGGATCGCCTTTGGTGATTCGAGCCAACCCTGATCTGCTCTAGACGCTCTTCGCGGCCTCGCTCAGCACCTTCAGCTTTTGCATGGCGAGGTCGCGGCCGAGGTGGCCGAGGCCGCAGTCGGGGGCGGCGATGAGGCGCTCGGGCGGCAGGTGCTTCAGCGCGGCCTGCAGGCGTTCACGAACTTCCTCCACCGTCTCGACGCGGCTGCGGGCGATGGCGATGACGCCGAAGATCACCGTGGTATTCTGGAAGAGATCGAGCAGCGAGAGGTCGTTGGGACGGTGTGCGTCCTCGATGGAGACGGCATCGACCACGGACTCGTCCACGGCCTCGGCGAGATCGAAATAGGCCTGCGGGTCGGCCTTGGCGTAGTCCTGCTGGTCCAGGTAGTTGGGATAGCCGCAGCACATGTGCATGGTCTTGGTGACGCCCGCCGGCACGCCCTGCCAGCAGCGCTCGATGTTCTCCAGGCCAAAGGCGAGCGCCTCCCGCGGCTTGCGCGCGAAGAGCGGCTCGTCGATCTGGATGTACCTGCAGCCGGCCTCGGCCAGCGCCAAGACTTCCCGGTTCAGGGCCTCGGCCAGGTCGCGGCCCAGTGCCCGGGCATCACCGTAGTGCTCGTCCGCCGTGGTGTCGGTGATGGTCATGGGCCCGGGCAGGGTCATCTTCACCGGGCGGTCGGTAAAGCCCTGCGCCAGCTTCCAGTCGGCCGGCAGGAAGGGCGCCTTCGCCTTCACCGGGCCGCGCACCGTCGGCAGGTCGGTCTCGTAGGCGCCGCCGCGCAGTACCCGGTGGGTCAGGTTCTCGAAGTCGAAGCCGTCGAGGTGGCGGCAGTGGTAGTGCACGTAGTTCTCGCGCTTCACCTCGCCGTCGGTCGGGATGTCGATGCCGCAGGCCACCTGGTCCTCGATGACTTGGCGCACGCCCTCGGCGATGATCTTCTCGGCCTCCGCGCCCAGCTTCTCGATGGCCTGCACGTAGTCGCGGGTGGCGACGCTGGAATCCATCGCGCCGGGGTCGAACCAGTCGGGAATCTTCACCGACTCCGGCTTGGGATAGGCCCCGATGGTGGTGGTCGTGAGCGGCATGGCATTTCTCCCCCAAAACTACCCCTACCGCTTTAGCAGAGCCTTCCGCGTGCCGCCAGGGTCAGCGGCGATTTGCGCGCCGGGCGCGGAAGGCTATGATCGCCGCCGCAACGAAACGGGGAGGGGGCTGAGATGCGCGCCTGGCAGATTCAGACGACAGAGGGACTCGACGGACTGAAGCTGGCGGAGGTCGACCTGCCGGACCCCGGGCCCGGCGAGGTGCGGGTAAGGCTGCGTGCCAATTCGATCAACTACCGCGATCTGAGCGTCGTCAGCGACCCGGCGGCGCGCGGCATCAGGCTGCCACGCATCCCCAACTCCGACGGGGCGGGGGACGTGACGGCGGTGGGCCAGGGTGTGACCGAGTTCGCGCCGGGCGACCGGGTCGCCGGCTGCTTCTTCGCCAAGTGGATCGACGGGCCCTGTTCGGCGGAGGCCATGGCGACGGCCCGGGGCGGGGAGATCGACGGCTTCCTCTGCGAGGAGGCCAACGTGCGGGCCGAGGGCCTGGTGAAGATCCCCGACCACCTGAGCTTCGCCGAGGCGGCGACGCTGCCCTGCGCGGCGCTGACCGCCTGGCGCGCCCTGGTGCCGGTCGGCCGGTTGAAGGCGGGGGATAGCGTGCTGCTGCTCGGCACCGGCGGCGTCTCCATCTTCGCCCTGCAGTTCGCGACCCTGATGGGCGCGCGGGTCATCCTCACCTCTTCCAGCGAGGAAAAGCTGGAGCGCGCTCGCGCGCTGGGCGCCTGGCAGACGGTGAACTACCGCGAGGTGCCGGACTGGGAGCAGCCGGTGCTGGAAATGACCGAAGGCCGCGGCGTCGACGTGACGGTGGAGGTCGGCGGCGCCGGCACGCTGGAAAAGTCGATTGCCGCGACGCGGGTCGCCGGCACCATCGGCATGATCGGCGTGCTGACCGGCGGGCAGGTCAATCCCGCGCTGGTGATGCGCAAGTCGATCACCCTGCAGGGCATCTATGTGGGATCGCGCAACCTCTTCCGCGACATGAACCGCGCCATCGCGGCGGCGGAACTGCGCCCGGTGATTGATCGCACCTTCAAGTTCGAGGAGGCGCCGGAGGCCTACCGCGCCATGAAGGCGGCGGGCCACTTCGGCAAGCTGGTGATCGAAATCTAGGACGCTTCCCCCGTGCCTTTCAGGTGTCGGGCGCCCTGGTTGAACAGCACTTGGTTGTTCTGCGCCGTGTGCTGACCGCGGTTCTGGCGGTCCTTGTAGAGGTCGATGGCGCGCTGCACGGCCGGGCGCTGCTTGATGCGCCCACGCCAAGCGGCGACCTTGGGGAAGTCGTCGAGCGAGGCGCCCAGCGGTTTGGCGATGAAGACCCAGGGAAAGGCGATGATGTCGGCGACGGTGTAATCGTTGCCCAGGATCCAGTCGCGGTCTTCCAGGCGGCGCTCCAGCACCGCGAGATTGCGCTCGTACTCCCCGAGGTAGCGCTGGAAGCCGTAGTCCTGGCCCTTGGGCGCGTAGTTCTTGAAGTGACTGAGCTGGCCGGCCATGGGTCCCTGGTTGCCGACCTGCCAGAACATCCACTCCAGCAGCTCCTTGCGCGCCAGCGGCCCCTCGGGCAGGAAGCGGCCGGTTTTCTCCGCCAGGTAAATCATGATGGCGCCGCTCTCGAAGACGCTCACCGGTTCACCTTCTACATCGTGGTCGACGATGGCCGGCATCTTGGCGTTGGGGCTGATGGCAAGGAACTCCGGCTTGAACTGGTCGCCTTCGGCCAGCTTCATCAGGTGCGTGGTGTAGTCGAGGCCGAGCTCCTCCAGCAGGATGGCAACCTTCCAGCCGTTGGGCGTCGGCGCGTAGTAGAAGTCGATCATGCCGCGTTCTCGCCGGCCTCGGCCGCTTCCGCGGCGGCGCCGTTGCCGATCAGCTCCTCGATCTCCGCCGCGCCGTAGCCGGCCTCGGCCAGGATCTCGCGGGTGTGGCCGCCCAAGGCCGGGGCGCCGTAGCGATCCTCGGCCGGGGTGGCGGAGAACTGCGCCGGGGTGCGCGCCTGGCGCAGCCGCCCGGCGACCGGGTGATCGCTCTCTACGACGATGCCGTTGGCCCGGACCTGGGGATGGCGGATCGCCTCGCGCCGGGTCAGCACCGGGGCGCAGGGCACGCCGGCGGTCTCCAGACGCGCCAGCCAGTCGGCGGTGGTGCGCTCGCGCAGCACCTCCTGGGTCAGCTCCAGGCGGGCGTTCTTGTTGCGGTCGAGGTCCTCGGAGGTCTGAAAGCGCGGATCGTCCTTCCACTCGGGCCGCTCGGCCGCCTCGGCGAGGCCGAGCCACTCCTTGTGACGCATGACGGCGACGGAGATGTAGCCGTCCTGCGTTTCGTAGATCAGGTCGATCCAGCTCTGCGCCACTTCCTTTTCCATCTCGTCGCCGACGAAGGTGTGGCCGCCCATGTCGGAGCCCCAGAGGAAGGCCAGCACGGTATCCAGCATGGAAAGGCGAACGTGCTGGCCCTCGCCCGTGCGGCTGCGCGCCAGGAGGGCGGCGCAGACCGCCTGGGACATGGCGAAGCCGGTCAGCTTGTCGGGCAGGATGGTGCGCACCAGGCGCGGGCGCTCCTCGTCGTTGCCGGCCTGCACGGTGGTGAGGCCGCTCAGCGACTGGATCAGCGGGTCGAAAACCGGCTTTCCGGCGAAGGGGCCTTCGAAACCGAAACCGGCGATGGAGACGTAGACCAGCCCCGGGTTGATCGCCTTCAGGGTCTCATAGCCGAGCCCCAGGCGATCGGTGACGCCGGGGCGGAAGTTCTGCAGGAAGACGTCGGCGCCGCGGACCAGGCGCTTCACCGCTTCCAGGCCCTCGGGCGTCTTCAGGTCCAGGGCGATGGAGCGCTTGTTGCGGTTGTTGTTGAGGAAGGAAGCGGAATAGCCGTTGCGGCGCGTGGCCACCTGGCGCGTGTGGTCGCCCCCTTGCGGCATCTCCACCTTCACCACGTCGGCGCCCTGGTCGGCCAGAATCATGCTGCCCAGCGGCCCGGACACCATGGTGGTCAGATCGACGACCCTGAAGCCGTCCAGCGGTCCCGGCATGAATTCACCCCTCCCAACAGGTCTTCCCGGTGCACAGCCGTCTCTTATACAGGGAGGGCGTCCATCGCGCCAAATCCGCCCGGGACGGCGCCATGCCAAGGCTCTTTGCTTCGCGTCGGGAGTAGCGCATAGTCGTGTCATGCCGATCTGTGAAGCCGATCCCTGGCGACTGCAGTATTTCGAAGGCGTGGCCTGCCCCGAGGAGGTGCGCGTGCCGACGGAAGACGGCGACGCCTGGGCCTGGTATCCCGATTACAAGTGGGTCTACAACAAGCTGGCGGTGGCCGAGAGCCAGGGCTTCGTCTGCGGACCGCACGGCCTGATGCCGCCCCAGTTTCCGGTCTTCTCCAAGCCGGTCTTCAACATGCGCGGCATGGGCATCGGAAGCCGCGTGCTGCGCACCCCCGGCGAGTACCGCGCCAACCAGCGCCCCGGCCACATCTGGATGCCGCTGCTGGAGGGTGAGCACATCTCCAGCGACGTGGCGGTGGTGAAGGGGGAGGCCAGGTGGTGGCGTCACACCTACGGCCTGCCGCTTCCCGGCGGCATGTTCGACTACTGGGTGGTGCTGGCCGAAGCGAAGCCGGAGATCGAGGCCTACTGCGGCCAGTGGCTGGCGCGCAACCTCTCGAACTACACCGGCATGGTGAACTTCGAGACCATCGGCGCCAAGATCATCGAGGTGCACCTGCGCTTCGCCGATCAGTGGCCCGACCTCTACGGCGGCAGGCCCTGGGTCGAGGCTCTGGTAAAGCTGTACCAGGACGGCAGTTGGGACTTCGACGACTCCGACAGGCGCGAGGGCTACAGCGTGGTTCTCTTCGGCGGACACGGCTTGCAGTACCACCACCCGCCGCAAGATCTGGTGGAGGAGGTGCGCGCTCTGCCGGATGTGACCTCGGTGCAGATCACTTTTCACGAGGACCGGCCGCCGGCCCAGCATGCCATGCCGCCCGGCGGCTTCCGTCTGGCCATCGTCAACTGTTGGGACCTGGAAGCCGGACGCCGCGCCCGCGAGAAGCTGGCTCTCAGCTTCTGGTCGACCCAGCAGCTGCGTCCCGGGCGCCGGCGCAAGGC
>Ga0207735_100269_pt1 | contig 12214 bp, 11 predicted proteins | sample TtaePargueraPR_9_FD_187280 | JGI IMG/M metagenome (GOLD analysis project Ga0207735, IMG submission 187280) | Aerobic enrichment media microbial communities from Bioluminiscent Bay, La Parguera, Puerto Rico - Tt and E2 (1) (SPAdes) | ecosystem: Environmental > Aquatic > Marine > Unclassified ... | reverse complement strand
AGCGTCTCGGGGACCTGCCAGGCGTAGAGGAGCACGATCGCGCCGCCGATCGCCGCCATCGCGACGAAGTCGGCCCGCCATCCCCACAGGGCGGCGATGCCCGCACCGAGCAGCGGCGCCACGACGGGCGCGAGGGCGGTCACCATCGACAGCAGGCCGATCCGCGAGGCCGTCTCGGCGCGGGTGGTGGAGACGTCGCGCACGACGGACCGTGCGACGGCGATTCCCGCGGCGGCGCACAGGCCGGCGAGCAGTCGCACCGCCACGAGCATCCCGGGGGCGACGGCGAACGCCGCCAGCAGGCAGGCGAGGGCCCAGCCCCCGACGCCGAGCAGGATGACCGGGCGCCGGCCCACGCGGTCCGACAGCGGCCCCCAGAACAGCTGCCCGACGCCGATCCCCAGCAGGAACGTGGTGATCGACGCCTGGGTGAGCGCGTCCGACCCGCCCAGCTCGGCCTGCATCGCGGGCAGCGAGGGCGTGTAGACGTCGATGGACAGCGGGCCGAGCGCCGTGAGCGCTGCCAGGAGCGGCAGGAGTCGGGCGACCGGGAGGTCGACGGTCGGGCGCGCCGGCCGTCGGGGCAGCCGGGTCACGGACCCGCCGGGTCGGTCAGGACGGCCACGAGGTCGCACTGGATCAGGCAGGCGCCGTCGAGCGTCGCCGCCATCGCCTGCCGCGCGGGGCGGTCCGTCGGGTCGGGGAACATCGCGACCCACTCGCGGTTGAGCGCGTCGCGGTCCCGGTGGGCGGCGAGCCAGAACGTCATCTTGACGACGTCGTCGCACGACCCGCCTGCCGCGGCGAGCAGCGCGCGCACGTGCGTGAACACGTTCGTGCACTGGTCGTCGAGGCTCGCGGGCATCTCCCGCGTGGCGGGGTCGCGGCCGGTCAGGACCCCGGACATCAGCAGGTTCCCGATGCGGGCGGCCGCCGGGATCGGGTTCGCGTGCCCGAAGCCCGGCAGCTCGATGCTCTCCCGGCGGCCCATCCTCAGCGTGCCTCGACGACGGTGTTCTCGAGCGACCCGAGACCCTCGACGGTCGCGCGGACGACGTCGCCCGGCTTCAGCCAGCTGCCGGTCGGGGCCCCGATGCCGGCGGGCGTGCCGGTCGCGAGGACGTCGCCGGGCATGAGGGTCATGACGGTGGTCAGGTACTCGATCTGCTCGTAGATGTCGTGGATGAGGTCGTCGGTGCGTGCACGCTGCCGCTCCTCGCCGTTGACGGTGAGGCTGAGCTCCAGGTCGTGGGGGTCCGGCACCTCGTCGGCGGTGGTGAGCCAGGGGCCGAGCGGTCCGTGGGTGTCGAACGACTTGCCGAGCGTGAAGGTGGGCGACCGCTTCGCGAGCCAGTCGCGCACCGAGACGTCGTTGGCGACGAGGTAGCCGCCGATGACGTCCGGGGCGTCGGCCCGGGAGACGTGGCGGCAGCGTCGGCCGATGACGACGGCGAGCTCGACCTCGTAGTCGAGCTGTTCGGACACGGCCGGTCGTTCGACGTCGGCGTGCGGTCCGACGATGCACGAGACCTGCTTGTTGAACCACATCTGGTTCTCGGGGACCGGGACGCCCGCCTGCCGGGCCTCCTCGGCGTGCGCGGCGTAGTTCATGCCGATGCCGAGATACTTCTGCGGGTCGTCGACCGGTGCCTCGAGGACGACGTCGGACAGCGCGTGGACGGCACCGGACGCGGTCTCGATCGTGGAGCGCAGGGAGTCGAGCTCGGGCAGGATCGCCCGCAGCGAGGTGCCCACCCCGGTCACGTCGGAGAGGTCGGTGAGGGTGTCGCCGTCGACGCGGCCCAGCCGGACCGGGCCGTCACCCACGCGGAATCGTGCGATCTTCATGCGTCGTCCTTCGTGTCGTCGGTGTCGGCCTGCTGCTCGGAGGGGAGCCGGCCCCACTCCTGCTCGCCGTCGGGGGTCATCTGGAAGCTCAGGAACCGCCACCGTCCGTCGGCTCCCCGCGCCAGCACCTGCGTCGCGACGCCGCCGAGCTCGCGCTCGCCGCCGTCGGGCCGGCGCAGGCGGTTGAGGATGCGGCCGGTGACGACGGCGACGTCGTCGCCCACGAGGCGCACGACGAGGTCGCTGCGGGTGATGTCGAGGTAGGCGTGCCGGACGGCGACGTGCTCGATGAGCTGGGCCTTGGAGTGGATCAGGCCGGGTGCGTGGACGTGCACCAGGGTGTCGTCGAAGAGGTCGTCGAGGGCGTCCAGGTCGTGGGCGAGCAGCGCCTCGCGCCGCCGGTCCTCGACGGCCAGGATCTCGGCCCGCTGCGCGGCGTCCGCGCTGACCACGGCGCTCATACGAGCCCCCGGTAGGCGCCGCCGTCGAGCTGCAGGTTCTGCCCGCTGACGTATCCGGCCTGCGCCGAGCACAGGAACGCGCAGGCGTCGCCGAACTCGTCCGGGGTGCCGAGCCGTCCGACGGGGATCGTCGAGGCGATGCGGCGGAACGCCTCGGTGCGGTCGATGCCGTGGGTGGTCATGAGTCGCTCTGCCATGAGCTCCTGCCGAGGGGTGTCGATGCGTTCGGGGAGAAGGTTGTTGACGGTGACGCCGTCGGCCGTCACGTCGAGGGAGATCGACTTCGAGATCGCGGTGAGGGCGGCCCGGGCCGACGTCGAGAGCCCCATGTCGGCCGCGGGGCTCTTGACCATGGCCGAGGTGATGTTGACGACCCGGCCGAACCCGCGGGCCCGCATGCCGGGGATCCACGCGCGCATCAGCTCGACGGCGGGGATCGCGTTGGCCTGCAGCGCCCCGACGAGCGCGTCGGCGTCCCACTCGTCCAGGGTGCCGGGACGGGGGCCGGCGTTGTTGGTGACGAGCACGTCGACGTCGGGCCGGTGCGCCACGATCGCGGCGCGTCCCGCCGCCGTCGTGAGGTCGGCGGCCACGTGGTCGACGACGACGTCCCCGAGCTCCGCGCGCAGGGCGTCGGCGGCGGCCGCGAGCCGGTCGCCGTCGCGCCCGTTGAGCGTGACGGCCGCGCCCTCGCGGGCCAGGGACCGGGCGCACGCGTACCCGAGCCCCTGCGACGACGCCGCGACGAACGCCGTGCGTCCGTGCAGACCGAGATCCATGGTCGGTGCCTCCTGTCGGACGGGGTCAGCGGGACGCGGCGGCGGTCCCGGCGGCCTTGCGGCGCTCGGTGGCGGCCTGGACGGCCTCGACGGTCTCCTCGGCGACCTCCCAGGTGCGGAAGCCCGTGGGCTCGCCGGCGGCGAACCCGGGGCGGGGCTGACCGACCATGGCGTGGTACCGGCTGAAGATCTCGTCGGCCTCCGCCAGGGGGAGCACCTCCTCGACGTCGTCGAACGGCCGGCAGTCCGTGCGGTCGCCGACCATGCGGCGGATGACCTCGTAGCCCTCGCCGCGGTGCGCCATGACCATGCCGTTGACCTGGTCGATCCGTTCGGCCTCGAAGGCCTGGAGCGCGCTGGGGACGTCGTCGATCTCGGCCAGCTTGCGGGCCACGACGCCGCCGTCGACGATCGCCTGGCACGCGCCGTTGCCGCCGCGCGGGTACATGGCGTGGGCGGCGTCGCCGATCAGCACCACCCGACCGTCCGTCCACGAGTCGAGCGGCTCGTGCCGGATCAGGGGGAAGAGGTAGACCTCGCGGTTGTTGCGGAGCATCTCCTGGACGTCGAGGAACGGCAGGTCCACCGTGTCGAACAGGGGCAGGATCTCGTCCACGGAGCCGGTCTGGTTCCAGTCCTCGACCGTCTCGTCCCGCTCGCGCTCGACCACCCAGTTGACCAGCGTCTTGCCGGTGCCCTCGAAGTCGTCGGCGATCGGGTAGACGATCATCGTGGCGATCTGGGGCGTGCCGATGTGCAGGATGGTGTGCCCGTCGCGGTACGGCTCCATGAGCGTGGTCCCGCGGTACATCGTGATGCCGGAGTAGTGGGGCTCGGACTGCTCGGGGTGCATCTGGCGGCGCGCCTCGGACTTGATGCCGTCGGCGGCGATCAGCACGTCGGCGCGGACGACCTCCTCGCTGCCGTCGGTGCGACGCAGGTGCACGTCGACGCCGGCGTCGTCCTGCTCGTAGCGCAGGAAGCGGGTGCCCTGGACGACGGCGTCGGCCCCGAGGCGCTCCACGACCTTCTCGAAGAGCAGCATCTGCAGGTATCCGCGGTGCACGAAGCGCTGCTCGTGCAGGTAACCCATGTGCACGCCGCACAGCTCGGCGTAGATCTCCTGGCCGTGGTGGTTGTAGAAGATCGAGGTGCGGGCGTCGACGGAGATCTTCCGGAAGTCCTCGTAGACGTCGAGCTCGATGAGCTCCTTGGTGCCGTAGACCTTGACGTCGATGCCCACGCCGAGCGGCTTGAGCTCCTCGACGGTCTCGTAGATGCGCGGGCGGAAGCCCTGCTGGTGCAGCCGCAGCGCGGTGGCGAGCCCGGCGGGGCCGGCGCCGATGATGGCGATGTCCATGATGTCCTCGTTCTGTCGGGGTGCCCGGGGTCGTCGGCGACCTCGGGCCCGTGGGGGTCGCGTCGCGGCGCTCAGGCGGGTGCCCGGCGGGGCGCCGGGCCGTCGGGTCCGAGCTGCTCGGCCAGGAACCGGGTGGTGGCCGCCCAGGACCGGGCGGCGCTGCGGGCGTCGTAGGCGACGACGTCGGGGGTCGGGGAGTTCTTGGCCTGCGGGCTCGTGAAGGCGTGCCGGGTGTCGCTGTACAGGTCGAGCTCCCAGTCGATGCCGGCCTCGCTGAGCCCGTCCGTCAGGGCTGTGCGCTGCGCGGCGGTCGCCATCGGGTCCTGGGCGCCCGTGCACACCAGCACGGACGCCTCGGGGCGGGCGGCCGACCAGTCGGCGTCGGGCTCCAGCAGGTCGAGGCCGCCGTGGACGCTGACGGCTCCGCGCAGGTCGGCGCCGGAGCGCAGGAGCTCGAGCGCGGACGACCCGCCGAAGCAGTAGCCGAGGGCCACGAGCGCCGAGCCGTCGAGCTCGGGCTGCTCGGCCGCCGCGGCCCGGGCCGCGGCGAGGCGCGCCGTCCAGCGCGGGCGGTCGGAGACCATCGCGCCGATGAGCGGGCCGATCTCCTCCTGCCGCTGCGGGCGCGTGCGCCCGCCCCACACGTCGGCGGCGAAGACGCCGTGGCCGAGCCCGACCAGTCGGTGTGCGACGTCGAGCACGTGGTCGCTCAGACCGTAGGCGTCGTGGACGAGCAGCACGCCGGGCAGACCCTGCGCCCCGTGCGGGGCGAGCAGGGCTCCGATCATCCGGGTGCCGTCGTGGGAGTACTCGACGTCCCGCTGGACCACCTCGTCCATGTGTCACCTTCCGTCCTTGGAATCCGGTTCGACGACGAATCGTGGACAGGATCGTATAGGATCGACCGACGCCATCTCAACCCGTCCCGGGCCGACGGGCGGCGGGGTCGAGGTCGATATTCGTTGGAATCGCAGGGATAACCCGAGCCCTGGTGGGTAACGATCCCGTATCGCCCGCCGAGCGGCTTGCTCATCCGCTCGACCTCTGCATATGATTTCGGACACGATCCGCCGGACGATGTGATCCACGCCTCGCCGGTCCCGCGACGTCGCGGGCAGTACACGGACGTACTACGGGAAACGCGAGCAGGACGGGAGCAGCGAAGCGACATGACCGTCGTCGACATCAACATCCACCATCTGCCCGAGGACCTCTTCACCAACGAGAAGATCCTCCACGGCTTCCTCGACAGCGCACCGCGCGGCTTCGGCGAGATCGCCCGCGTCGAGACGATGGACAGCGGCAAGAAGCACCTCATCCTCGAGAAGCCGGCCGGGCACCAGAACCTCAACTACGTCGAGGGCGACTACTCCGCCGAGGCCAAGCTCGCCGCGATGGACGACGCCGGCGTCGACTACGGCATCATGCGCGTGCCCGTCTGGCAGGAGTGGCTCGGCCTGGAGACGTGCCGTGCCGTCAACGACAACGCCGCCGAGATCGTGAAGGCCTCCGGAGGCCGCCTGTTCTCCACGGCGTGCGTGCCGCCGTGGGGCGGCAAGGAGAACATCTACGAGCTCGAGCGCTGCGTGCACGAGCTCGGCGCCGTCGGCGTGCAGCTCGCCTGCCACTACGGTCAGCTCTACCTGGACGACCCCGTCTTCGAGCCCTACCTGAAGGTCATCGAGAAGCTCGACATCCCCGTCGTCGTGCACCACACGCCGCTGCCCGTGGAGTGGCGGTCCGTCGTGGACTACACGAACCTGCGCCGCGAGTACGGGCGCATCGTCGACCAGGCCACCGCCGTCGGGCGCGAGCTCTTCAGCGGCATGTTCGACCGCATGCCCGGACTGCGCTTCATCCACACCATGTTCGGCGGGAACTGGTTCGCCAACGCCGACCTGCTCACGCCGCACGCCTCCAACAAGAAGGAGGCGCTCAACCGGCTCGACCCCACCGGCGGCGAGAAGATCCAGAGCTACCTGCGGGACAACATCTTCTTCGACATGACCCACCCGCACTCGTGGGGCAAGCACCAGGTCGAGGCGGCGCTCAAGATCGGCGGCGCCGACCACTACCTCTTCGGCTCCTCCTTCCCCGTCTTCTACGGGTGGATGAGCCAGGGTGTGGAGTTCGTCAGGAACGAGCTCGACATCACCGCCGAGGAGCGCGACGCGGTGCTCTCCGGCAACGCGGCACGACTGTTCAACCTGCCGATCTAGGTCGGCACGACCGGCCACGGGAGTCACGACGACGTCCGTGGCCATCCGCCACCACCCCCTCGATGGATGACGGCGCAAGGAGGCGCCCACACCATGAAGAAGTCATATCTCGCGCGGAGCTTCGCCACCGCCACCGTCCTGGCCCTCGCCGTCGGAGCGTGCTCGGGCGACACCGAGGAACCCGAGACCACCGAGACCACCGAGAGCACGGAGACCGGCGAGGCGTCGGGCGACGGACCCGTCGCCGGCTCGGTCCTCCGCGTCAACTGGGGCGGTTTCCCCGAGAACTGGGCCCCCGGCGCCGAGATGGAGGCCGGGAACATGCGGGTCCCCTACGAGAACCTCACGCAGGTCGTCGACGGCGAGGTCCAGCCGTTCCTCGCGACCGAGTGGGAGCAGACCGACGACTCGCTGACGCTCACGCTCGCCGAGGGCGTGACGTTCCACGACGGCACCCCGTTCGACGCCGAGGCCGTCAAGACCAACATCGAGACGATCCAGAACACCCCGGGGCCCTACTCCGGACCGTTCCAGGTGGTCGAGTCGATCGACGTCGTCGACGATCTCACCGTGACGCTGAACTTCTCCGGTCCGGCGCCGTCGATGCTGACCACCCTGAGCACCCGCGCCGCCCCGATGGCGAGCCCGGCGGCCATCGAGGCCGGCACGATCGAGTCCGCCCCGGTGGGGACCGGTCCCTGGGCCTACGACGAGGCCTCGTCGATCGCGGGCACCCGCATGGTCTTCGGTCCCTTCGAGGACTACTGGGGCGAGAAGCCCGGGTTCGAGACGGTCCAGATCGTCGCGATCCCCGAGGACAACGCCGCCACCGCGGCGCTGGCCGGCGGCGAGATCGACCTCACCGACACCGAGGCCAACCAGTTCACCACCATCGACGGCTCGGACGGCCTCGAGCGGCTCGGCTACCCCGCGATCCGCAACAACCCGATGTTCTTCGACCGGGGCCCGGGCGGCGCCTTCGAGGACGTCGAGGTCCGCCAGGCGGCGTGCTACGCCATGGACACCGCGGTGGTCGCCGAGCTCCAGCCCGACTACGTCCAGCGCACCCAGCACTTCGCCGAGGGCGAGCAGGGGTACAACCCCGAGATCACCGGCTACGAGCACGACTTCGACACGGCCCAGGAGCTCTACGACGCGGCCGGCAACCCGACGGTCGACGTGGAGGCGCTCGCCACCGTGTTCACCGAGGACCAGACGCAGATCTACGCCGAGCAGATCGGCGAGGTCGGCATGGACATCACCGTCCAGAGCGCCCCGCCGCCCCAGTACTTCTCGGAGTGGAACGGCGGACGCTACGGCTTCGGGCTCGGCGGCAACGACGAGCTGACCCCGTACGACTGGTACACGTCCTGGTTCGCAGCGGACGCCCCCGGCAACCCGGCCGGCGTCGAGAGCGACGAGCTGAAGGCCGCCGCGGACGCGGCGATCGCCGCCGGCACCTCGGAGGAGGCCGACGCCCTGTGGGCCGAGGTCACCAAGGTCATCTCCGACGAGGCGCTCACCTGCTCGCACATGGCCGGCGAGGAGTTCCTGGCCTGGAACGCCGAGACCGTCACCGGTGTCGAGGCCCCGCCCGAGGCGTGGGAGACCAACCTGGTCAACTACCGCGACCTGCGCCCGGCGTCCTGACGGACACCGCACCACCGAGGAGAGTGACCGATGGGCAAGCTCGTCGCCTACCGTCTGGCGTTCGCCGTCCCGCAGCTGATCATCATCTCGATCGTCGTGTTCTCCCTGACCTACCTGGTCCCGGGGAGCCCCGCGGCGGCCATGCTGGGGACCGCGGCGACGCCCGAGTCGATCGCCCAGGTCGAGGCGCAGCTCGGCCTCGACCGGCCCCCGGTCGAGAGGTTCGTCGAGTGGTTCGGCGCGCTGCTGACCGGTGACCTGGGGACCTCGTTCCGCTCGGGGACCCCGGTGGCGGACATGCTCGTGGAGCGTGTGCCGGCGACGCTGTCCATCGTGTTCGGCGGCATGCTCGTCGCCCTCCTCATCGGGGTGGGTGCCGGTGTCTTCACCGGCACCCGCCCCGGCACCCCGGCCGACCGCATCGTCACCGGCGGCACGGTGCTGGGCCTGGCGATCCCGGAGTTCTGGCTCGGGCTCATCCTGACCACCGTCTTCGCGGTCCAGCTCGGGTGGATCCCGATCATCGCCTGGACACCGCTCACCGAGGACCCGCTCGGCTGGGCCGTCGGCATCATCCTGCCCTCCATCGCCCTCGGGCTGACCGGCGGCGCGATCATCGCCCGCCAGACACGAGCAGCGATGGTGACGTCCATGGCCTCGCCGTTCACGGACACCCTGACGGCCGCCGGTGTCCCCCGCCGGGTGCAGGTCATGCGCTACGGCGTGAAGAACTCCCTGGTCCCGGTGCTCGCCTCCGCCGGCGTGACCTTCGCGATCCTCATCGGCGTGAGCTTCGTCGTCGAGAAGGTCTTCGCCCTGCCCGGCCTGGGCACGCTCATGCTCTCCAGCGTCATCAGCCAGGACTTCGCCGTCGTCCAGGGCGTCGTCATGGTCACCGCCGTGCTGGTCATCGCCGTCAACCTGCTCCTCGACATCGGCTACGGCCTGATCAACCCCCAAGCGAGGCCCCAGTGAGTACGTCCGCCACCGTCGGTGCCGCCGCCGCCGACTCCCCCGCACCCCGGCAGGCCCGCAGCGCGGCGCAGGCCTGGAGGCGCCTGACCCGCCAGCCGGCCACGCTGTTCGGCCTGCTCGTCGTCGTCGCCCTGGTCGTCTGCGCGGTGTTCGCCCCGCTCATCGCCCCCTACGCCCCGGAGGCCACCGACTTCGACGCGGCCATGTCCGGGCCGACGGCCGCGCACCCGCTCGGCACCGACGACCTCGGCCGCGACCTGCTGAGCCAGCTGATCTTCGGAGCCCGCACCGCCCTGCTCGTCGCCGGAGGGTCCGTGCTGGTCGCCATGCTCATCGGCGTGCCCCTGGGTCTCCTGCTCGGCTACAAGGGCGGCTGGTACGACCGCCTCGGCGCTCGCGGGCTGGACATCGCCGACGCGCTGCCCGGACTGACCGTCGGGTTCGTCGTCATCGCGGTGCTGGGTCGCGGCATCCTGGTCCTCATCCTCGCGATCGGACTGATCTTCTGCATGAACTTCGCGCGGCTGACCCGCGCGATCACCCTCGGCGAGCGCAAGAAGCTCTACGTGGAGTCCGCCCGCGTGTCGGGTCTGACGCACCGCCAGGTGATCTTCGGCCAGGTCCTGCCCAACCTCGCCGGGCCCCTGGCCGTCCAGGGGGCGGTGTTCCTGGGGTCGGCGATCAAGGTCGAGGCGGCGCTGTCCTTCCTCGGCCTCGGCCTCGGCGAGGACCAGCCCTCGTGGGGCGGCATGCTCGGCGTCGCGGCGGAGCACCAGGCCGACCACCCCTGGATGGCGATCGCGCCCGGCGTGGCGATCGTCCTGACGGTGCTCGCGTTCAACCTGCTCGGCGACGGCATCAACGACGCGCTCTCCGGACGGCGTCGGACGCCGTACCGCCGCACGCGGCTGATGGGCCGCGCCGTCCCGCAGCGGGGCGAGCAGGACCCGACGCTGGACTCCGTCCCCGCCCAGGAGTCCGCGAGCGCCGCCGACGCCGACACGCTGCTGGACGTGCGTGACCTGCGGATCGTGGCGGACAAGCCCGACGGGTCCTCCGTGGTGCTCGTCGACGGCGTCTCGCTGAGCGTCCGGCGCGGCGAGATCATGGGGCTGCTCGGCGAGTCCGGGTCGGGCAAGTCGATGCTCGCCAAGGCGATCCTCGGCCTGCTGCCGGCGGGCGTCCGGGTCGACTCCGGCTCGGTCACGCTCGACGGCCGGACGCTGACCGGCTGCACCGAGAACGAGCTCCGGTCGGTGCGGGGTACCGGTCTCGGTGCCGTCTTCCAGAACCCGCAGGCAAACCTCTCGCCGGTGCACACCGTCGGGCGCCAGCTCGTCGACGTCATCCGCGCGCACGGGACCACCTCGACGAAGCAGGCCCGCGCCCGCGCCGCCGAGCTGCTCGAGCTCGTCGGGGTGGACGACGTCGGACGGCGCCTCGACCAGTACCCGTACCAGTTCTCCGGGGGCATGGCCCAGCGCGTCGCGATCGCGATCGCTCTGGCCGGCGAGCCGGACCTGCTCATCCTCGACGAGGCGACGTCGGCCCTCGACGTGACCACCCAGAGCCAGGTGCTCGACCTCGTCCTGGACCTGCGCGAACGCCTCGACATGGGGATCATCAACATCACGCACGACCTCGGTGTGGCGGCGGAGACCTGCGACCGGGTGGCCGTGCTGTTCCGCGGCGACCTGCTCGAGGTGGACGAGGTGCACACCCTCTTCGACCACCCGAGCCACCCGTACACGGCGGCGCTGCTCGCCGCGCACCCGACCGCGGACCACGACGTCGACCGGCTGCCGACCATCCCCGACGACCTCGTCGTCGACGGCGCCCTGACCGGGAAGTGAGCCACGCATGACCGACACCCAGCCCCTCCTGGACGTGCGCGACCTCCGTGTCGACTACGACGTCGCCGGTGCCGCCTCGTGGCGACGGCGCACGCTGACCGTCGTCAAGGGGATCAGCTTCGACATCGCCCCGGGCGAGACGTACGGGCTCGTGGGCGAGTCCGGGTCCGGCAAGAGCACCACGGGGCGCGCGATCCTGCGGCTCGCGGAGACGAGCGGCGGCAGCATCCGGTTCGACGGCCAGGACCTCGCGGACCTGCCGCGGGAGACGCCGCTGTCCTACCGGCGCGACGTCCAGGCGATCTACCAGGACCCGGCGGCGTCGCTCAACCCCCGGCACCGGGTGGGTCGCGCGGTGACCGAGACGTTGGCCCGGCACGGCACCAGGGGTGCCGAAGCGCGTCGGCGCGCCGTCGAGGCCTTCGACCAGGTGGGCCTGGGCGAGGAGTACCTGGACCGGTTCCCGAGCCAGATGTCCGGCGGTCAGCTCCAGCGCGTGGCGATCGCCAGGGCGCTCGTGCTGGACCCGCGGCTGGTGATCTGCGACGAGGCGGTCTCCGCGCTGGACCTGTCGACGCAGAGCCAGATCATCAACCTCCTGCGGGACCTGCAGGAGGCGCGCGGGATGAGCTACCTGTTCATCACCCACGACCTCGGTGTGGTCCGGCACATCTCGCACCGCGTCGGGGTGCTGCGCCGCGGCGAGCTGGTCGAGCAGGGGCGCACGGGCGAGCTCTTCGACGACCCCCGGGACGAGTACACCCGCTCCCTGCTGGCCGCGAGCCCCGCGGCCCACCCGGCGGGGCGCGAGCAGCGGCGGGCCCTGCGGCAGGCGGCCCGGCGGGCCGCCGCCCCGGCGGCGTGAGACATCCGGTCCCGACGACGAAGGACGGCACGGTCATGGCGGCGGACGAGACGCTCGACGACTTCTTCACCACGGACCGGGTGACGGCCCGGGACGAGGAGATCACCCTCACCACGGACAGCTTCCGGGAGCATCTGTACGACCACGACGACCCGGTGCTGGCCCAGTGGCGCGGGTTGGACTACGTCGAGTTCTCCCGGCGCA
>Ga0207735_100267_pt1 | contig 12265 bp, 11 predicted proteins | sample TtaePargueraPR_9_FD_187280 | JGI IMG/M metagenome (GOLD analysis project Ga0207735, IMG submission 187280) | Aerobic enrichment media microbial communities from Bioluminiscent Bay, La Parguera, Puerto Rico - Tt and E2 (1) (SPAdes) | ecosystem: Environmental > Aquatic > Marine > Unclassified ... | reverse complement strand
CCCCGCCACTGGCATCACCGCCGTCCTGGGGCGCAACGGCGTGGGCAAGACGTCCACACTTCGCGCGATCCTGGGCCTGATCCAGCGCAGCGGCTCGGTGACGCTCGCCGGCGACCGCATCGACGGCCTCGCCACCCACCGGATCGTCCAGCGCGGCATCGGCTACGTCCCCGAGGATCGCGAGGTGTTCTCCAAGCTCACCGTCGCGGAGAACCTGGCCCTCGCCGAACGACAGAAGAACCCGCGCCGCGAGTTCGTCGACGCGCTGTTCCCCGACCTCGTCAAGCGCCGCCAGCAGGCCGCCGGCACGCTGTCGGGGGGACAGCAGCAGATGGTCTCGCTGGCGCGCGCCCTCATCAACGACAACCGCCTGCTCATGGTGGACGAGCCCACCAAGGGCCTCGCGCCGCTCATCGTGAGTGAGGTCGCGGAGGCGCTCGCCGAGGCCTCGGCGACCGTGCCGATCCTGCTGGTCGAGCAGAACCTCGAGGTGGTGCGTCGCCTGGCTGCGGACGCGATCGTGCTCGACGGCGGCCGCGTGGTCCACACCGGCGACGCGAACGAGATCCTCGACGACGACGCGCTCGTGCACCGCCTGCTGGGCGTAGGCACCGCGGAGACGGGAGCGAGCGCATGAGCACGCTGATCCTGATCCTCATCACAGGAGTGGGACTGGGAGCGCTGTACTTCCTCGTCGCCTCCGGGCTGAGCCTCATCTACGGGCTCATGCACGTCCTCAACTTCGCCCATGGAGCCTTCCTGACCTTCGGTGCGTTCCTGGGCTTCGAGATCGCACGGCGCATCGGCTCCGACACCTGGTGGGCGTTCGCCGTCTCCGTGGTGATCGGCGGCGCGGTGGGAGCGCTGTTCGCGACGCTCACCGAGCTCGCGCTGATCAGGCCGCTGTACGAGCGCCACATCGAGCAGGTGCTCGTGACAGTGGGCCTCGCGCTCGCCGCGGTCGCGCTCTTCGAGGGCATCTGGGGATCTGACCCCATCTACATCTCCGCGCCGCCGTGGATGAACGAGACCACGAGCGTGTTCGGCGCACTGGTCCCGAACACGTACTGGGTGCTCATGGCGGCCGCGACGCTGCTGCTGATCTCGCTCGTGGTGTTCCTGCGATTCACGCGGTTCGGCATGATCATCCGCGCGGGAGTGGAGAATCGCAAGATGGTGACCGCGCTCGGCATCGACGTGAGAAAGGCCTTCACGCTGGTCTTCGCGATCGGAGGCTCCGCAGCTGGCGTGGGCGGCGTGCTCGCGTCGCACTACACCGGGTACGTCTCCGCCCACTTGGGCTCGACTCTGCTGATCTTTGCGTTCATCGTGACGGTGATCGGTGGCCTGGGCTCCCTCACCGGCGCCGCGATCGCCTCCGTGCTGGTCGCGGTGCTGCAGCAGTTCGCCAACTACTACCTGGGCGGCACCGGCGACCTCATCGTCGTCGTGGCCCTCGCGGCGGTGCTGCTCGTGCGGCCCGCGGGACTCTTGGGGAGGACGGCATGACCGCCACCGACAACTCAGCCCCCGCATCGGCGCCACGCAGTGCAGTGACCAGTGAGCTGCGGCGCCGCGCGCCGCTGCTCGCCGGAGTGGGCTTCGTGGTCCTGCTCGCGTGCCTGCCGCTGCTCAACATCTCCATCCCCGGCATCCTGCCCACGCCCACCTATCAGCCGGGCGCGATGGCGCTGATGTCGCTCGCGATGGTCTTCGCGGCCCTGGCGCTCAGCTACAACATGCTCCTGGGCACCTCGGGCATGCTGTCCTTTGGTCACGCGCTGTACTTCGGTGCCGGCGCCTACGGCCTGGGCATCGCGCTCGAGCACCTCGGCGTGCCGCTGTGGCCGGGCGTGCTGATCGCGCTGCTGGGCGGGCTGGTCATCGCGCTCATCACCGGCTCCGTGGCGATGCGCGTCAACGGCATCCCGTTCGCGATGGTGACGCTGGCGTTCGCCCAGGCTGGATCGGTGCTGGTGCGGCGCAACGCCTCCGTGACCGGCGGCGAGGAGGGCCTGAGCCTCAACACGGAGGGCGTGCCTGACGCGCTGGTGGGCGTCATCAACACGCGCAACCTGTACTGGGCCTGCCTCGTGATGGTTGTGGTCGTGTACCTCGTGGCGCTGTGGGTGGACCGCTCGCGCCTGGGACACCTCGCGAGCGCGACGCGCGAGAACGAGCTGCGCGTGCGCGTGCTCGGGCTCAAGCCCAACCGGGCTCGGCTGGCCCTGTTCGTCATCGCTGGCCTGTGCGCGGGCCTGGCCGGCATGGCCTACATGCTCCTCCAATCCGGGACGGTACCGCGTGCCGTGTCCGCGGACTTGACGATCACGATCCTGGTCATGGTGGTGCTCGGGGGAGTGGGATACCGCTGGGGAGCCGTGCTGGGCGGTGTCGTCTACACGTTCCTCGACCAGCGCCTCACGGTCCTGGCGGGATCGGACGCGATCGACGCGCTGCCCTCGGTGCTCCGCATCCCGCTGTCCGAGCCGCTCTTCATCCTGGGCACGCTGTTCATCCTGGTAGTGCTGTTCGCTCCGGGGGGCATCGCCGGCACGGTGCACGCGTGGATTGATCGCCGCCGCCACCGCAGCGCCCGCGACGAGGGTCTTCGCGAGCTCGACGCCGACGCCTCCGCGAACGACGAGCCTGTCGAGGTGCGCGCATGAGCGAGACGTCACGGCACACGATCGGGCGGTTCCTCCTGGACCGCGCGGCCCAGCACCCCGATCGGATCGCGATCGATGACCGCGGTGTGCGCACCGATTACGGAACGCTTGCGCGGAGGGCCGATGCGCTGGCACAGCGGCTGCGGGAGGCCGGCTATGGGCCGGGTCACCGCATCGCGACGGTCTCGGCGAGCTCGACTGATCAGGTGATCGCGTTCTTCGCCTGCGCGTTGGCCGGTGTCGCGTTCGTGCCGCTGTCGTGGCGCCTCACGGCGTCCGAACTCTCGGCGCTGGTGCACCGCACCGCGCCGGAGCTGGCCCTCGTGGACGAGCAGCACGCCACGCTGGCGAGCGAGGCCATGCGCATCGCGGGAGGCGGGGCGGCTCTCGTGACGCTGGGAACGTCCGGCATCGAAGCGCACGTGCCGGAAGCCCGGCGACCGGTGCCGCCGCGGCCGGTGCGGGACTCCGACTCGCTGCTGGTGATCTTCACGTCCGGCTCTGCTGCCGAGCCCAAGGGTGTGGTGCTGACCCACGAGAATTGCTTCTGGAACAACCTCGCCTTGCAGCAGGCGCTTCCCCTCACTGCGGAGGATGTGGTGCTGGCGATCCTTCCGCAGTTCCATGTCGCGGCCTGGAACGTTCAGCCGCTGCTGGCGTGGTGGGCCGGGGCGACAGTGGTGCTGGAGCCATCGTTCGAACCCTCGCGAGCGCTGCGGCTGATCGGCGAGCGCGGCGTGACCACGATGATGGGGGTGCCCACCCAGTACCGGATGCTTGCGGACGACGCCTCGTGGGCTGCGGCTGATCTCGACACTCTGCGGCTCGCGGTGGTGGGAGGGGCGCCGCTGACCGCCGACATCTCTGATGCGTGGTCGCGGCGCGGGATCCGCCTGACCGCCGGGTACGGACTCACCGAGGCGGGCCCCAACGTACTGCACGTGCCCGCGGACCTCGCGGCCGGCGGCCCTGGCACCGTCGGCAGGCCGTACCCGCACGTCGACGTGATGATCGCTGACCCCGACACCGGGCTCGCGCTCGACGGCGAGTCGACCGGGGAGCTGTGGGTCCGGGGACCGTCCGTGTTCGCCGGTTATCTGGACGATCCCGACGCCACCGCGGAGGCCATGGAGGGCGAGTGGCTGCGCACGGGTGATCTCGCGCGTCGCGACGCCGACGGCGACTACGCGATCGTGGGGCGGCTGAAGGAGATCTACATCTCCGGCGGAGAGAACGTCGCGCCCGCCGAGGTCGAGGCGGCTCTCGCGCTGCACCCGCTGGTCGCCGAGGTGGCCGTCGTGGGTGCGCCGGACCCGGTGTGGGGAGAGCGGGGCGTCGCCTTCGTCGTGCCGCGCGGCGGCGCGGCGCTGTCCGCGGATGAGCTGCGCGCGCATGCGCGGTCCCTGCTCGCGGGCTTCAAGGTGCCGGGACACATCGAGATCGTCGCTGGGCTGCCGACCGCAGGACCGCACAAGGTCGCTCGCGCGCAGCTGCGACGCACGGCCGCAGGGCTCACGGAGGAGGCCAGCCATGACCACCGATGAGCAGGCGCTGTCCACCGCGGGCCGCCCGCTGACGGCCCGCGGGGAGAAGACCCGGGCGCGGCTGCTCGACGCCGCCGAGCACGTGTTCGCGGAGATGGGGTATCACGAGGCCTCCATCGTGAAGATCACGGAGCGCGCGGGGATCGGGCTGGGCACCTTCTACCTCTACTTCGAGACCAAGCAGGCGATCTTCGAGGACCTGGTGCTGGACCTCAACAGCCGTGTGCGCCGGTCGATGTCCGAGGAGATGGAGGGCGCCGCCACGCGCATCGAGGCCGAGCGAGCGGGCTTTGCGGGCTTCTTCCGGTTCACCGCCGAGCACCCCGCCCTCTACCGCGTGGTGCGTGAGGCCGAGTTCGTCTCTCCACCCACGCTCAAGCTCCACTACGAGCGCATCGTCGAGGGGTATCGGCTGGGCCTCGCCCGAGCCCAGTCCGACGGCGACATCGATCCGCGCCTCGACCCGCATGTGGCCGCGTGGGCGCTCATGGGAGTGGGCGAGCTGATCGGCATGCGGTTCCTGCTGTGGGACCGCGACCTGAACGGCGCACCGGCGACCCTCGACGACGAGGTGTTCGACGCCATGATGCGCTTCATCGACAACGCGCTGGGAGGCCGGCGCACGCAGGGAGGCGATGTCTGATGTCGGACGCGAGACTGGCCGGGCGCCGCGCGATCGTCACCGGGGGTGCCAGCGGCATCGGGCGTGCGTGCGTCGAGGAGTTCGCGCGCCTGGGCGCTACCGTGATCGTCGCCGACATCGACGGCGGAGCGGCAGCGGCCGTCGCCGCCGAGGTAGGCGGAGAGGCCTGGCAGGTCGACCTGGCCGACACCGGGGCACTGGAGTCGCTCGAGCTCGAGGCGGACATCCTCGTGAACAACGCGGGCATTCAGAGGGTGTCGCCCATCGAGGACTTCGACCCGTCTGCGTTCCGCCTCATCCACGACCTCATGCTCGTATCGCCGTTCCTGCTCATCCGGGCGGTCCTCCCGGGCATGTACGCACGGAGCTGGGGACGGATTCTCAACATCTCGAGCGTCCACGGACTGCGTGCGAGTGCCTTCAAGTCTGCGTATGTCTCCGCCAAGCACGGGCTCGAGGGCCTGTCGAAGGTGACCGCGCTCGAAGGTGGGCCGCACGGCGTCACCTCCAACTGCATCGACCCGGCGTACGTGCGCACGCCGCTGGTCGAGAAGCAGATCGCGGACCAGGCCCGGGTCCACGGGATACCGGAGGACGAGGTGATCGAGAGGATCATGCTGACGGAGACTGCGGTCAAGCGTCTGGTGGAGCCGCATGAGGTGGCGTCGCTCGCGAGCTGGCTCGCTTCCGACGACGCCGGGATGGTCACGGGAGCGTCGTACACCATCGACGGCGGATGGACGGCGCGATGACTGCGCCGCGCTACCGCACGGTCGACGTGCCCGTCGACGGCGGGGACCTGCGGGTAGGTGTGTGGGAGCCGGCCACGGAGCAGTCGGATGGCGCCGTCGTGCTCATCCATGGTGTGACGGCGTCGCACCTGGCATTCGCGCACGTGGTGCCGCACCTGCCGAACGTCCTGGTGATCGCCCCTGATCTGCGGGGCCGGGGCCGCAGCGCCGGCATCCGTGGCGACGCCGGCATGGCTGCGCACGCGGACGACATCGTGGCCGCTCTCGACGCGTTGGGGGTCGAGCGGGCGACCGTGGTCGGACACTCGATGGGCGGCTTCGTCGCCATGGTGCTCGCGCATCGGCACCCCGACCGCGTCGCCCGCACGCTCCTGGTCGACGGGGGAGTGCCCCTGGATGTGCCCGCAAACGTGCCTGCCGAGGTGCTCGTGGGAGCGATCCTCGGTCCCACTGCTGAACGGCTGTCGATGCGGTTCGCGGATCTTGACGCGTACCTCGACTACTGGCGACCGCACCCGGCCTTCGACGGAGCCTGGGATGCGGAGCTGGAGGCCTACTTCGCGTACGACCTCGTGCCCGATGGCGACGAGTACCGCGCCGCGACGTCGCTCGATGTCACGGTGGCGGACACCAGGGACATGATCGAGGGGCACGCGCTGCACGACGCCATCGCCGCGGCCGCTCCGCCCATGAGGCTCGTGACAGTGGGGCGAGGCCTGCTGGGCGAGGAGCCCGGATTGTATGCGCCCGACTACCTCGAGCGGGCGCTCGACGCACTGCCGGCCGTCGAGCACGAGCGCCTCGACGGATTCAATCACTACACGATCGTCATGTCGCCGGACGGGGGATGCACTGTCGCTGCTCTCGCCGAACGTGAGATCGAGGCCGCGAAGAAGGGAGCTCTCACATGATCGACAAGACCATTCAGACCGCGGCGGAGGCCGTCGCCGACATCGCCGACGGAGCGTCGCTCGCCGTGGGCGGGTTCGGGCTGTGCGGCAACCCCATGGCGCTGATCGAGGCGCTGCTGGCGCAGGGCACGCGGGACCTCTCGATCGTCTCGAACAACTGCGGCGTCGATGACTGGGGCCTGGGGCTGCTCCTGGGGGCCCAGCGGATCCGCAAGATGACATCCTCGTATGTGGGCGAGAACAAGGACTTCGAGCGCCAGTTCCTGTCGGGCGAGCTCGAGGTGGAGCTGACGCCACAGGGCACGCTCGCGGAGAAGCTCCGTGCCGGCGGAGCCGGGATCGCCGCATTCTTCACGACCACGGGGGTCGGCACCCAGATGGCGGACGGGGGCCTTCCGCTGCGGTACGACGGCGCCGGCGGTGTGGCGGTCGCGTCCGAGCCCAAGGAGGTGCGCTCGTTCACGGTCGACGGCCGCGAGCGGGAGTACGTGCTCGAAGAGGGGATCGTCACCGACTTCGCGCTCGTGCACGCACGCCGGGGGGACCGCCACGGCAACCTGGTCTTCGACAAGTCAGCCCGGAACTTCAATCCGCTCGCCGCTATGGCCGGCAGGGTCTGCATCGCGCAGGTCGAGGAACTGGTCGAGCCGGGCGAGATCGGCCCTGACGAGGTGCATCTTCCGGGGGTGTTCGTGCATCGCGTGCTCGAGGTCGGCACCGGAATCGAGAAGCGGATCGAGAGGCGGACCGTGTCCGCCGTGGAAGGAGCGTGATCACGGTGGCGCTGTCCCGCACCGAGATGGCCGCACGGGCCGCACAGGAGCTCGCAGACGGCTCGTACGTGAACCTGGGCATCGGTCTGCCGACGCTCGTGCCCAATCACCTTCCCGCCGGAGTGACCGTCGTGCTGCAGTCCGAGAACGGCATCCTGGGCGTGGGGCCGTACCCCACCGAGGACCAGGTCGACCCGGACCTCATCAACGCCGGCAAGGAGACCGTGACGGTGCTCCCGGGCGCCGCCTACTTCGACTCTGCGACCAGTTTCGGCATGATCCGCGGCGGCAAGATCGACGCCGCCATCCTGGGCGGCATGCAGGTCTCGAGCTCCGGTGACCTCGCCAACTGGATGATCCCAGGGAAGATGGTCAAGGGTCCCGGCGGCGCGATGGACCTGGTGCACGGAGCACGTCGGGTGATCGTGCTCATGGAGCACGTCGCGCGGGACGGCAGCCACAAGATCGTCGAGCAGTGCACGCTTCCGCTCACCGGCAAGGGCGTGGTGGATCGCATCATCACCGACCTTGCGGTGATCGACGTGACCCCCGAGGGCCTCGCGCTCGTGGAGCTTGCCCCTGGCGTGACCGTGGCCGACGTCGAGGCGGCCACGGGCGCGCCCCTGAGCATTGCGGTGCCCGCATGAGCGTCGAGGTCGTGATCGTCGGCGCGGCCCGCACCGCGCAGGGGAAGCTCCAGGGCTCTCTGTCGACTGTCCCCGCGCACGAGCTGGGGGCGACCGCGATCCGTGGCGCGCTGAGACGCGCGGGTGTGGACGCCGAGCACGTGAAGGCGGTCGTGATGGGCCAGGTGCTGCAGGCCGGATGCGGACAGAACCCCGCTCGGCAGGCCGCGATCGCCGCCGGCGTGCCCTGGAGCGTGCCCGCGGGCACGGTCAACCGGGTGTGCCTGTCGGGGCTGTCCGCGATCCTCGACGCTGCGCGGCTGATCCGCCTGGGCGAGGTCGATGTCGCGGTGGCCGGGGGCATGGAGTCGATGTCGCTCGCGCCCCACCTGATGCCGCGCTCTCGCGCCGGGTGGCGCTACGGCAGCATCGAGGTGCTTGACCACATGGCGTACGACGCTCTCACAGACGCCTTCGAGCGGGACTCGATGGGAGCCTCCACCGAGCGTCACAATGCGAGATTCGCAGTGGGTCGCGACGTGCAGGATGCGTGGGCGGCGCGCTCGCATGAGCGGGCCGCGCTGGCGCAGGCGGAGGGCGCCTTCGATGCGGAGATCGAGCCGGTCGAGGTGCCCCAGCGCCGCGGCGAGGCCGTCCGGGTGACCGTGGATGAAGGCGTGCGGGGCGACACGACAGCCGATGCGCTGGCCCGGTTGCGTCCGGCGTTCTCCGCGGACGGGACGATCACCGCGGGCAACGCGTCCCAGATCTCCGATGGCGCGGCTGCAGTGGTGCTCACCACGCGCGAGCGGGCCGCGCGCGAGGGGTGGACGGTGATGGCCTCTCTGGGCGCCCACGGGCAGGTCGCAGGCCCCGACCCCTCCCTGCAGGAGCAGCCTGCACGGGCGATCGAGGCGGCCTGCGCAGCAGAGGGCATCAGCCACCGCGATATCGACGTGATCGAGATCAACGAGGCATTCGGCGCGGTGGTCGCCCGGTCGCGGGAGCTTCTCGACGTTGACGAGGACCGTGTGAACATTCACGGCGGCGGCATCGCGCTCGGGCACCCGGTGGGGGCCTCCGGTGCACGGCTCGTCGTCCATGCGGCGCACGAGCTGGCGCGACGCGGTGCCGGCACCGCGGTCGCGGCCTTGTGCGGTGGGGGCGGTCAGGGAGACGCGCTGCTGCTGCGCGCCTGACTCCGTCAGGCGTCCGCGTCCGCGTGCCTGTCGAGGAACTCGTACACGGCGACCCTGTCCACGCCTGTCGCGGAGCCCGAGGGTGCCGCGGCCAGCAGCGACGAGTTGAGGCGTGCAGAGGGCCGGACCTTGTCTGCCCAGCGCGCCGCGAGCTCTGGGCGGGGCTCGCGGCAGCAGTCCGGGTCCGGGCAGTGCGAGGACTGGCGCGTGAGCGTGTCTCGCCCGCGGAACCACTTGGTGTGCTCATAGCGCGTGCCCACAGACACCGAGAAGTCACCCGCCGCGTCGGACTGCACGGCAGACGTGCACCAGTAGGTGCCGTTGGGCTTGTCCGTGTACTGGTGGTAGATGCCGTAGCGGTCGTCGCGCTCGAAGACCTGGCGTGCGCTCCACTTGCGGCACACGCGCTGGCCCTCGATGTGGCCGAGCGCGTCGTGAGGGAAAGTGACGTCGTCGTTCTCATACGCCTTCGACACGATGCCGGACGCATCGGCCTTGAGGAAGTGCACGGGCAGGCCCAGGTGCTCGGTGGCGAGGTTGCAGAAGCGGTGCGCGGCGGTCTCGTAGCTCACGGAGAAGGCATCGCGCAGGTCCTCCACGGACAGGTCGCGATCGCTCTTGGCCGCCGTCAGGAGCTCGACGGCTGAGCGCTCCGGCATCATCAGCGCCCCCGCCAGGTAGTTGGTGGCGACGCGCTGGCGGAGCAGCTGTTCGTAGGTGTCGGGCTCGTCATGCTTGAGCACTGTGCCGGCCAGCGCCTGCAGCAGGATCACCCGGCGGTCGTTCCCCGACTGCCGAATGGGCAGATAGATGCGGCCGCGACGGTCGTCGGTGACCGAGCGCGTCGTGACCGGCAGGTCGTGCACATAGTGAAGCGAATAGCCCAGATGATGGGCGAGCGCGGACGCGGCCGAGTGCGACAGCGGCCCGCCGCGATGGTCGATCGCGTCGAGCAGCTCTCCGGCGGTGCGCTCGAGCTCGGGGTAGTGGTTGGCGCGTCTGCGCTGCTCCGCTCGCAGTTCGGTGTTGGCGCGGCGTAGCTCCTCGGGGGTCGACGCGTGACGGTGAAGCTCCGCGAGGAGCGCGCGGTGCAGGCCCAGGACTGTCTCGATCGCCTCGTCCGGCACCGACTTGCGCAGCGGCAGCGCGGGCACGTCCAAGGAGTCGAAGAGCGGACCGGACTGAATGCGCGCGAGCTCCAGTTCGAGAGCGTCGCGGCGGCTCGGCGGCGCAGGATCCAGAAGGTCGTCGAGGCCGCAGCCCAGGACACGCGCGACGTTCTGCAGCTCGGAGAGCTTGAGCTCTCGCCGTCCGTTCTCGATCACGGAGATCTGTGAACCAGCGCGCCCGATCTCCTCGCCCAGACGGTGCACCGTCCAGCCCTTCGCCTGACGCGCGGCTCGGATGCGGCGCCCGACGGTCAGGGGCGTGGGCCCGGTGGCGTGGGACTGGTCGTCGTCGGTGCTGACGATCGTCGGGGCATCGGTGTCCATGGCGCCATGGTGCCAGCACGAAGTTCACCTGTCCAGAACAACTGAAGAAATTCTGTCTCAGCGGCAGAGAATCGACGGCAATCGTCTGCCTAAGTTCGTTCTGTCAGACCACACCGACTGCATGACCCGCAACGACGCGAAGGAGCCACGATGTCCCCGACCATCCGTCCAGGAGACCAGACCCAGACCGCATTCGAGCTCGAGGCCCAGTGGGCGACGGATCCGCGCTGGGCGGGCGTCAAGCGCGACTACTCGGCTCAGGAGGTCATCTCGCTGCGCGGCGCGTTCCGGGAGGATCCGACCATCGCCCGCCGCGGCGCCGAGCGCCTGTGGGAGTTGATCCAGGAGAATCGCGAGAACCCGGAGGAGTGGATCTCCGCCCTCGGCGCGCTGAGCGGTGGCCAGGCCGTCCAGCAGGTCCGCGCGGGCCTCAAGGCCATCTACCTGTCGGGCTGGCAGGTCGCCGCCGACGCAAACCTGTCCGGACAGACGTACCCCGACCAGAGCCTGTACCCCGCGAACTCCGTGCCCGCGGTGGTGCGGCGCATCAACAATGCGCTGATGCGTGCCTCGCAGATCGAGTCGACCTCGCTGGGGGAGGTGACGCGTGACTGGATGGCGCCCATCGTCGCCGATGCCGAGGCCGGCTTCGGCGGGCCCCTCAATGCGTATGAGCTCATGCACGGCATGATCCAGGCGGGTGCCGCGGGCGTGCACTGGGAGGACCAGCTGGCCTCGGAGAAGAAGTGCGGGCACATGGGCGGCAAGGTGCTGGTGCCTACGTCTCAGCACATCCGCACGCTGAACGCCGCTCGGCTCGCGGCGGACGTCGCCGGCGCGCCCACGATCGTGATCGCCCGCACCGACGCGCTCGCCGCCACGCTGATCACCTCGGACGCTGATGAGCGCGACCGGGAGTTCCTCACCGGGGACCGGACGGCCGAGGGCTTCTTCGAGGTCCGGTCCGGCATCGATCCGGTGCTCGCCCGTGGACATGCCTACGCGCCGTACGCGGACCTGCTGTGGGTGGAGTCCGCGACGCCCGACCTCGAGCTCGCGCGTCGATTCGCCGAGTCCATCCACGCCGAGTTCCCTAACAAGCAGCTCGCCTACAACTGCTCGCCCAGCTTCAATTGGCGCCGCCACCTGGACGATGCGCAGATCGCATCCTTCCAGCGCGAGCTCGCCGCCATGGGCTACGCCTTCCAGTTCATCACCCTGGCCGGATTCCACTCGCTGAACCACGGCATGTTCGAGCTCGCCAGGGGCTACGCGCAGACCCAGATGAGCGCGTACGTCGAGCTTCAGGAGGCGGAGTTTGCCTCGGAGGCCAGCGGCTACACCGCGACCAAGCATCAGGCGGAGGTGGGCACCGGCTACTTCGACCGGGTCTCCACCGCGCTCAACCCCACCGCCTCGACCCTGGCGATGGCCGGGTCCACCGAGGCAGAACAGTTCTAGGAGGAATCATGTGTGACACGCACATGGAGATCGACGGTCCCATGCGGGACCGCTACGACCAGATCCTGACCCCTGAGGCCTTGAGCTTCCTCGCGAAGATGCACCGCCGTTTCGCGGGCGAGCGCGCCGACAGGCTCGAGGATCGTCAGGTTCAGGCCGCCGCGGTCTCCAACGGGCGCGACCTGCGCTTCCTG
>Ga0207735_100266_pt1 | contig 12285 bp, 13 predicted proteins | sample TtaePargueraPR_9_FD_187280 | JGI IMG/M metagenome (GOLD analysis project Ga0207735, IMG submission 187280) | Aerobic enrichment media microbial communities from Bioluminiscent Bay, La Parguera, Puerto Rico - Tt and E2 (1) (SPAdes) | ecosystem: Environmental > Aquatic > Marine > Unclassified ... | reverse complement strand
GGCTCGGCAGCCACGCCTCGACCGGATCGAGCTGCCACAGCTGAGCGAGCACATCGCGGTACACCGTCGTCGTCGTCCGACTCGGTTTGTCGTTCTCCCCCGCCGTCGCGGCGTCGAGGATGTCGTTGTAGCTCGTGGTGGTCGATGTCGCCGCGGCGTAGGCACGGAGCCAGGCCCGTAGCGTCGCCGGACGACGCACGGGGTAACCGTGCTCGGCGAACTCCCTCTGCACGATGTTGTCCACGTACGCCTCGAGGCGCCGACGGCGCACTCGCGGCGACAGGCGTCTGATGTCCGGGAACCCCGAAGCCGTCATCTCCTCGACGTACTCCGCCAGTCCCACGTCCGTCTCGCCGCCGATCTCGGAGGATCCGCGCAGCAGCGCCGACATGCTGACCGTAGGGAACGCGATGTCGCGTTCGAAGAAGCTCAGCGGGCGCATGCGCACGTCGATGAACCGCCCGGCGCCCGAGTGGACGGTCACGCCCCGGGGAGTCGTCGCACTGCCCGTCAGCAGGTAGGCACCCGCGGGTGCACCGGCATCGACAGCGCGGCGCACGTAGTCCCACGATTCCGGCTTGCGTTGCCACTCATCGACGAGCACGGGGTAGTCAAGAGCGGTCAGGAGCGTCGGGTCCGCGTCCAGACGGGCACGGTCCGCCGGGAGGTCGAACGACATCACGGACGCCGCCCGGCGCAGTGCCGTCGCCGTCTTGCCCACTCCCTTGGGGCCGGCGATGGTGATCGCGGGGGACTCCGGCTGGAACTCGTCCAGGAAGTCGTCGACCACCCGCCGCCGGTACGGCGTAGCAGGAACTGTTTGGTCAGCCATCGACGCCTTCCTGTTCGCAGACCTCTACTGAACCGCTCGCCAGAGTTCTACTGTACCGCTGGACGTGCATCTACGGTACCGGAGGGCGAATCCAGGACCGTGCGCCCATCCTCCTACGGCGCCGCCGCGTCCGGCATCGTGAGTTCGGGCGGCGGCTCCACGGCCGCGTCGAGGACCACCCGCTCCCCCAGCAGCTCGTCCAGCTCGACGACGTAGGGGGTCGCAGGGTTGGACGGGCAGCTGTGGTCCCCGCCGCGCGGGTCGACGACGACCGTCAGCCGGACCGCCGTCGTCGTCTCTCGCTGCTCGACCACCCGCACGCGGCCCGCGGCATCCTCGCCGGAGTTGCACGACATCTCCGTGACCAGCAGGTTCAGCTCACGCGACGTCGGGTCCGGCGGGCGGTCCGGGTCGAGGGTCACCGTCGCGACCTCGCCGCCGACGTCGCGGCGCAGCGCGCACGTCCCGAACGAGCCCATCATCCAGCCCTCGACCGGGTCGACGGCATGCTCGTCGAGGTTGTCGACGGTCAGCATCTCGTGGGTGCGCACGTCGCCGGCACCACGGTCGTCGACGGCGTCGAGCTCGCGGATCAGCGCGAGCCGCTCCGGCGTCTCGGTGACCACCCACCAGTCCGCCGGGTCGATCGACGGCACCTCGGCGCCGTCGAGCGCCGCACGCCCCTGCTCGCCGAGCGTCTCGCCGGACCGCTGCTCCTCCAGCGCGGCCGCCGGCACGGGCTCGCCCCAGCAGGAGTAGACGACCTCGCCGCTGCTCTCCCCGGTGCCCAGCGCGCCGGGGCCCGCGCAGCCCGCCGCGAGCGCCGTCGTCGTGCAGGCCAGGAACGCCACCGTGCGCCTCATGCCCCGATCATGTCGTGCGCGGCCCGCCCGTGCAGCGATCGCTTGACCCTGGCCGGCGCGATGTGTCACCGTATTAAGCAACTAATACAGAGAGGCGGGAGCGGATGCAGTTCGACACCGGCTCGCCGATCTGGGTGCAGCTCGTCGCCGAGTTCTCCCGCCGGATCGTCACCGGCGCCTGGCCCACCGGGAGCCGCATCCCCGGCGTCCGGGACCTGGCGGGCGAGCTGGGCGTCAACCCCAACACCGTCCAGCGGGCCCTCGCCGAGCTGGAACGCCAGGGCGTGTGCCGGTCCGAACGCACCGCGGGTCGGTTCGTCACGGCGGACACCGACCGGGTGGACGCGCTGCGCGCCGAACTGGCCCGAGACACCGTCGACGGCTTCGTCCGCCGGGCCCGCGGCCTCGGCATGACCTCCACCCAGGCGCAGCGACTCATCGAGGAGCGATGGCATGACCACCACACCGACCCTGCGGCAGGAGCGTAACCCCGCCATGACCGACGACGCCGCACTCGTCAGCGTCCGCGGCCTCACGGTCCGCTACGGCCGCCGCACCGCCCTGGACGGCCTCGACCTCGACCTGCCCGCCGGGCAGATCGTCGGCCTGCTCGGCGAGAACGGGTGCGGCAAGTCCACCCTGCTCAAGACGCTCGCCGGCCTGTACGCCGACCACGACGGCGAGGTCCGGATCGCCGGTCACCGGCTCGGGCCGCAGAGCAAGGCTGTCGTGTCGTACCTGCCGGACCGCAGCGCCCTGCCGGAACGGGCCCGCGTGCGCTACTGCCTCGACCTGTTCGACGACTTCTTCCCCGACTTCGACCGCGCCCGGGCCGAAGCCCTCCTCTCCCACTTCCGCCTCGACCCCGCGATGCGGCTCAAGGAGATGTCGGAGGGCATGCAGGAGAAGGCGCACATCTCGTTGGCGATGTCCCGCCGCGCCCAGGTCTACCTGCTCGACGAACCCATCTCCGGCGTCGACCCAGCCGCCAGGGCGAGCATCCTCGACGGCATCCTGCACATGCTCGACGCCGACTCCCTGCTCGTCGTCGCCACGCACCTCGTGCACGACCTCGAGACGTCCCTGGACTCCGTGGTGATGATGCGGCACGGCCGCGTGCTGCTCACCGGCGACGTCGACGACCTGCGCGCCGAGCACGGCACCAGCCTGGAGCAGATCTTCCGAGAGGTGTACGACTCATGATCACCCTGCTCAAGCACGAGTTCCTCCAGACCCGGGCGATGCTCGGGGTCGTCGTCGGCATCTCCGCCGTGATCACCCTCGCGGGCGCCCTCCTCGCTGCCACACGCTGGCCCGTCATCGCCGTCCTCGGCGAGAGCGTCGCACTGATGTCGACGTTCCTACTCGTCCCCCTGGCCCAGGTCCTCCTCGCCGCGCAGTTCTGGCGCTCCGGCTTCGGCCGCGGCGGCTACCTGACCCAGACGCTGCCGCAGAAGGGCACCACGATCTACTGGGCCAAGATGCTGTGGGCCTGGCTGGTCTCCCTGATCGGCGTCGTGGTCGCTCTCGCGATCGCTCTGCCCGCCGGAGCACTGATCATGCGCGGCACCGGCCAGGAGCAGCCGATCCTCGCGTCGCTGCGCGAGGGCTGGTCGACCCTGGCCGAGCTCGCACCGGGGTGGGGTGTCCCCGCCGCGCTCGCGACCGTCGCCGCGCTGGTCCTGGTGTGGCCCACGCAGTACTTCTTCGCGGCCTCCGTCGGGAGCCAGGCCCCGCTGAACCGCCTCGGCGCGGGTGGACCGATCCTCGTCTGGGTCGCGACCTACCTCGTCGTCCAGGTGATCACGTTCGTCTCGTTCGCCACCGTCCCCGTCGCCGTCGGATTCAGCGGTGACCGGCTCACCCTCGAGACCTTCGACCTGTTCGCCGAGATGAGCGCCGGCAGCACCGGCCCGGCCGACGTCATGCCCATCGGTTTCCTCCCCGCCCTCCTGCTGACCGCGGTGGCCTGCGTCGTCTGGTCGCTGCACTCGTGGAAGCGACGGGTCTCGCTCGTCTGAGACGTCCGCCGGCACCGACCGAGCACGTGGCATCCTCGATCCCGACCCCGCACCGCATCGAGGAAGACTCCCGCCATGTTCGACCAGTCCCTGAGCGACCTGCTCTGGCTCACCCCCACCGAGGCGCTCGCCGTCATCCTCGCGACCACGGGCATGTACCTCGCGATGATGCTGCTGGTGCGGGTCATCGGGCAGCGGATGCTCGGGGCGATGTCGAACTACGACCTGGTCGCGATCATCGCGTTCGGGGCGATCCTGGGGCGCGCGGCGCTGGGCGACGTCGCGGTGCTCGGTGGCGGGCTGGTCGCCATGGGGACGCTCATCGCGCTGCAGTCGATCGCGGGTGCCCTGATCGTGCGCCCGCTCGGGTCCCGGGCGATCACCATGAACCCGATCGTCCTGATGGCCGACGGCAAGGTGCTACCCGACCAGTTGCGACGGGCCCACGTGGCCGACCGAGAGCTGCGTTCCACGCTGCGGCTCGCCGGCATCCACCGGTACGACGACGTCGCGGTGGCACTGCTGGAGTCCACCGGTGCGATCAGCGTGCTGCGGCGCGGGACGCCGATCGACGCCGAGCTCCTCGACGGGGTCCACGGCGAGGAGCTCGTGCCCGAGCACCTCGTGGCGCGGGCCGCCTGACGCGGCGCCCCGTCGATCGACCGACCGCTCGGGGTCGCTCGCGGCCGCTCGGGGTCGAACCGGGGGATCCCCGGATACCGGACGACCGCCGTCGTGCCTACTGTCGAGGCATGAGCAATCCTCAGACCGCACCCCGCAAGCTGTACCGACCGAGCCACGGCCGCATGATCGGCGGCGTGTGCGCCGGCGTCGCCGACTACTTCGGCTGGAGCCGCGGACTCGTCCGGCTCCTGACCGCGCTGTCGGTCATCATCCCCGGCCCGCAGTTCCTCGCGTACATCGTGTTCTGGATCCTGATGCCGGACGAGCGCAAGGCGCTCGCCGGCTGACGCCTACCTCGCGGAGGGTTTGCCTACCTCGCGGAGGGTCTCAGCGAATCTCGGTGGGCGGCACCGCGTCCATGTCGGTGAAGTCCTGGTTCTCCCCCGCCATCGCCCACACGAACGAGTAGTTGGCCGTCCCCACCCCGGAGTGCACCGACCACGACGGCGAGATGATCGCCTGGCGGTCGGCCACGGCCAGGTGGCGCGTCTCGGTCGGCTCGCCGCACAGGTGCAGCACCCGGGCGTCCTCGGGCAGGTCGAAGTAGAGGTAGCACTCGGTGCGCCGGTCGTGGGTGTGCGCCGGCATCGTGTTCCACATCGAGCCCTCGTGCAGCCGCGTGACGCCCATGACGACCTGGCAGGACTGCACGCCCTTGGCGTGCACGACCTGCTCCAGCGAGCGCCGGTTCGAGGTCACCTGGTCGCCGAGCTCGAGCGTGTTGCCCTCGCCGGGCAGCGTCAGCACGGTCGGGTACGAAGTGTGGGCCGGGGCGGAGAACAGGTAGAACGCCGCGCCCTCCCCCGCGAACGTCACGTCCTGGGTGCCGCTGCCGATGTACAGCAGCGCGCGGGTCGGCAGCTCGTAGGTCTGGCCGTCGGCCACGACGGTGCCAGGCTCGCCGACGTTGACGATCCCGATCTCGCGGCGCTGCAGGAAGTACTCGGCGCGCAGCTCGTCGGGGTTCGGCAGGGCGAGCGGCTCGGCGCCGGGCAGGGCCCCGCCGAGGACGATGCGGTCGTGGTGGGTGTAGACGGTCCGGACCTCGCCGGGCACGAAGAGGTCCTCGACGAGGAACTTGTCCCGCAGCTGCTGCGTCGTCAGGCCGGGGATCTGCTCGGGGTTGGTGGCGTAACGCTGTTCCATGATGCTCCTTCGGTCGGTGCTCAGCGCACGAGCCAGCCGCCGTCGACGGGGACGACGGCGCCGTGCACGTAGGCGGAGGCGGGTGAGGCGAGGTAGACGAAGATCCCGGCGAGGTCCTCCGGGGTGCCCCACCGGCCGGCGGGGATGCGCGCCGAGATGGACTGCTCCCGCTCGGCGTCCGCCCGGATCGGGGCGGTGTTGTCGGTGGCCATGTACCCGGGCGCGACGGCGTTGACGTTGACGCCGCGCCCGGCCCACTCGTTGGCGAGCGCCTTGGTCAGGCCGACGACGGCGTGCTTGGAGGCCGCGTAGCCGGGGACGAGGATGCCGCCCTGGAAGGACAGCATCGAGGCGACGTTGACGATGCTCCCCGACCCGCGCTCGAGCATTCCCCGCCCGACGGCGCGGGACAGGTGGAACACGGCGTCGAGGTTGACGGCCAGCACCGTGTCCCAGTCCTCGGCCGGGTGCTCGGCGGCCGGAGCCCGGCGGATGGTGCCGGCGTTGTTGACGAGCACGTCGACCGGGCCGAGCACGTCCTCGACCTCAGCGACGGCGGCGTCGAGCTCCTCCGCCGTCGCCGTGGCGAGGTCCCGCTGCACGCTGTGCACGCGGCGGCCCAGTGCCTTGATGCGGGAGATCGTCTCGGTGGGCTCGCTGCGGTCCAGGAGCGCGACGTCGGCCCCCGCCTCGGCGAGCGCCACGGCGGCGCCCTGGCCGAGGCCGCGGCTCGTGCCGGTCACGAGCGCGACCTTCCCGTCGAGCCGGAACTGGTCGAGGATCATGCGGTCCCTCCGTCGGGTTCGGTGGCGGTGTCGGTGAGCGTGGCACGGGCGGGCACGGCCGCGGCGGCCGGCCACCAGGGCGCGACCCAGCCGGGCAGCGTGAGGCGGGTCAACGCCTCGAGGTAGTAGTAGTCGCCCCACAGGCAGCCCTCGTCCACTCCCTTGTTCTTGGGGGCGTCGTAGACCGAGTGCAGCAGCAGCGCGTCGGCGTCCTCGGGGGTGGCCGGGGTGTACCCGGCGATCAGGTCGTCGACCATGCGGCGCGCCGCGGCGTCGTACCGGGCGGCGCGGTCGGCGTCGGGCGACACCGAGGCGAGCTCCAGCAGGCCGCAGGCCGCGATCGCCCCGGAGGACGAGTCGCGGGGTGCGTCCGCGCCGTCGGTGTACACCAGGTCCCAGAACGGCACGCCGTCGGCCGGCAGGTGCGCGAGGAAGTACTCGGCGCACCGCTCCGAGGCCCGCAGCGACTCCGGGTCGCCCGAGGTGCGGTGGTGCAGGGCGAACCCGTAGATCCCCCACGCCTGGCCGCGCGCCCAGCACGAGTCGTCGCCGGCGCCCTGCTCGGTGCCCCCGCGCAGCGGCTCACCCGTCTCCGGGTCCCAGTAGAAGGTGTGGAACGTCGAGTCGTCGTCACGCAGCAGGTGGGTGCGCACCTGCACCACGTGGCGGGCGACGACGTCGGCGTACCGCCGCTCGCCGGTGACCTCGGTCGCCCAGGTGAGCAGCGGCATGTTCATGAGGCTGTCGACGATGGTCCGGCCGCGCTGGGCCGGGTCGGACAGGTCGCCCCACGCCTGGATGATCCCCGCCGAGGGCAGGAACCGCGTCATGAGGTGGTCCGCCGCCGCGAGCGCCGCGTCCCGGGCGGCCTCGTCGCCCGCCAGCCGCCACGCGTCGACGCAGGACAGCGTGTACAGGAACCCGAGGTCGTGGGTGTCGAGGTCCTCCCCGGCGTGCACGCGACGGGCGAAGTCGGCGGCGTGCGCCAGGGCGGCGGCCCGCAGGTCGGCGTCACCGGTGAGCTCGACGGCGCGCCACTGCATGCCGGGCCAGAAGCTGGTGGTCCAGTCGCGGTTGGCGCCCTCGGCGAACCGGTCGGTGGCCGGGCGCAGCGGGTAGCGGTCGTCGCGCGTCGTGGAGTCGGGGTAGAGCGCCCCGAACGACACGGCGTTGCGGCGCACGGTGGCCACGGCGGCGTCCACGGCGGCGGCCAGGCCGCGTGGGCCGGCGTCGACCGGGGGGTTCTCCGGCGCGGGTCCGCGCACGTCGGTGGAGGACATCGGGGGTCTCGCTTTCCGGCGCCTCATGGCGCCGTGGGGAGGATCAGGACGAGGCGGCGGCGTGCGCGGCCGGGGCTTCGCCGTCGGGCACGACGGACCGCACCGCGACGCGGCAAGCGCCCCAGGCGACGAACAGCAGCGGTGCGGCGACGAACCCGAGGCCGATCGCGGGCCGGGTGACCACCACCGCGCCGAGCAGCGCGAGTACGCCCGCGGCCGGCACGGTCAGGTAGCAGCGCCGCACAGCCAGGTACAGGCTGGTGCGCAGCAGGTCGCGCAGCCGCGCCTGCGGCAGGACGGGCACGGCGGCGAGAGCCATCAGGGTGGTCAGCCCGACCAGCACCATGAGGGTGGCGAACACCGGGATGGCGGCGGCGCCGACGGGCGCGCCCCAGACCGCGACGACGTCCACGGCGAGGACGACGACGGCGGCACTCGCCAGCGCGCCGATCGCCAGCGCCCGGCGCGCGTGCCGGCGGTAGGCCCGCCAGAAGGTGCGCACCACGGTGGTCGACCCCTCGGCGGAGAACGCCGTGAACACGGTGAAGACGGCGGCCAGGGCCGGGGCCAGCAGCGGCGCGAGCAGCGCGAGCACCGGCCACGACACGGTAGGGTCCGTCGTGCCGAGCACCACGAGGAGCGGCAGGACCGCCACGACGAGCAGGGCGTTGGTGGCCAGGCCGAGGTACACGGTGCCGAACACCGTCTCGTACATCTCCTGGCTGACCAGCCGTTGACGCTGGGGCCCGAGCTTCGTCATCCCTTGACCCCCGTCGTGGCGATGCCCTGCACGAAGTACTTCTGCCCGAGCAGGAAGACCAGCGCGATCGGCAGCACGGAGATCACCGAACCGGCCATGATGAGCGCATGCTCGGCGTTGTACTGGCCGACGAACGTCTGCAGACCGAGCTGCAGCGTCCACAGCTCGGGGCTGCGCAGGTAGATGAGCGGGCCGAGGTAGTCGTTCCAGGTGTTGACGAAGGTCAGCAGCGTCAGCGACGCGATCGCCGGCGTGGACAGCGGGAGCATGATCCGCCGCCAGATGCCGTACTCGCTCATCCCGTCGATGCGGGCCGCCTCGGACAGCGACTCCGGGATGGACTCGTAGTACTGCTTCATGAGGAACACGCCGAACGCGCTGAAGGTCTGCAGCGCCAGGATCGACCACAGCGTGTTGGACAGCCCGACGTTCGACAGCATGACGAACTGCGGGATCATGTACGCCTGCCACGGCACGGCGATGGTGGCCACGTACAGCAGGAACAGGGCGTCGCGACCCGGGAACCGCATCTTGGAGAAGCCGTAGGCGGCGAAGCTGCCGGTCAGGACCTGCAGGAACGTCACGCTGACGGACAGGATCATCGTGTTCTTGATCCAGGTGACCATGTCGGACTTGGCCCAGATCTCCACGTAGTTCTGCCAGACCACGGGATCGGGGATCCACTGCAGCGGCACGGTGAAGACCTGGTTGTTCTCCTTCAGCGAGGAGATGACCATCCACACGAAGGGCAGCATGATGCCGGCGGCCGCGGCGGTCAGCGCGAGGTAGCCCAGCAGTCGGACGACCTGGCGACGGCGGGCGGCCCGCACCTGGGCCGGCCGCAGCTCCTCCACGGGCGCGGGGGTCGCAGAGACGGTGGCCATCAGACGGCCCTCCTTCGGTTCCAGAGGAACTGGAAGATCGTCACGAGGATGCACAGGAAGAACAGCGTCACGGCGACCGCCGAGGCGTAGCCGAACTGGTTCTCCTCGAAGCCCTTGTCGTAGATCAGCTGGCTCAGCACGAGGGTGGACTGTCCCGGGCCGCCGTCGGTCATGACGAGGATGAGGTCGAACACCTTGAGGCTGTTGATCGTCAGGATGACGACGACGAAGAACATGGTGGGGCGCAGGCACGGCAGCGTGACGTTCCAGAACCGACCCCAGGCGTTGGCACCGTCGACGCGGGCCGCCTCGTAGAGCTCGGCGGGCACGGTCTGCAGCCCCGCGAGGAGCAGCAGCATGTAGTAGCCCATGTCGCGCCAGATGCCGACGATGATCACCGCGGGCATCGACCAGTCGGCCGAGGTGGACCACCCGGGCGGATTGTCGACCCCGAGGAAGGTGAGGAACTGGTTGATCGGGCCGTACTCGGGGCTGAACAGCATGTTCCACACCACGGCGACCGCGACGATCGAGGTGATGTAGGGGAAGAACGCCACCGTGCGGAAGAAGCCGACGCCGCGCAGCTTGCGGTTGAGCAGCAGCGCGAGGCACATCGACGCCACGAGCGTCGCGGGGATGTGGATCCCGGAGTAGTAGATCGTGTTGAGCAGCGCGGTGTGGTAGCTCGGGTCGCCGATCATCCGCGTGAAGTTGTCCAGCCCGACGAACTCCGCACCGCCGAACACGTTCCACTCCGTCAGGGAGAAGTAGAACAGCGCGATGACGGGGATGAGGGTCAGCAGACCGAACCCGACGAAGTTCGGCAGGATGAAGCTCCACCCGATGAGGGTGTTGCGCAGCTTGAGCCGGCTGCCGGGCCGTCGCCGGCGGGTGCCGGGCGGTGCTCCGGGGGTCGGGCCTGCCGGACCGCTGCGGCGGTCGTCGACGGCGGTGGTCGCCATGGGGACTCCTGTGTCTGGGGCCGGGGCCCGGGGGCACCGCGTCACGCTGCGGTGCCCCCGGGTGGTGCGGGTCGAGGAGACGGGGCCGGTCAGCCGACCTCGGCGGCGGCGCGCTCCTCGGCCGCGGCGATCGCGTCGGCCACGGGCGACGAGGCGGACATGATCTCCGAGTGGGTGTCGCCGAGGATGTTCTGCAGCGCGGCGGTGTTCGGGTCCACCGGGTTCTCCGGGCGGGTGTCGTGCGTGGAGAACGCGAACTGCGACAGCTCGTCGGTCGGCACGCCGTCGAGACCGAAGTAGGTGTCCACGACGCCGTCGCTGAGCAGCGCCGGCGTGATGCCGATGGCGGCGAGCGCGTCGGCACCGCCCTCACCGGCGGCGAAGGCCAGGAAGTCCTTCGCGGCGTCGACCTTGGCCTCGTCGATGGCCGGGTTGATGCCCAGGCCGGTCGGGTCGCCGAACGTCACCGGGGTGGCGTCCGTTCCGGTGGTCGAGGAGTCGACCTGCGGGATCGGGGCCATGCCCCAGGCGAACTCGTCGGCGTCGCCGGACTCCTGCTGGGCGAGCAGCGTGGCGACGTACCAGGAGCCCATCGGCATCATGGCGGCCTGCTGGGTGCCGAACTGGGCCTGGTAGGTGAGCTGGTTGGTGCTCACGGTGCCGAAGTCGACCTGCGAACCGTCGTCCTGCATGGCGGTCGCACGGTCGTAGAACGGCTCCAGGTAGCCGAAGTCGCCGCTGATCAGGTCGGCGCCGTCGCTCTGGGCGAGGGCGAAGCCCTGGACGACCGACTGCCAGGAGTGCTGGTAGGCGCCCAGCGCGTCGCTGCCGGCGCCCTCGAGGCCGGAGGTGAGGTCCGCGGCGGCGGCCTCGTAGTCCTCCCAGGTCCACGAGCCATCGGGCTCGTCGACGCCGGCCTCGGCGAACAGGTCCTTGTTGTAGTAGAGGACCCACGCGTCCTGGCGGTAGGGCACGGCCCAGCTCGACCCCTCGACCTCGTAGAAGTCGGCGCCGCCGGTGGCCGGGTCGAGCCCCTCGGTGACGTCCGAGACATCGAGGAGCTGGCCGCCGTCATAGTACGTCCAGAAGTTCTTGAGGTTCTTCAGCACGTACAGGTCCGGTGCGGTGCCCGCGGCCAGGTCGGCGGTCATCTGCGTGTCGTACTCGGTCGCGTCGTACTCGGCGAGCTCGACCGTCACGTCCGGGTTCTCCTCCGAGAACGCGTCGGCGAGGGTCTGGAACTCCGGCGTGGTGGACAGGCTCCACCCGGCCAGGGTGAGGGTGACGGCCTCGCCTTCCGCGGGTGCCGCGGAGTCGCCACCGCCGGCCTCGTCGGTGCCGCCGCCACCGCTGCTGCAGGCGGTCAGGGCCAGGACGACCGCGGCGGCTGCACCGGCCGCGGTGGGGATCGTGCGCTTCATCTGTGCTCTCTCCTTCGAGTGGACGGCCCGCCGTCGGGTCGTCGTGACAGGTGTTCGGATCGGTGCGGTGGTCAGACCAGCCCGGTCGTCGTGGTGACGCCGTCGGGCCAGCGGACGACGGCGTCGGTGCCGTCGAACGTGAGGGCGGCGGGTTCGTCCGCCGGGGGGTCGCTGCGGTCGGCAGGGTCGGGGCGGCCGGCGGCGTCGCCGCGCAGCGTCACCAGGACGGCGGTCCACCGGCCGGTGTCGACCGGACCGTCGAGCCCCGGTACGCGGGCGCCGGCGCCGAGGGGGCTCGCGTCGGCCCGCTCGGAGTCGGCGGCGGTCCACGGCCCGAGCAGCGGCTCGAGCCGGGAGTCGAGCCCGTCGCCGGAGACCGTGGGCCAGCCCGTGACGCGCAGCGCGACCGGTCGGGCGCCGTCGGCAACGTCCTCGACGCGCACGCAGCGCACCTCCCAGGGGCCGCGGACCAGCGAGACCGTCGTGACCGTGCCGGCCGGCGTCGTCGTACCGCGGCGTCCGGAGCCGTGGTCGCGCTGTCCGGGTTCGGGGTCGAGCCAGTGCACGGCGGCACGGGAGGCGGCGACCGCGACCGGGGTGCCGCCGTCGGCGATGCGCTCCGGCGCCCGCAGCGTCTCGAACCCGGC
>Ga0207735_100265_pt1 | contig 12286 bp, 11 predicted proteins | sample TtaePargueraPR_9_FD_187280 | JGI IMG/M metagenome (GOLD analysis project Ga0207735, IMG submission 187280) | Aerobic enrichment media microbial communities from Bioluminiscent Bay, La Parguera, Puerto Rico - Tt and E2 (1) (SPAdes) | ecosystem: Environmental > Aquatic > Marine > Unclassified ... | reverse complement strand
GAGCCGATGCGCGCCGGCGGGCCGCCGCCGTCGGGCTGGACCGAGCTCACCACCCCCGCCGAGGTAGGCAACTCTCTCGCGAGGTAGGCAACTCTCCCGCGGGGTAGGCGACCCCCTCGCGAGCTAGGCGACCGCGCGTGCGCCGCCGTCGTCCCGGCATAGGTTGAGGCGCATGGACGTCATGCTCGTCGCCGTCGCCTCCGCCGTCGTCGTCGTCGCGGTCACGGCGCTCGCCCCGCGGGCCGGTGTCGCCGCGCCGCTGCTGCTCGTGCTCGTCGGTGTCGCGGTCAGCTTCGTCCCCGCGGTCCCGGCGATCGACGTCGACCCCGAGCTGATCCTGGCCGGCGTGCTGCCGGCGCTGCTCTACGCCGCGGCCGCCTCCTTCCCGACGATGGACTTCCGGCGCGACCTCACCGCGATCAGCGGGATGTCGGTGCTCCTGGTGGTGTTCTCGGCCGTGCTGCTCGGGTTCGTCTTCGCCTGGGTGGTCCCGGGGCTCGACGTCGCCGCGGGCATCGCGCTCGGAGCGATCGTCAGCCCCACCGACGCCGTCGCCACGTCCATCGTCAAGAAGCTCGGGGCGCCGCGCCGGGTCGTCGTCGTCCTCGACGGCGAGGGACTCCTCAACGACGCCACCTCGCTCGTGCTGCTGCGCTCCGCGGTGGCCGCCACCGCCGTCAGCGTGTCCCTGTGGTCGGTGATCGGAGACTTCCTCCTCGCGGTCGCGATCGCCGTCGTCCTCGGCGTCGTCGTCGGACGCCTCGGCCTGTGGGTCCGGACCCGGCTGAAGCACGCGGCGCTGTCGACGGCCGTGTCGTTCGTCGTGCCCTTCGCCGCCTACCTGCCGACCGAGGTGCTCGACGCCTCCGGCATCGTGGCGGCGGTCGCGGCGGGACTCGTCACCAGCACGCTCGCGCCGAAGTACCTGCGCCCCACGGACCGGGTCGCCGAGCGGATGAACTGGCAGACCGTCGAGACGCTGCTGGAGGGTGCGCTCTTCCTGGTCATGGGCCTCCAGGTGTACGGCCTGGTCGAGGACGTCCGCGCCGAGCACGGCTCGCTGTGGATCGCGTGGGGCGTCGCCACCCTCGGTGCGGTCGGCATCGTCGCGGTCCGGGCGGCGTTCGTGCTCCCGCTGCTGCAGTACCTGGCACGACGTCGTCGGCGGGGCGAGCAGATGCGCGGGATGCTCGCGACCCTGCAGGAGCGCCTGGACGCCAAGATCGCCGCGCACCGGGACGGTGACGTCGAGACGCTGTCGACGCAGGCCGCCCGCGAGGCGCTCGAACGGTCGTGGCCCGAGCAGCTCCCGGACCGCCGCCGCGCCCACGAGCGCCGGCGGCTAGAACGCCACGCCCGCCGGTACGCCGAGATGCGCCGACGCACCCGCCCCGGTACGAGCGAGGAGCACGAGGCCGCCCGGGCCGGCGTGGTCGAGCGGATCAACCGGTTCAGCCGCCGGCTGACCCGCAAGGTCGCCGACATCGACTACCTGTCGGCGGCACCGCTCGGGCCGAAGGAGGGGGTCGTGCTGGTGTGGGCCGGGATGCGCGGCGCGGTCACGCTCGCCGCCGCCCAGACGCTGCCCGCCGACTTCCCGCAGCGCTCCCTCGTGGTGCTCGTCGCCTTCGGCGTCGCCGCCGGCACGCTCCTGGTCCAGGGCGGCACCCTGCCGTGGGTGGTGCGGCGGCTCGGGCTCGCGGGGGCGACGTCGCCGCGGCGTGCGGCCGACCAGGCCGGTCTGCGCGACGTCGTGGACGGCGCCGCCCGGACCCTGCTCACCGATCCCGGCCTGCGCCGGTCCGACGGCGGTCCCTACGCGCCGCGGATCGTCGACCGGGTGCGTGTCGTCGTCGTGCGCGAGCAGCACGACCAGGACGAGGAGGAGGCCACCCCGGCCGAGCAGCACGCGCAGTTCTTCGAGCTCCGCCTCGCGACGATCGAGGCCCAGCGCAGCGCCCTGCTCGACGCCCGCCGGCTGGGCACCTACGACGCCGACCTGCTGAACCAGGCCCTGGAGCTGCTCGACGCCGACCAGATCGCCGTCGAGATGCGGTCGCGCGCCGACTGAACGGCGTCGAGCGTCTCTGTCTGCATCTCATCGGCGATCGACGGGATGCAGACAGAGACGCTCTATCGACGGCCTGGTCAGGAGGTCTTGATCTCCCCGCGCTGGACGCGCCAGATACCGACCGCGAGCGGCAGCCCGACCCAGATCGCGGCCGACGTCGCGAGCTGCGCCCAGGCGGTCCCGTCCATCGACTCACCCATGATCAGGGGCGTGGAGGACGTGTTCAGGTCCACCCACGGCCACACGTCGGACCAGGCGGTCACCAGCATCGTGATCGCCCCGACGATCGTCGGGACCGCGAGGTAGACCACGATCGCGGCCGGGGTGCTCTGCAGGGCCAGGCCGAACGCGACGCCCTGGACCATCCACAGCACGATCATCAGGGCCATGCCGGCCGTCATCGCGCCGAGCGCCCAGTCGGGCGAGGCGTCACGGAAGGCGATCACGGCGAGGTGGGCGACCGCGGCGATCCCCACCGCGACGGCGAAGAACGCCAGTCCGGAGCCGACGGCGGTCAGCACCTTCGCACCGACGACCCGCTGCCGGCGGGGTTCCAGGGTGAACGTCGTCAGCGCCGTGCGCTGGGACCACTCGGCGGTCGTGGCCAGGATGGCGACGACCGGCAGCAGCATGGCCAGCGGCGTGGACGTGTTGGAGACGAACATCTCGAACGACACCTCGCCGTCGCCGACCAGGGCGGTGACGGTCACGACGCCGGCGGTCAGCAGCGCGATGACGACGAACAGCCAGCGCACGGCCCGGGTGTCGAGCTGCTTGCGCCACTCGAACAGGGTCAGGCGGGAGAACGGGACGGGGCGGACGTCGGCCGCGGGACGGGTGCTCGTGCGGGTCCCGGTCCGGGTCTGGTCGACGGCGGTCATGCGGACACCTCCTCGCGGGCGTCGGCGGCGGTGAGCTCGAGGAACAGCTCCTCCAGCCCTCGGGAGTCGGCGGGGCGCAGCTCGGTCACGAGCACGCCGGCGCCGACGGCGGTCCGGGCGACGGTCTCGGCGTCCGCCGCGACGGACAGCCCGCCGTGCGCACCCGCCTCGACGTCGACGCCGGCACGGCGCAGCTCGGCGGCCAGGGCGACGTCGTCCAGCGAGCGGACCACCATGCCGGCCGCGCGCAGGAGCTCGTCCTTGGTGCCCTCGGCCACGACCCGGCCGCGACCGATCACCACGAGGCGGTCGGCGACCTGCTCGATCTCGGACAGCAGGTGGCTGGACAGCAGCACGGTGCCGCCCCGCTGCGCGAAGTCGCGCAGCAGGTCCCGCATCCAGCGGATGCCGGCGGGGTCGAGGCCGTTGGCGGGCTCGTCGAGGATCAGCACGTCCGGGTCGCCGAGCAGGGCGCTCGCGAGCCCGAGCCGCTGCCGCATCCCCAGGGAGTAGGTGCGCACGCGGCGCCCTGCCTCCGACGGTGTGAGCCCGACGAGGTCCAGGACCTCGTCGACGCGGCGCCGTTCGACGCCCATGAGCAGGGCGCCGAGGGCGAGCGTCTCGCGGCCGGTGCGTCCCGCGTGCTGGGCGGAGGCGTCGAGCAGGACGCCGACGCGCCGTCCGGGGTTGGCGAGGGCCGCGTACGGCTTGCCGAGGACGCGAGCCGTCCCGCTCGTGGGCGGGGTGAGGCCCGTCATCATGCGCATGGCGGTGGACTTCCCGGCACCGTTCGGGCCGAGGAATCCGGTGACGAGACCCGGTTCGGCCGTGAACGTCACGTCGCTCACGGCCTGGACCGGCCCGTACCTCTTGGTCAGGTGCTCCACGGTGATCATGGCTCCACCCTCGCGGGCGCCGACGGGGCGGCGCATCGCCCGTGCGGAGGGTTCTGCTCGGCCGGTCGGCGGTCGGTCGTCATCCTTTCGGCGGATGCCGCGGGCGCGGGAAGCGTCCGACGGCGGATGCCCGGCGTCGTCCCCGTGCCTACGCTCACCAGGTGGTCACCCCGTCCGCCGGCACCTCCCGGCTCGCCCGACTCTGGTCCGAGGTGTGGCGTCTCGGCGTGGCGTTCACGGCCAGCATGGTCGTGACCGGGTTCGTGGTGGTGGAGGCGGAGTCCGGGCAGCGTGCCATCGAGGACGGGCAGATCGCCCTGGACATCCTGGTGGGGCTGGCGTGCTTCGGCGTGGTGCTGCTGCGCCGGCGCTGGCCGACGACGGTGGCGCTGCTGCTCAGCGCCGCGGCGACGGTGTCGGTCTTCGCGGCCGGACCGTTGGCGCTGGCCGTGGTCTCCCTCGCGACGCACCGGCGCTGGTGGCGCATCGTCGCGGTGGGGGTCGTGTTCGTCGTGTCCGGGTGGGCGTACGGCGTGCTGTACCCGGTCGACGACGGGATGACGTGGCTGTTCGACGTGGTCGGCGGCCTGGTCCTCTACTCGTTGCTGGTGTGGATCGGCGCCTACATCGGGCTGCGGCGCGAGCACCTGGCCTCCCTGCACGAGCGGTTGGCGACGGCGGAGCGGGAGCAGGCGAGCCGGGTCGCGCAGGCGCGTGCCAACGAGCGGGCGCGGATCGCCCGCGAGATGCACGACGTGCTCGCGCACCGCATGTCGCTCGTGGCGATGCACGCCGGCGCGCTGGCCTACCGCACGGACCTGCCGCCCGAGAAGGTCGCCGAGTCCGCCGCCCTGGTGCGAGACAGCGCCCACGAGGCCCTCGGTGAGCTGCGCGAGGTGCTCGGCGTGCTGAGGGGCCTCGACGGGCCGGCGGCCCCGGGGGACGACGGCGGCACCGTGGCCGACCCGTCGGCAGGGTCGGGCGGGTCGGACGGCCGGCCGGAGAAGCCGCAGCCGACCCTCGCCGACCTCGACGAGCTGGTGCGCTCGACGAGCTGGTCGGGACAGGCCGCGCGGCTGATGGACCGGACCACCGAGCCGGAGCGGCTGCCGACCGCGACCTCGCGGACCGCGTACCGGATCGTGCAGGAGGCGTTGACGAACGTGCGCAAGCACGCCCCGGACCTGCCGGCGTCGGTGGTGCTGCGGGGTGCGCCGGGACAGGGCCTGTGGATCACGGTGACGAACCCGACGCCGGACGCGGGCGAACGACCCGCGACGGGCGACCCGGGAGCCGCCGTGCCGCCGTCGGGCCTCGGGCTGCTCGGTCTGGTCGAGCGGGCCGAGCTGGCGGGCGGGACCCTCACGGCGCGTGGGACCGACGGACGCTTCGTGCTGCGGGCCTGGCTACCGTGGGCCTCATGACCGAGTCGATCTCCGTCGTCGTCGTGGACGACGACCCGCTGGTCCGGGCCGGGCTGGGACTGATCCTGGGCGGAGCGCCGGAGGTCCGCGTGGTCGGCGACGCCGCGGACGGGGACGACGCCGTCGCCCTCGTGCGCGCCGAGCGTCCCGACGTCGTGCTCATGGACATCCGCATGCCCCGCGTGGACGGCATCGAGGCCACCCGCCGGATCGTCGCCCTCGACCACGGCGGGCCGCGCGTGCTCGTGCTCACCACCTTCGACACCGACGACATGGTGCTGCAGGCGCTGCGTGCCGGGGCGGCCGGGTTCCTGCTCAAGGACACGCCCCCGGACCGGCTGGTCGCTGCCGTGCGGGCCGCTGCCGCCGGGGAGCCGACGTTCTCGCCGTCGGTGATGGCCCAGCTCGTGGCGCAGGTCTCGGGGACCGGAGGTCGGGGTGCGCCGGGTGCGGCGGGAGGCGCGGACCGGAGAGCCGCCGAGCGGCGCGTCGGGTCACTGACCGAGCGGGAGCGCGAGGTGGCGGTGGTGCTGGCGCGCGGACTGTCCAACGCGGAGATCGCCGGCGAGCTGTACATGAGCGTGCCGACCGTGAAGACGCACGTGTCGCGCATCCTCGACAAGCTGGATGCCGCCAACCGGGTCCAGGCGGCGATCGCGATCCACGACGCCGGGCTCGCGAGGTAGGCAATCTCTCCGCGAGGTAGGCAACCCGGTCGCGAGGTAGGCCAGCTCTCGCCGAGATAGGCAACGTCTTGCGCGTACCGCGCGGCGTGCGGAGCAGCGCCACGGCGTGTCGCCCATGATCCGCCCACTCTTCCTGGCACATGTCCGGACGGCGAGAGTCGCGACGCCGCGGCGTCACCAGATCACGCGTGGCGTGAGACTCACGCCCCGCGTGATTCGCGACCGCGCGGCGGGCACCGATGCCGCCATCGCGACAGGTGCGGGGAAGACAATCAGTTCCCAGCAGAGAGAGCCACGCACGGGCTACCGGGCTATCGGGCTACCAGACCGACCTGCCGGCCGGCGACGGGGCCTCGGTCACCAGCTCCACGACCCGGCATCCGAAGAGCTGCGCCAGCAGACCCACCTCGTCGAGCGACCACGCGACCCGTCCCCGGAACCGCGCCGAGACGGCTGTGCGTGACAGGCCGAGCTCCGTGGCGAGCTGTTGCTGCGAGAGTCCGCGTCGTGCAGCCTCGAGCCGGACCGCGCCCGCCACCACCAGGGCCAGGCCGTCGGAGGACAACCGAGGAGCGGGCCGACGGCGCGGGGGATCGGCGAGCTCGGCGATCCCGTCCGGACCGCTCTCGGCGTCGTCGATGTCGAGCACGGGCTCCAGGGGCTGGACGAACGGACTTCTGCGTCTCATCCCGCCAGTGTGGCGCCGCACCCTTCGCCACGGAGCGTCGTCCACAGGCCTTCGGCGGCCGGGCAACGCCGACCCGGCCGGACGCTCAGAGTCGCTCGCGCAGCCAGGAGATGTCGGTGCCCATGTCGCCCTTGGTCTCGCAGACCACCGGTGCGCCGGCCTCGCGGACCACGCCGAGCAGCAGCTCCTCGGGGATCTCGCCCGCTCCGAAGTTGGTGTGCCGGTCCGCCCCCGACCCGGCGGCGTCACGCGAGTCGTTCGCGTGCACCAGGTCGATGCGGCCGGTGATCGCCCGGACGTCGTCCACCACCGTGGCCAGGTCCAGGCCGCCCGCCCAGGCGTGGCAGGTGTCGAGCGTGAAGCCGACCTCGACGTCGCTCTCGGCCTGCTGCACGGCCGCCCACAGCTCGGCGATGCGGTCCAGGCGACGCGCCATCGAGTGGTCGCCGCCCGCGGTGTTCTCGACGAGGACCGGCACGTCGGTGTCCAGCGACTCGATCGCCTTGCGCCAGTTGTCGAACCCCTTCGCCGGGTCGTCCTTCGCGGTCACGTGCCCGCCGTGCACGACGACACCCTTCGCGCCGACCTCCGAGGCCCGCGTCATGATCTGCTGCAGCAGCTTGCGGCTCGGGATGCGGATGCGGTTGTTCGTCGAGGCCACGTTGATGACGTACGGCGCGTGCACGAACACGTCGATGCCGGCCTCCGCCGTCGCGCCGCGGAACGCCTCCGCTCCTCCCGGGTACTCCAGCGGCGGCACCTTCCACGCCTGCGGGTCGGACAGGAACACCTGCACGACGTCGGCACCCATCTCGCGGGCGTCCGCGACGGCGTCGGCGAGGGACACGTGGGCACCGATCTGCAGGGTCATGGCCACCAGCCTACGAGCGGGGTCCGACGTCGGCAGCCGTCGCCGCGAGCCTCGACCGCAGTTCCGGCGGCCGCTAGTGTGACCGACGCCGACGAAGGGACGCACGTGCTCTCGATGAGCTGGACCGCTCTGACGATGATGATGCTGCAGGCGGCCGTGCCGGTCGTCACGATGGTGGCTGTCCTGGTGATCGCCGTGACGGTGCGGCGCGACAACCCCCTCCGGGTCGCCCCGACCGACCGGCCGGGGATCCTGGAGCAGCGGCTCGAGCACCTTGTCCGCTTGCTGGCGGCGGGGCGCATCACCGAGCCGGAGCACCGCGATGCCCGGGCCCGGCTCCTGGGCACGCTGTGAACCGGGTCGAGGTGTCCGACGTCCTGCGTCCGCCCCGCGTCGAGCCGTTCGCGGACGAGGGCGTCGACCTGTTCGTCCCGGCGACCTACGACGTCGTGTGGTCGGTCGTCGTGGCGGTGGTCGTTCTGCTGACACTGACGGCGGTCGTCGCGATCGTGGTGCTCGTCCGGCGTCGTCCTGCCCGACCCGAGCGTGTCGGCACAGGAACGGTCGAGTCGCGGCTGGCCGAGGTCGACCGGTTGCACGCCACGGGCGCCCTCGACGACGACGAACGTCAGGCAGCTCGGACCCGCATCCTCGGCACGCTCTAGGCTGGGACCATGCCCAGCACTCCTCCGCTCGCCCACGTCGTCGCCGGGTCCGAGGCGACCGGCGGCGCCGGCATCCAGGCCGACCTCAAGACGTTCCAGCAGCTCGGTGTCTACGGTGTCGGCACGTTGACCTGCATCGTCTCGTTCGACCCGCAGGCCGACTGGGCCCACCGCTTCGTGCCCGTCGACCCGCAGGTGATCGCCGACCAGTTCGAGGCCGCGACCGCCACCCACGACCTCGACACCGTCAAGATCGGCATGCTCGGCACCCCCGACACCGTCGACGTGGTCGCCGAGGCGCTCGCGGCGAAGTCCTGGCGTCACGTCGTGCTCGACCCGGTGCTGATCTGCAAGGGTCAGGAGCCGGGCGCCGCCCTGGACACCGACACCGCGCTGCGGGAGAAGGTGCTGCCGCTCGCCACCGTGGTCACCCCCAACCTCTTCGAGGCGGCCACCCTGGCCGGCACCGAACCGATCGAGGACGTCGACGGACTGGTCGACGCTGCGCGCCGGATCCACGCCCGGCTCGACACGTCGGCCGGCCCGCGCTACGTCGTCGCCAAGGGTGGCGCGGAGCTGCCCGGCCCCGACGCCGTGGACGTGCTGTTCGACGGCACGGACGTCACCGTGCTGAGCGCACCCAAGATCGGCGAGGAGCGGGTCTCCGGCGCCGGGTGCACCTTCGCCGCGGCGATCACCGCGGAGCTCGCCAAGGGTGCCGACGTGCGCGCCGCCGCGCAGGTCGCGAAGGACGTGGTCACCGCCGGGATCGAGGCGCGGGTGGCCGCACGCACGCCGTTCGACACGGTGTGGCAGGGCGCGTACGCACCCGCCGCCGGATGACCGGGCCGCGGGCCGTCGTCGTCCCGCGGAGGGTGCCCGCACAGCGGACGCAAACTATGTCTCAAGCCCGGTTCGGCTTAGTCTCTAGGTCGTGAGCGACAACTACGGACACCAGAGCCCGAGCACGGGCGCGATCGAGCGTGTGGTCGCCCGGCACGAGATGCCCGACCCGTTGCGCGACGACATCCGCCTCCTCGGCGGGCTGCTCGGCAGCGTGCTGCGCGAGGCGGGCGGGCAGGACCTGCTCGACGACGTCGAGCGGCTGCGCGAGCTGACGATCCGCGCCTACGGGGTGGACGACGGCGGAGCGGCGCTGGCCGAGGCGGCCGACGTCGTCGCCGGCTACAGCCTCGAGCGCGCCGAACAGGTCGCCCGTGCCTTCACCTGCTACTTCCACCTGGCGAACCTCGCCGAGGAGTACCACCGGGTCCGCGTGCTGCGGATCCGCGAGTCCGAGGCCGGCGCCGCGATCGAGGAGTCGCTGCCCGCCGCCTTCACCCAGCTGGCCGAGGAGGTCGGCCGCGAGGAGGCGCTGCGACGCCTGGGCGAGCTGGAGTTCCGCCCGGTCCTGACGGCCCACCCGACCGAGGCCCGCCGTCGTGCCGTCTCCGGTGCGGTACGCCGCATCTCCGACCTGCTGTCCGAGCGTGACACCCTGCACCCGGGCGGCACGTCCCGCACGGAGAACGAGCGCCGCCTGCTCGCCGAGATCGACACGATGTGGCGCACCTCGCCGATCCGCGCGGCCAAGCCGACCGTGATCGACGAGGTCAAGACCGCCATGGGCGTCTTCGACGCCACCATGTTCGACACGTTCCCCGAGGTGTACCGCCGCCTGGACGACTGGATCCTCGACGGCGAGGCCGGGCGCACCCCGCCGGTCGCCAAGCCGTTCGTGTTCCTCGGCTCCTGGATCGGCGGCGACCGGGACGGCAACCCGAACGTCACCGCCGACGTGACCCGGCAGGCCGCCACCCTGGCCGCCGAGCACGCCCTGACCGCGCTCGAGAACGCCGCGGTCGCCACCGGCCGCAAGCTCACCCTCGAGGAGGCGAGCACCCCGGCGTCGGCCGAGCTCAAGGCCCTGTGGCAGCAGCTGCGCCAGCTGTCGGACGAGCTGACGGCCAAGGCCGCGGCGGACTCCCCGAACGAGCCGCACCGCGCCGCGGTGCTGGCCATCGCCGGCCGGATCCGCGCGACCCGGACCCGCGACGCCGACCTGGCCTACCAGGTCCCCGAGGAGCTCGAGGCCGAGCTGCGCGTGGTGCAGGAGTCGCTCGTGGCGGCCGGCGCCAACCGTGCGGCCTACGGCGACCTGCAGCGGCTCGTGTGGCAGGTGCAGACCTTCGGGTTCCACCTGGCCGAGCTCGAGGTGCGCCAGCACTCCCAGGTGCACGCCGCGGCGCTCGACGAGATCGCCGAGAAGGGCGTCCACGGCGAGCTGTCCGACCGCACCCGCGAGGTGCTGGACACGTACCGCGCCCTCGGCGCCGTGCAGAAGCGGTTCGGCGAGCGCGCCGCCCGCCGATACATCGTGTCCTTCACGCAGGCTCCCGAGCACCTGGCGGCCGTCTACCAGCTCGCCGAGCTGGCGTTCGACGGCACGGACGACGCCCCGGTGGTCGACGCGATCCCGCTGTTCGAGACCTTCGCCGACCTGGAGAACTCGGTCGACATCCTCGAGGCGATGCTGGAGATGCCGCAGGTCCAGAAGCGGCTCGAGCAGAACGGCCGCCGCGTGGAGGTCATGCTCGGCTACTCCGACTCCTCGAAGGACGTCGGCCCCGTCGCCGCGACCCTCGCGCTCCACAAGGCGCAGTCGCGCATCGCGCAGTGGGCGCAGAAGCACGACATCACGCTGACCCAGTTCCACGGCCGCGGCGGTGCCCTCGGCCGCGGCGGCGGCCCCGCGAACCGTGCGGTGCTGGCCCAGCCCCCCCACTCGGTGGACGGGCGGTTCAAGCTCACCGAGCAGGGCGAGGTCATCCTGGCCCGCTACGGCAACCCGACGATCGCCGCCCGGCACATCGAGCAGGTGGCCGCCGCGACGCTGCTGGCCTCGGCGCCGTCGACGGAGGAGCGCAACGCCAGCACGGCCGAGCGGTTCTCCGGGGTCGCCTCCGCGCTGGACGCCTCCTCGCGGGCCCGGTTCCACGAGCTGGTGCAGTCCGAGGGCTTCCCGCAGTGGTTCTCGCAGGTGACGCCGCTGGAGGAGGTCGGCCTGCTGCCGATCGGCTCCCGGCCGGCCAAGCGCGGCCTCTCGGTCAACTCGCTGGACGACCTGCGGGCCATCCCGTGGGTGTTCTCCTGGTCGCAGGCCCGCATCAACCTGGCCGGCTGGTTCGGTCTGGGCACGGCGCTGAAGTCGTTCGCGGAGGGCGAGGGCAGCCTGGACGAGCTCAAGGCCGCCTACACCGAGTGGCCGCTGTTCGGCACGCTGCTCGACAACATCGAGATGTCGCTGGCCAAGACGGACGAGCGCATCGCCGAGCAGTACCTGGCCCTGGGCGACCGCGACGACCTGGCCGACATGGTCCTCACCGAGCTGCGCCTGACCCGCGAGTGGGTCCTGAAGATCACCGGGAACGAGTGGCCGCTGGCCAGCCGCCGGGTGCTCGGTCGGGCCGTCCAGCTGCGGTCGCCCTACGTCGACGCCCTGTCGCTGCTGCAGGTGCGCGCGCTGCGGGCCCTGCGCACCCAGGGTGCGAGCGAGGGCCTGACGGTGGACGACGGCGAGTGGGTCGACGGCGGCTACAAGGACCGCTGGCAGCACCTGCTGCTCCTGACCGTGAACGGCGTGTCCGCCGGTCTGCAGAACACCGGCTGATGGTCGACGACGTGACGCCCGTCGGTGCTGCGGCACCGGCGGGCGGCGCCGTGTCCGGGGCCGCCGGTTCGCGGGTGCCCGCGCTGGAGCTCGCCGTGCAGGACGTCGCGGGCGTGGATGTGGCGGCGTCGGTGGGTGCCCGCCGGGTCGAGCTGTGCGCGGCGCTCGGGGCGACGGGCGGGATGACGCCGGGTCCGGGGCTGCTGGCCGCGGCCGTCGAGCGTGCCGGTGTGCCGTCGTCGGACGGGGTCGAGGTGCACGTGCTGGTGCGCCCGCGTCCGGGCGGGTTCGTGCTCGTCGACGGCGAGCTGGACGTGCAGGTCCGGGAGGTGGCGGCGGCGCGCGCCGCGGGGGCGCACGGTGTCGTCGTCGGTGCGTCGCGTCCGGACGGCACGGTCGACGCGGCCGCGCTGCGCGAGCTGGCCGCGGCGGCC
>Ga0207735_100263_pt1 | contig 12405 bp, 11 predicted proteins | sample TtaePargueraPR_9_FD_187280 | JGI IMG/M metagenome (GOLD analysis project Ga0207735, IMG submission 187280) | Aerobic enrichment media microbial communities from Bioluminiscent Bay, La Parguera, Puerto Rico - Tt and E2 (1) (SPAdes) | ecosystem: Environmental > Aquatic > Marine > Unclassified ... | reverse complement strand
CATTCGCCATTGGCATACCCTCCGCCCGCCCTGCGTTGTCCGGAACAGGGCAGTCCCTCATTATCGCGCGCTCGCGGGCCCTGCGGAACCCACCTCGCCGCACAACGTTTCGCGGAGGGCGAGAAACGGGCCGCCGAGCGGGCGTCGGTGGAAGGATGGAGGACCATGGAGAGACCGCTGCTGAGCTGGGACACCGAGGGCGTGGAGGCGTGGGCCGACGTCGCGCCCCGCGAGGGCGCCGTGCTCGTGCACTCGCTGCGCGGGTTCATCGACGCGGGCCGCGCGGGCGCGCTGGTCGCCGAGCAGCTCCTCGAGCGCGGCGAGCCGGTGCGGGTCGCGACGTTCGACATCGACCAGCTCCTCGACTACCGGTCGCGGCGGCCCGAGATGACCTTCTCCGTCAACCAGTGGACCTCGTACGACGAGCCGCACCTCGCGGTCGACCTGGTCCGCGACGTCGAGGGCACCCCGTACCTGCTGCTGCACGGCTTCGAGCCCGACATCCAGTGGGAGCGGTACATCGCGACGGTGCGCGAGCTGGTCGACCGGCTCGGCGTCGGGCTCACGCTCGGCTCGCACGGGATCCCGATGGCGGTCCCGCACACGCGGCCGCTGACGGCCACGATCCATGGCACGGACCCGGATCTGCTGCCCGACACCGCGTCGCTGTTCGGCACCGTCACGGTGCCCGCCTCGGCGCAGAACCTGCTCGAGTACCGCTTCGGCCAGTGGGGCCTGGTCGCGATGAACGTCGCGGTGCACGTGCCGCACTACCTCGCGCAGTCCTCGTACCCGCAGGCCGCCCAGCGCGCACTCGAGGGGCTCGAGGACCTGTCCGGCCTGTCGCTCGAGCCCGAGGAGCTCGCGGAGGCGGCCGAGCGGGCGACCGAGGAGATCGAGCGGCAGAGCGCCGAGAGCGAGGAGATCCAAGCGCTGGTCGAGGCCCTCGAGAACCAGTACGACGCGTTCCACGAGGCCCGCGGGAGGGGCCTGCCGGTCGACGAGGGGCTCCCGTCCGCGGACGAGATCGCGGCCGAGTTCGAGAAGTTCTTGGCACAAGAACGCCGCGATCCACCAAATGGCGGCTGATTTCTGTCACACTTGTGCCTGGTTGCAAGAAACGTAGTGTGCAAGAACCTTCCTGACCAGGCTAGGGACGCGGCATTGCGGCGACAAGGCCGTGCACGGTGCTCGGCCTTCCCGTCCAGGGCACGAAGGTAAGGAAAGCAGTAATGGCACAGGGTTCTGTGAAGTGGTTCAACGCTGAGAAGGGCTACGGCTTCATCGCGCAGGACGGCGGCGGCGCCGACGTCTTCGTCCACTACTCGGCGATCGAGACCGACGGATACCGCAGCCTCGAGGAGGCGCAGCGCGTCGAGTTCGAGGTCACCAACGGCCCCAAGGGCCCGCAGGCGGAGCAGGTCCGCCCGCTCTGATCTCTCGCGAAGGGCCGCATCCCGTCAGGGGTGCGGCCCTTCGTCGCGCCTGGGGACGGACGGCGCGCGCCCAGGGGCGGAAGGCGCGACGATGCGGCGGTGGCGGGCGCATCGTCCCGGGTCAGCCGCCCCAGTCCTCGGCCACGCCGGTCGGCAGGGGAGCGGAGGCCGCGTAGCGCCGCAGCGCACCGACGTCGAGCGCGCCGCCGCGCACGGCCGCGACCACCACGTTCCCGCGCCGCCGGCCCTTGAGCACCGCGTGCTCGCCGACCGCGACCACGGCGCCGAACGCCTCGCGGGCCGCGGCGACGTCCGCCGCCGCGGTACGCGCGCCGGGCCGCGTGCCGACGTTCGCGGCCACGAGACCGCCGGGGCGCAGCGCGCGTGCAGCGTGCCCCCACCACGCGGCGGAGGTCAGATGCGCGGGGGTCTCGTCGCCCGCGAACGCGTCGCGCACCACCAGGTCGAGGCTCTCGTCGCGGCGGCCGGCCAGCGCCTCGAGCCCGTCCTGCGCGCGGATCCGCAGCCGCGGCGCACGCGGCAGGTCCCACCACGAGCGGACCAGCTCGGGCAGCGACGCGTCGACGTCGACCGCGATGTGCCCGGAGTCGGGCAGGCGGTGCGCGAGGTGGCGCGGGAACGCGCACGCGGCGGCGCCCACGTGCAGCGCGAGCATGCGCTCCGGCGGGCCCCACGCGTCGACCACCGCGGACAGGTGGCGCATGTACTCGAATGCCAGCGCATCCGGGTCGGAGTCGAGCGGCGAGCTGGGAACTCCGTTGACCCATAGGGACGTTGTCCCATCGGGATCGTCACGCAGCTCCGCGACTCCCGTCGCGATGGCGAACTCGACGCCGCGCGGCACGTCCGGGGCGACGCGTGAGGGTCTCCGGCGGGCCATGCCTACCAGCCTAGGCGCAGGTATGGAAGGAGCGGCCCGCGCCGGATAGACTGATACGTACGGTGCACCGAAGGGAGGGCGCGATGCCGCTGTCTGAATACGAGCAGCGCGTGCTCGAGCAGCTCGAGCGCGATCTCGGCTCGGATCCGAAGCTGGGTTCCGCGATGGCGCGGGCCTCGCGTCCCCGTGGGCGCTACATCTGGGCGGGGCTCGGCGTGGTCGCCGGCCTCGGAATCGTCGTGACCGGCGCCATCACGCAGCTCATGATCGTGGGCGTGGCGGGATTCGCCGTCATGCTCGCCGCTGCCATCTGGGCGATCCTCGCGCCCCGGCCGTCCTCCGCATCGTCGCGTGGGACGTCCGGCGGCAAGTCGGGCGGCTCGCGCAAGGCCGACAAGGGCTTCATGGCCCGCATGGAGGAGCGCTTCGAGCGTCGCCGCGAGCGCGGCGAGTTCTAGCCCCGCCTACCGGGTGGACGATGCGGCGCGGCGGTCGCGCTCGCGCTGACGGTGCCGGACGCCCCGCACCACCGCGTCCACCCACCCCGTGAGCTCCTCGGGGCTCGCGTCGGAGCCGCGCGGCGCGTACCGGTGGTCCGACAGCGCCGTGGTCAGCGAGGCCAGCGCCGCCCGCGCGTCCTCGTCCAGCCCCTGGTCGACGATCCACTCCTCCGCCTCGGACGGGGTGAGAGCGTCGGGGCCCGCCGCGTCGTGCAGCCGCCTGCGCAGCAGCAGCCACGCGTCCTCGGGCGTCCGCACGCCGACCGCCCCGCGGCGCACGCGCGCCCAGCCCACCGCCGCGGCGCCGAGCACCGCGACGGCGATCGCCGCCACGATGGCCGTGGTCGTGCCCGACTGCGCGGAGCCGGCCGCCTCGTCCGCGCCGGGGTCCTCTGCGTCCGCGTCCGGCACGGGCGCCTGCGGCGTGCTCGTCGGCGCCGACGTCGGCACCGGCGGTGCGACGGAGGGCGACTCCCCGTCCTGCGACGCCGTGTACTCGGGGCGGAACCCGGTCTGCTGCGCGGGGGTGGGCTCGAAGCGCACCCAGCCCTGGCCAGGGAAGTAGATCTCGGGCCACGCGTGCGCGTCCGAGCCGCGCACCACGAAGTTCCCGTCGCCCTCCTCCTCGCCGCCGAGGAAGCCCACCGCGAGCCGCGCAGGGATGTCGAGCGACCGCGCCAGCACCACCATCGCGGTCGCGAAGTGCACGCAGTAGCCCTCGCGGTTCTGGAGGAAGGCCGTGACCGCGTCCTCGCCGAGCGCGCCGACGCGCGTGTTGTAGGTCGACCCTGGCCCGCGCAGCACCTCCTGGAGGGCCACGGCCTGCTCGTAGCGTCCCTCGGTGCCGGCGACCGCGGCGTCGGCGAAGGCGCGCACGGCCGCGATGTCGATGCGCGGTGACAGGTCGAGGTAGCGCGCCGGCACGGCCTCGTCGCCCGCGGCGGCGACGGTGGAGGAGGACCGCAGCGTCTCGGCCGAGAGGAAGTCGCGCGCGACCAGCAGCTCGTAGTCGAGGAAGCGGATGCCGTCCACCCCGTCCACCACGACCTCATCGGTCGACGCGTCGTAGAGCCAGGAGGAGGACCCGTCGAGCGCGCGCGGGGCGGCCGGCAGGGGCAGGCGCGGCTCGGCGAAGTCGCCCACCTGGATCGTGACGAGGTCGGCCTCCGTGGACTCGATGTCGACCTCCTCGGGCCACAGCACGCCCTCCGCGGGCACCGTGTCGCCCTGCACGTCGCGGTCCCAGCGCGTCCCGTCGAACGTGGCGAACGAGTACATGCGCAGCACCCCGACCGGGTCGCCGGAGGTCGTGGCGTACGTGAAGAACGGCTCCTCCGAGCGGTTGTTGAGCGAGTCCTGCAGGTCCAGCTCGAGGTCGAGGCGCGACGACCCGAACGTCTCCGGCAGCGAGATCCGCGGGACGGCGCCCCAGCCGGGGCCGCCGATCGCGAGCGGCGCGAGCACGAGGCCGAACAGCACGGTCATCGCGGTCGCGGCCGCCGCGAGGCGCAGCGGCGCGGGCGCGGCGCCCGCGTCGGCGCGGTGTCTCCAGCCGGCGCCCTCGACCCGCCGGGACAGCGCGACCACCGCCAGCCACGCGGCGAGCGCGCCCGCCAGCGCCGCGGTGGGCACCGACCGCTCGAGCGTCAGCGCGGGCAGCCACGGCAGCAGCAGCACGAAGCCCGACGATGCGGCGAAGCCGGCCGACACGGCGAGGGCGTCCGCGACGAGGAACAGCGCGATCACGGCGGCCGCGATCGCGGCCGCCAGCGCGGGCTCGACGGGCGCGGGCGCGACGGTGCGGTTCGCGTAGGCGACGGCCTCCTGCGCGACCAGCCGCACCTGCTCGACCGTCGACGGCGTGGGCACCCATGTGCGGCCGCCGTCGGCCGTGGGGACGTAGGCGACCAGGAGCAGCCATGCGCCCGCCACGGCGCCCAGGATCGTGGGCACGAACGGCCTGCCGGTCGCGAGCCGCCCGAGCAGCACCACGGCGGCCGTGGCGGCAAGCACCGCCGCGACCAGCCGCAGCCACGACCCGTACAGCACCATGCCCGACAGCCCGGCCACGCCGAGGCCCGCCGCCACCGCGATCAGCGGGGTCGCGACGAGCCGCCATGACGCGCCGGTCATCCGTCCTCCTCCGCGAGCAGCCGCGTCCAGGCGTCGGCCAGGTGCTCGCCGTCGAGGCTCACGATCGTGCGCCACCCGCCGTTGCGCAGCGCCTCGGCCGTGCGCTCGGCGCGGGCCCGCTCGCCCAGCGGGGCGCGCACCAGGCCCCAGGCCTGCCCGGTGTCTCCCAGCGGCACGAGCGCCTCGAGCCCGTCGCGGCCGAGCGGCTCGAGCACCGCGACCACCACGTCCCGGTGGCCCGGGTCGATGAGCGACGCGGACCGCGCGAGCTCGCGGTCGCCCTCGGCCGGGGTGGCCGGCGACGCCAGGTCGAGCGTCGCGTCGAGCATGCGGGCGCGCGCGGACTCCGAGGCCCGCGCGTGCGTGTCGTGCGCGCTCTCATCGGCGCTCCCGGCCAGCAGCCGCACGGGATGGCCCGCCTCGATCACGGACAGCGCGATCGACGCGCCCGCGGAGACGGCCCACTCGAGCCGGTCGGGCGACGACGGCAGGCCGAGCAGCACCGTCGCGGCCGTGCGGCCCTGCTGCTCCTCCGAGCGCACGACGAGCGTGCCGCGGCGGGCCGACGAGGCCCAGTGCACGCGCCGCAGGTCGTCGCCCTCGCGGTAGTCGCGCAGCGACGCGTCGTCGGCGGCGGGCGTGCGCGCGCCGGCATGGGCACGGTCGGCCACGCCCATGAGCTCGCCCGCGCTCGCGGCGAGGTCCACCACCGCGGGCCACACGGCGACCTCGTGCGGGCCGCCGATCGCGCGGTCGCTCCAGGCGAGCCCGAACGGGTCCTCGGCGCGGGCCAGCGCCGGGCCGAGCAGCCACCGGCCGCGCCGGACCGGGGTGAGCGCGTAGCGCAGCTCGATGCTGGTGGGGCGTCGGGAGATCGATGCGCGGGTCGCGCCGCCGCCGGTCAGCTCGGGTGCGGCCTGCTCGCGCAACCGCAGCGACCGGGCGAGCGGCCCGCGCGCGCCGACGCGCACGACCACCTCGCCGGAGGTGCCGACGGTGAGGGTCGCGGGGCGCACCTCGCGGTCGACGTGCGCGACGGAGGCCCGGGTGGCGCCGACCTGCGCCGCGATCCAGGCGACGGCGATGACGGCGGCCAGCAGCGTCGTCGCACCGATCAGCACGAGCGGCGCGGACGCGAAGCCGATGCCGACGGCGAGCAGCGCGATGCCGCCTGCGGCGATCCCGACCCCGCGCGGAGTGGCGGACGTCTCCGCGCCCGAGTCCCGGCCGTCGCGGGAGGTCATCCTCGCGTCGCTGGCTCGGGCTCGTGCGCGGTGGGGACGGCGACGCGCGCGAGCACGTCGCGGATCACGGCGTCCGCGCCGCGGCCCGCGACGCGCGACTGCGCCGCGGGGATCACGCGGTGCGCGAGCACCGCCACGGCGAGCGCCTTGACGTCGTCGGGCAGCACGTGGTCGCGGCCGGCCATCGCCGCGCGCGCCTTCGCGGCGGACAGCAGCTGGAGCGATGCGCGCGGGGAGGCGCCCAGGCGCAGGTCGGCGCTGTCGCGGGTGCCGCGCACGAGGTCGACGATGTAGCGCTTGACCGCGGGCGCCGCGTAGACGCCGCGCACCGTCTCGATCGCGCGGGTCAGCGAGGCGGCGGTCGCGACGGGCCGGATGTCCGCGAGCGGGTCGCGGCCGTCGTGCGAGTCGAGCATCGCGAGCTCGTCGTCCCCGCTCGGGTAGCCGATCGCGATGCGCGCCATGAAGCGGTCGCGCTGCGCCTCGGGCAGGGGATAGGTGCCCTCCATGTCGACGGGGTTCTGCGTCGCGATCACGAGGAACGGCGCGGGCAGCGCGCGCGTGGTGCCGTCGGCGGTGACCGACCGCTCCTGCATCGACTCCAGCAGCGCGGCCTGTGTCTTCGGCGAGGCGCGGTTGATCTCGTCCGCGAGCACGATGTTCGCGAACACCGGTCCCGGCCGGAACTCGAAGCGGTGCTCGTCGCCGCGGAAAACGCTCACGCCGGTGACGTCCGAGGGCAGCAGGTCGGGGGTGAACTGGATGCGGCCCACGCTCGCGTCGACGGCCCGTCCGAGCGCCCGCGCCAGCGTGGTCTTGCCGACGCCCGGCACGTCCTCGAGCAGCAGGTGGCCCTCGGCGAGCACGGTCGCGAGCGTCGCATCGATCGCGGCGTCCAGACCCGAGAGGACCTTGTCGAGCTCGCCGCGCACCTGCCGCGACAGCTCCGCCACGGCGGCGAGCTCCTCGGCGCCCGGGATGGTCGGCGTCATCGATACCCCTCTCCCCATGAACTGAGCCTAGTTGACGAGCACACTGTCATGCCTGGTGTTCTCCCTCCACCTCACTCCACATGATCTACCTGCGATGATGGTAGAAATACGCAGGAATTCGGTCAGTTGCTAGCCAAATGTGGAGGGAAGTGGAGTAATGTGGGGCCATCGCGAGGCGCGGGGTGCGGGAGGGGAGGTCCGATGTCGGAGAACTCGACGCTCGGGCTGGGTCCTACCGGCGTCTTCCTGGGCACCTTCACGCCGCGCCTGGACGACAAGGGCCGGCTGATCCTCCCGGCGAAGTTCCGCGGGCGTCTCGCCTCCGGGCTGGTCGCGACGCGCGGTCTCGACCGCTGCGTCTTCCTGTTCCCGCTCGACGAGTTCACCCACATCCACGAGCGCCTCCGCCGCGCGCCGCTCGAGAACAAGGCCGCGCGGGACTACCTGCGCGCCTTCCTGGGCCACGCGAGCGACGACATCCCCGACAAGCAGGGCCGCATCCTCCTGTCGCAGCCGCTGCGCCGATACGCGGGGATCGACCGCGAGGTGGCCGTGGTGGGCATGGGCTCGCGCGTCGAGATCTGGGACGCGCAGAAGTGGGAGGACTACCTCGAGGCCGGCGAGGACGCGTACGCGGAGACGGCGGCAGAGATCTTCGACGACATGTAGACGCGCGTGCCCGGTGGCCTCCTCCCGTGTCGCTCTGGCGGACTTCCCCCCGCCAGAGGAGCTCGGAGGGAGACCACGGGGCACGGGCACCGCAGGGACATCGACGCAGGACGAGCACGGAAGGGAGGGCGCGGATGGACGACGCGAACGAGGCTGCATCGCGGCACACGCCGGTGATGCGGGACCGCTGCGTCGAGCTCCTCGCGCCCGCCCTCGCCCACCCCGGCGCCGTGGCGATCGACGGCACGCTCGGCATGGGCGGCCACACCGAGGCGATTCTCGAGGCCTGCCCCGAGGCCCGCGTGGTCGGCATCGACCGCGACCCCGCCGCCATCCGGCTCGCGTCGGCGCGGCTCGCGCGCTTCGGGGACCGCTTCGTCGCCCACCACGCCGAGTACGACGACATCGACGGCGCGCTCGCGGCCGCGGGGGTCGAGCACGCCGACGGGATCCTGCTCGACCTGGGCGTGAGCTCGCTGCAGATCGACGATGCGGAGCGCGGCTTCTCGTACGCGCAGGACGCGCCGCTCGACATGCGCATGAACCCCGAGGACCCGGTCACCGCCGCCGACCTGCTGCGCGACGCGGACGAGCGCGAGCTCGCCCGCATCCTGCGCGAGTACGGCGAGGAGCGCTTTGCGCCGCGCATCGCGCGTGCGATCGTGCGCCGCCGCGCGCAGGCGCCGATCGAGCGCTCGGCGGACCTCGTCGACCTGGTGCGCGCCTCGATCCCGGCCGCGGCCCGCGCCACCGGCGGCAACCCCGCCAAGCGCACCTTCCAGGCGCTGCGCATCGCGGTCAACCGCGAGCTCGAGGTGCTCGAGCGCGCGATCGTCGCCGCGATCGAGGGCGTCGGGATCGGCGGCCGCGTGGTCGTGGAGTCCTACCACTCGCTCGAGGACCGCATCGTCAAGCACGCCTTCGCGCACGGCGCCGAGACCCGTGCGCCGGCGGGCCTGCCCGTGGTGCCCGAGCGTGACCAGCCGTACCTGCGCCTGCTCACCCGCGGCGCCGAGAAGGCGTCGGCCGAGGAGGCCGAGGCCAACCCGCGCTCCAAGCCCGTGCGGCTGCGCGCCGCCGAGCGCACCCGGCCCACGCCGCCCGAGCTGCGGAGGGGCGTGTGAGCGCCGCGCCCGCGCGCCAGCAGCGCGCCTACGCGCGTCCCGGGGCGGCGCCCACCGAGCGCCGCCACCTGCGCCCCGTGCAGGCGCCCGAGACCCAGCGCTCGCTCGTGCCCTTCGCGGCGGCCTGCCTCGCGATCGTGCTCGCCGCGCTCGCGGCGGTGCTGCTCATCAACACTGCGATGGCCGAGGGCGCCTACGAGCGCCGCGACCTCAAGATCCAGGTCGCCCAGCTGCACAAGCAGCGCGCGACGCTGCTCGAGACCCTCGAGGCCAACGCGTCGCCCTCGGTCCTCGCGTCCGCGGCCGAGTCGCTGGGCATGGAGCGCGCGGGATCGCTGGGCGCCGTGTCCCTCGCGGACGGCATCGTGCTGGAGACGGGGAAGTAGCGGATGGCGTCGAACCGTGGTCCCCGGCTCGCGGAGCCGCGGCTGCGCCAGCGGATCATCACCGTGGTGCTGCTGGCGGTGCTCGTGGTCTTCGCCGCGCGGCTGGTGCTGATCCAGGCCGTCAACGCGTCCGCGCTGGCGTCCGAGGCGCTCGAGACGCGCCTGGTCACCAAGGAGATCACGGTGCCGCGCGCCGACATCGTCGACCGCAACGGGGTGGTGCTCGCGACCTCGGTGCAGCGCTACAACGTCGGGGTGAACCAGCAGAAGATCGCCAAGTTCGTGCGCACCGAGGACGGCCAGGTGGTCGCCGAGGGCGCGATGGGCGCCGCGCGCATCCTCGCGCCGATCCTCGGCATGGACGCCGCGGAGCTGGGCGCGAAGATGGTGGGCGACAGCACGTTCGCCTACCTCGTCAAGGACATCACCCCCGAGACGTGGGACCTCATCGACGAGGAGAACATCTACGGCATCGAGCCCGAGGCCGTCGAGAAGCGGCTCTACCCGAACGGCGCCCTCGCGGGCAACGTCGTCGGCTTCATGGGCGGGCGCTCCGACCAGGCCGGCGTGTTCGGCCTCACCGGCGTCGAGGCGACCTACGACGACGCGCTGATCGGCGAGTCGGGGTCGATGACGTACGAGCGCGACACGTCGGGCTCGTTCCTCATCCCGACCGGGGTGCGCGAGGAGACCGAGGCGGTGCCCGGGGACGACGTGGTGCTCACGATCGACCGCGACATCCAGTGGTACGCGCAGGAGCGCCTCGCGGAGGCGCTCAGCGAGACCGGCGCGAGCCGCGGCACCGTCGTGGTCCAGGACCCCGCGACGGGCGAGATCCTCGCGCTCGTCGACTCCGACAGCGTCGACCCGAACGATCCGGGCGCCTCGGACGCCGAGGACCGCGGCGCGCGCTCGGTGTCCACGGTGTTCGAGCCCGGCTCGACGGCCAAGGTCATCACCATGGCGGCCGCGCTCGAGGAGGGCCTGGTCACCCCGACCTCGCAGTTCGTCGCGCCGTACGAGTACACGACCGCGAACAACCAGACGTTCCGCGACTCGCACGAGCACGACGACCTCCAGCTCACGCTCGCGGGCATCCTCCAGCAGTCGTCCAACACCGGCACGGTGCAGGTCGGCGAGCTGCTCACCCCGCAGCAGCGCTGGGAGTACCTGGACGCGTTCGGCTTCGGGGAGAGCACCGGCGTCGGGCTGTCCGCCGAGTCGCCCGGCATCCTGCACGACTACCAGGACTGGGACGGCCGCACCACGTGGGCGGTCACGTACGGCCAGGGCGTGTCCGTGACGGCCCTGCAGACCAGCCAGGTGTACGCGACCATCGCGAACGGCGGCGTCAAGGTCCAGCCCACCGTGGTCAAGGGCTACCAGGCCGAGGACGGCACCTTCACGGAGCGCGAGACCGCCGAGCCCGAGCAGGTCGTGTCCAAGGCGACCGCCAAGAAGCTGCTGCTGATGCTCGAGGACGTGACGCAGGAGGGCGGCACCGGCGTGCTCGCCAAGATCGACGGCTACCGGGTCGCCGGCAAGACCGGAACGGCCGAGGCCGCAGGCGCCGACGGCCGGCTGACGTCCATCGTCGCGTCGTTCGTCGGCATCGCCCCGGCCGACGACCCGCGTATCGTCGTGTCCGTGGTGCTCCAGGACCCCCACAGCAGCATCTGGGGAGGAACGACGGCCGCGCCCGTGTTCAAGGATGTGGCAACCTTTGCGTTGCAGTCCCTGCGGGTGCCGCCGTCCACGTCGGAGCCCACGCTGTACCCGACCACCTGGGAGTGAGAATGCCGGACCTTGCGATGCGCCCGCGCCGCGTCGCCGGAGCCCAGCTGTCCGCGATCGAGGCGCGCGTCGGCGCCGACCTCGAGGGTGCGGACGTGCGCGTCACCGGCGCCACCGTCGACTCGCGGGCCGTCCAGCCCGGCGACCTGTTCTGCGCCCTGCCCGGCGAGAACGTGCACGGCGCCCGCTTCGCGGCGCAGGCGGCCCTCAGCGGCGCCGCGGCGATCCTCACCGACCGTGCCGGCGCCGTGGAGGCGCGCGCGACCGGCCTGCCGCTGCTGGTCGTCACGCATCCGCGCCGCTCCGCCGCGCTGGCCGCCGCCGAGGTCTACGGCGACCCGTCGCGCGACGTCCCGCTCGTGGGTCTCACCGGCACCAACGGCAAGACCACCACCTCGTTCCTGGTCGAGGGCGCGCTGCGGCGGGCCCACGCGCGGGTCGGGCTGCTCGGCACCGTCGAGATGCGCATCGGCGACGAGTCGGCGCCCGCCGCCCGCACCACCACCGAGGCACCCATGCTGCAGGGCCTGCTGGCGCGCATGCGCGAGGCCGGCGTCGGCGCCGCCGTGATGGAGGCGTCCTCGCAGGCGATCGCGCTCGAGCGCGTCACCGGCACGCGCTTCTCGGTGGTGCTGTTCACCAACCTCTCCTACGAGCACCTCGACTTCCACCACACGATGGAGGAGTACTTCGAGGAGAAGGCCCGCATCTTCACGCCGGAGTTCGCCGAGCGCGCCGTGGTGCTGATCGACGACGAGTGGGGCGAGCGCCTGGTCGACGAGGTCACCGTGCCCGTCGAGACCGTCGCCACGCGTCCCGGCTCGCCGCGCGCCGACTGGACCGCCGTCGACGCCGAGCCCACCGCGCGCGGCGGCATGCGCTTCGTGCTCGTCGCCCCCGACGGCTCCCGCCACGATGTCGACATCCCGCTGCCGGGCATCATCAACGTCTCGAACGCGACCGGCGCGATCGTCGCGGCCCACGCGGTCGGCGTGCCGCTCGCGGACGCGATCCGCGGCGTCGAGACCGCCCGGCCCGTCCCCGGCCGCACCGAGATCGTCACCGTCCGCGACGCGGCCACGCCCATGACCGTCGTCGACTACGCGCACACGCCCGACGGCCTCGCGGCCGTGCTCGAGGCGATGCGAGGGGTCACCCCCGGCCGCCTGATCGTGGTCTTCGGCTGCGACGGGCTGCGCGACGACTCGAAGCGCCCTGGCCTGGGC
>Ga0207735_100262_pt1 | contig 12417 bp, 13 predicted proteins | sample TtaePargueraPR_9_FD_187280 | JGI IMG/M metagenome (GOLD analysis project Ga0207735, IMG submission 187280) | Aerobic enrichment media microbial communities from Bioluminiscent Bay, La Parguera, Puerto Rico - Tt and E2 (1) (SPAdes) | ecosystem: Environmental > Aquatic > Marine > Unclassified ... | reverse complement strand
GACGTTCGAGCCGCCTGCCGATGCCCAGTGGTTCGAGGGGCTTCCCGGGCCGGGCGGCGACCTCGTCATCCACCAGGACATCGCGCCGTCGAACCTGGTGCTCACGGACGACGGCCGGCTCGTTGCAATCGACTGGGACGCCGCCGCGCCCGGCACCCGACTATGGGACATCGCGCATGCGATCCACGCGGTCGCGCCGCTGCACGGCGAGGGCTTCGACCTCGCGTCCCAGGCCGCACGCATGGCGGGCTTCGCCGACGGCTACGGGCTGACCGAGGATCAGCGCAAGGAGCTGCTGCCGCTGCTGGCTCTGCGCTCCGAGCGCATGTACGAGTACCTCGCGCAGATGCGCGCCACCGGCCAGTCGCCGTGGCTCGAGCTGTGGGAGCGGGGCGTGGGGGCCGTGTGGGAGGCGGACGCGAAGTGGATCCGCGAGCACGAGCCGCAGTGGCGCGACGCTCTCCTGGGAGACCGCTCCGCGGCCTGAGACGAGCGAAATGGATCCATTTCGCTCGTCGAGGCGCTGAGGTGAGCGAGATGGATCCATTTCGCTCGGGGTCGGGGGCTACCAGCCGGCGCGGTCCAGCACTTCCGCCGCGACCACCAGCCTGTCCCGATCGCCCGCGTTGTCGACCACCGCATCGTCCAGGTCCAGAGCCTGGAGCACGGCGTCCAGCGCGACCGTGCGGGCGTGCGAGAACTCCTGCCAGTAGCCCTCGGGCTCGCGGGCGCTCAGCCGGTCGAGCCGCACCTGCTCTGGCGCATCGACGCGCACGACCACCACTTCCGCCGGGCCCGCCTCGGGCGACGCGAAGGCCCGGGCGTAGCGGTCGCGGTCCTCGGCGTCCTCGATCACGCGAGGGATGATCATGCAGCCGTAGCCGCGCGATCGATAGTGCGGCGCGATCGAGGCGAGGTTGTCGAACAGCAGCCCCTGATTGAAGGGGTCATGTGCTGGGGCCGGCTGGGCCTCGCACAGGAAGTCCGCGTCGACGTAGGCGCTGTGGGCGCCGCGCTGCTGGAGGAGGCCGTGGACCGCCGCCGCGATGGTGGTCTTGCCGGAGCCCATGGTGCCGTTGACGATCAGCACTCGCGTACGCAGTGGGAGCGCATAGCAGCGGGACTCGGGTTCATCCTGGTATTCGCCGTAGTTGTCCATCGAGCTCCACCCGAGAGCCTCGTAGAGTGCCATCGCCTCGGGCTGGCCGGTGCCGGTCTCGAGGATGAGCCGGGTGGCCCCCGCGCGCGCTGCGGCGGTCTGCACCACGCCCATCATCACGCGGGCGTGGCCGTGACCGCGGTGCGCGGGATCCACCCACACCCGCTTGACCTCGACGTCACCGGGACGCGTCTCGCGGTAGGGCGACCAGCGCGCCACGACGCTTGCGACGGCGGTGCCGTCCACCGCGTAGCCCACCCACGAGCCCACCAGAGTGGGAAACTCCGTCTCGAGCACGAGGTCGGGCTCGTCGTAGCGCTCGGCGAGATCCCGCTCCTGCGCCTTCCACAGGCGATGCGCGTCCGGGTCGTCGGGACGCACGCGGCGGACCGTGATCATGGCTCGATCCTAGAGACGCGCCTGCCGGAAGCGCCGCACCTAGAGACCCTGACCGGCATCCCACAGCCGTTCGGTGCGCCCAGTGAGCAGCGCGTCGAGATGCGTCGCCTGCGCATCCGTGAGCGCGGCGATGTAGTCGATCACACCACGTCCCAGCGCACGCCGACGGAGCTCGTCCTCGTCGATGTCTGGCAGGCTCTCGGGCGCCGTTCGCCGCACGGCCAGGTAGTCCTCGGTGGCAAGGTCCACCAGGTCGAGCACGCGCCGCGGCGCTCGCCGCGCATCCGCATCATCGTCGAGCCATGCGGTCAGGCCGTCGACCAGCCTCTCGATCAGGGTGGCCTGTCCACGCTGGTAGACAGCCAGATCAGGACGGTCCAGGATGAAGCGCTCGTGGAGGAACTTCAGCACCGCGACCTCGTGCCACGCGGTGGGGCTGAGCATCACGTGGCCGGAGCGGTGGGCCGGATCGCGATGCACCTCGACCGAGGACTGGAGGTGATGGATCCACTCGTCGGAGAATCGCGCGAGCGCGCGGTCTGCAGCAAGAGAGCCGTCGTAGGGCACCGTCAGCAGGCCCTCGACCACCTCCTCGGTGACCTTGGTGACGGCTGCCTCGAACGCATCGGCATCCGCGATCCACGGGTCGCGCGCTTCGAGGCGCCTCCACAGCAGCTCGAGCGAGTGGCCCGGCGATCGGTTGGTGCGGGCCAGAACGTCGGCATCGAGCGACCGCAGCTCGGCGACCTCGCGTCTCCATTCGTGGAACTCTCCCGAGATCGTGGCCTGGTTCAGCAGGCCCGCGCGATAGAAGTCGTCGAGGTCGTGCAGGGAGTACGCGATGTCGTCCGCAACATCCATGACTGAGCACTCGAGGGTCTGCTGCCCATCCGCGATCTGCGGGTAGGCGCTCAGCGCATCGGCGGCATCTGCGGCGTCGATGACGTACATCGAGAACTTGTCCGAGGCCGCTCCGCGCCGCGCTCCGCCCTCGCCGCGCTTCCACGGGTACTTCAGCACCGCCGCCCGGACCGCGCTGGTGAGGTTGAGGCCCACGCCGGAAGTGTCGTGTTCATCCAGGCGCGTCAGGATCCGGTACGTCTGCGCGTTGCCCTCGAAGCCCTCCCGCAGGCGGAAGCGATCCCGCGCGAGCCGGTCGAGCGCTCGCTCGCCCAAATGGCCGAACGGCGGGTGGCCCACGTCATGGGCGCTGGCCGCGGCCTGCACCACCACCGGGTCGCAACCGCCGAGCTCCTCGACCAGCCGCCCCGTCTCGCCCGGGTCCCGGCTCAGGTGCATCGCTATCGCGCGCGCCACAGCCGCCACCTTGACCGAGTGCGTCAGCCGGTTGTGGACCGCGAGGCCTGCGCCGGACTGGGAGATCACCTGGGTGACGGCGGACAGCCGAGAGAAGTACGGAGAGAAGCGGATGCGCTCGAGATCCACCCGGTAGTGGGGGTGGCGCTCGGCGCTCTGGAACTCGTCGAGCTCCTCGTGAACCCGGCGCAGCGTGCGCGGATCGATCGACGTCATGCCCCCATCCTGGTACATGCGGCCGCACTGTGGAACGGGCCGGAATCCTCGGGAGCCAGGCCGCGTTCCGCCCCTATGCAGAACATCGGCTTCCTCAGCTTCGGCTGGTTCTCGGGCGCGCCCGGCTCGCAGGTACGCACCGCGAGCGACCTCATGCACGACACCATCGCCCTTGCGGAGGCAGCCGAGGACGCCGGTATGGACGGCGCGTGGATCCGGATCCACCACTTCGAGCAGAACACGTCCTCGCCTTTCCCGTTGCTGGCCGCGATGGGGGCGCGTACCGAACGCGTGGAGCTGGGCACCGGCGTCATCAATATGCGCTACGAGAACCCGCTGTACATGGCCGAGGCCGCAGCGACCGCGGATCTCATCTCAGACGGGCGACTCCAACTCGGCGTGAGTCGCGGCTCCCCCGAGCCCGCCGCCGACGGCCCCGGCACGTTCGGCTACCCGCTCCCGGTGGGCAAGCTCCCGGTGGAGGACGCCGCCGAGCGCATCGCGCGATTCCGCGAGGCGATCTCCGGCGCCGGCATCGCGGAGCCCGGCGCCAACGCCCACGGCCTCGCGGGCCAGAAGCTTCCCATTCAGCCCCAGTCCCCCGGCCTGAGCGAGCGCATCTGGTACGGCGCCGGCGGCGAGGAATCCGCGCGCAAGGTGGGCGAGCTGGGCATGAACCTCATGTCCTCGACGCTGGTCGAGGGCGGGTCGGGCGAGCCGCTGGGCGTGATCCAGTCGCGCCAGATCGACGCCTTCCGCGAGGCGTGGGAAGCCGCGGGCCACGGTGGCGTGCCCCGCGTGTCCATCTCCCGGTCCATCATGCCGATCATCGACGACGAGACCCGCGCGTACTTTGGCGGCATGCTCGAGCGCGACCGGATGGGTGCCAACCGCGACCAGGTGGGCACGATCGACACCTTCGTCGCGACCTTCGGCAAGACCTACGTGGGCGAGCTCGACAAGATCGAGGCCGAGCTGCGCGAGGACGACGCCGTGCAGTCAGCAGACACGGTGCTCGTCACCATCCCCAACCAACTCGGAGCCGACTTCAACCACCGCACGTTCTTCGCCCTCACGGAACTGCGCGACCGCCTCAGCGACGCGCATGCGGGACCTGCGCCCGCATCGGCCCTCCGTGGCAAGCCGGGAGAAGGTCACCTCTCCACGCGATAGCGCTGGAACACCACGCCGGAGTCGAAGGTCCGGCTCTCCGCGAGCGTGAGCGGCACACGCTGGCCGTCGTGGGCGAAGAACGGGGTTCCGCCACCCACCAGGACCGGATGGACAAAGACCTGATACTCGTCGATGAGGCCCTGCTCGGCGGCCTGCCTCGCGAGGTCCGCGCCGCCCACGGCGATGTCGCCGTCGCCAGGCTCCTCGCGGAGCCGCGCGATCTCCGCCGCCAACCCCTCCGTCGCCAGGCGCGCCGGAGCGGCCACCTCCGTCAGCGTCCTCGAGAACACCACCTTGGGCAGCGGGTTCCACAGCGATGCCCATTCGCGCTCGGCCTCACCGAAGGCGGCGGCGTTGCCTGGGTCCTCCCAATAGAGCATCGTCTCGTGGAGCCGTCGCCCGAGCAGGTGCACGCCCACCGCACGGATCGCCTCGATATGGAACGCGAAGACCTCCGAGGACGGCTCGGAGAAGTCGAAGGAGCCCGCCGCATCCATGACGTAGCCGTCGACGGACATCCCCATCGAGTAAGTCACCTGGCGCATGGGCTCACTCCTCTCACCCTCTTCTCGATCGTAGATCCGACCGCGGTGCGATGCTGGGTACGTCGGCATCCCCTGAGGAGGCACCATGACCCGCGTACGCGTCGACCTGAACATCTCGCTCGACGGCTGCATGACCACGACTGACCAGACGCCAGACAACCCGTTCGGGGAGGACTGGGGCCGGCTCACCGCGGACTACGTGGCGACGCGAACGTTCCGCGAGCGCGTGCTGCACCTCAGCGATGGCTCCGGCACGGCTGGCGTGGACGACGCCTACGCCGCCCGGTATTTCGAGAACCTAGGAGCGGAGATCATGGGTGCGGGCATGTTCGGCCTGCACTCGCACGGCGACGACCCCGACTGGCGTGGGTGGTGGGGCGACGAGCCGCCGTTCCACGTGCCGGTCTACGTGCTGACGCACTCACCGCGCCCGACCATCGACTTCGCCAACGGCACCCTGTTCCGCTTTCTCGACGCCTCCCCAGCAGAGGCGCTCGAGTCCGCGCGCGAGGCCGCCGGCGGTGCGGACCTACGCGTCGGCGGAGGCGCACGCACGGTCCGCGACTTCCTCGCGGCCGGCCTGGTCGACGACCTTCATGTCGCGGTGGTCCCGATCCTCCTGGGTCGCGGCGAGAACCTCTGGGCCGGACTGCGCGGCCTCGAGGACGGGTACACGGTGACGACGGAGGCCGCTGAGAGCGGCGTGGTTCACGTCTCGTTCCGCCGCTAGCGGCCGGGAGGCGCACATACGGCGGGCCGATGCGCGGGCAGGGCCTCGTATCCTTGCGCCGCTACCGCGGCGACGTGGCAGCGGAAGCCGCGACAGCATCGGCCCGGGGAAGGAGCCGCGGGCGTGCGGGATCCGCGTTGTCGAGGATGACGTCCGCCTTCTCGCGCGGGCCCACCTCGCGGCGGTAGATGAGCTGGCCGTCGAAGTACCGGCGCTGGCGGGCGTCCTCGGGGTCCCGGGCCAGGCCGTCGCGCTCGACCATGCGCTCGAAGCGCACGGAGTACGGGGCCTCGACCCACACCACGGCGTCCCAGCGGTTCGCGAGCCCGGGGTGCTGCATGAAGAGACCATCAGCGAGCAGAGTGACGCGATCGCCCACCTGGAAGGCCGGCACGTTTTCCAGCAACGTATCCGTCTCGAGGTCGTGATGCCTCAGCCGCACCACGCGGTCGCCGCCGGCGCTGAGCGGGTCCAGCACCTTGGCGATGAATGCCTCGTGGTCGAACGAGTCCTCCCAGAAGCCACGGGCGCTCGTCCGGCCCTGGCGATAGCGGTGCTCCGCGGTGTGGTGGAAGTCGTCCATGCTGGCTTCGACCACGTCGCGGCCGCGCGTGCGCAGCACCGTCGCGAGCTCGCGGCGCAGGATGGTCTTGCCTGCCGCGTCCGGACCGTCGATCGCAATGAGCACAGGCCTGTCCTGTGGCTCAGGGAGCGCATCGGCCACGGTGCCGATGACGGAGTCGCGACGGGTCATGGCTACGTGGTCGCCACCAGCCCTGCGATCGCGGACGTGAAGAAGCCCAGGCCATCGGTGCCGCGCCGGCCGATCTCCTTGGAGTCGGGCCCGAAGCCTGGCTCCACCGCGTGCTCAGGGTGAGGCATGAGCCCCACGACGTTGCCGCGCTCGTTGGTGATGCCGGCGATGTCGCGGCGAGACCCGTTCGGGTTCCAGCCCACGTAGCGGAAGGCCACGCGGCCCTCGGCCTCGAGGGCGTCGAGCGTGTGCTCGTCGGCGACGTACTGGCCGTCCTGGTTCTTGAGCGGGATGGTGATCTCCTGGCCCGCCTCGTAGTCCGCGCTCCACGCGGTGTCCGCGTTCTCGACGCGCAGGACCTGATCGCGGCAGATGAAGTGCAGGTGCTCGTTCTTGACCATCGATCCAGGCAGCAGGTGCACCTCGGTGAGCACCTGGAAGCCGTTGCAGATGCCCAGCACAGGCATCCCGCCCTTGGCCGCGTCCACGACCTTCTCCATGATGGGCGCGAAGCGGGAGATGGCGCCGGCGCGCAGGTAGTCGCCATAGCTGAATCCGCCGGGCAGCACCACGGCGTCGACTCCCTGCAGATCGGCATCCGCGTGGAACAGATTGACAGCATCGCCGCCGGCGAGGCGCACGGCGCGGGCAGCGTCGCGATCGTCGAGCGTGCCGGGGAAGGTGACGACGCCGATGCGTGCCATCAGCCGGCGACCTCCACGGCGACCACATCTTCGATGACCGGGTTCGACAAGAGGGTCGCGGCAGCGTCGCGGGCCTGCGCGAGCACCTCGTCGGTCACCTCGCCGTCGACGGTGAGCTCGAAGCGCTTGCCTTGACGGACTCCCGCGAAGCCCTCGAAGCCGAGGCGCGGCAGGGCGGCACCGACGGCCTTGCCCTGCGGGTCGAGAATCTCGGGCTTGGGCATGACGTGCACGACGATCGTGGGCATGCTCGAAGTCTAACGGCACGCGCGTGCCCACCGGAGCGGGCGCGATCCGCTCGACGTTCTACCGCTCGGACCCCTCAGCGGACCCGGTCAGGACCTCGCCCTCGTCGCCCACGATCAGGCACGTGATCTGCTCGCCTCCGGAACCCCAGGCAGCGGGGGCCGGGTAGGTGGCGGTGTAGAAGTAGGCGGACTCGTCGTACGGGATGCCCACATAGTCCTCGAACGCGGCGTAGCAAAGGTTCTGGGCCTGAACCGCCACGTCCGTGGGGTAGTCCTCGCCCTCGAGCGGCACCACGTGGAAGACCTCGACGGCATGCGCGTCCGCGCAGTCCACGACCGGCAGGCTCGCGTAGTCGTCGCGCTGGCCGACCGGGATGGTCGAGCTGTCACGGCACTCGCCCACGGCCATCGTGCTCGGGGAAGCCTCAGCCTCCACTGCGCCGGAGCACCCGGCGAGCAGCAGCGTTGACACTGCCGCGCAGGCCATCGTCGCCCGCATCCCAGACCCCTCTTCCGCTGGACAGCAGGTGTGGCCTCAACCTAGCAGGAAGCCCCCGGGGGGTTCGCCCGCCACTACGCTGTCCTGGCACGTCCGTGAGCCGCGAGAAGGGGGCGCCGTGCTCGAGATGACGGTGACCGCGCCGGAGCTCATCGACTCCGCGCTTGAGGGGCTGCGCACAGCCCTGGAGTACATCGGCACCGTGGCGTTCGCGATCTCGGGCGCGGTCGCGGCCGGGCGCAAGCGCATGGATGTCCTGGGTGCGGTGGTACTGGCGTGCATGGTCGCCGTGGGGGGCGGGACCCTGCGCGACGTGCTGCTCGATGTGCCCGTGTTCTGGATGGAGAGCCCCAGCTTCCTGCTCGTGGGCGCCGGCACCGGTCTCGCGGTGGCGCTGGTTGCGCGCTGGCACCCGCTGGACCGGCTCGACCGCTACCGGATCCTTCAGATCTCAGACGCGGCTGGGCTCGCCGTCTTCGTGGTGGTCGGCACGGGGATCGCGGTCGACGCCGGAGCGTCGCTGGTCACCGCCGCCGTGATGGGGGTGATCACCGGCGTGGGCGGCGGCGTCATCCGCGACCTGCTCGCGAACGACGTGCCCGACGTTCTCCGCAACGGCCACCTGTACGCCACCGCCGCGCTCGCGGGTGCGACGCTCTACGCCGTGCTGATCGCCGCCGACGTCGACAGATTGGTAGTCATCTGGCTTCCTATTGCGGTGGTCCTGGGCATCCGACTCGCGTCGCTCACATTCGGATGGGGCGTGCCGACCATCGGTGGCAAGCCCGTGGACCTCGCGTGGCACGACGAGGAGCGGCGCGGCTAGTTCTTGGCGAGCCGGTCGTAGGCCTCGAGATACCTCTGTCGGGTGAGGCTGACCACGTCGTCAGGAAGAGCGGGGGGCGGGGCGTCGCTCGCCTTGTCCCACCCGGACTCGGGTGAGGTCAGCCAGTCGCGCACGAACTGCTTGTCGAAGCTGGGCTGGGCGCGGCCCGGCTCCCACTCGTCCGCGGGCCAGAAGCGGCTCGAGTCCGGCGTCAGCACCTCGTCCGCGAGCACGATCCGCCCGGCGGCATCGCGCCCGAACTCGAACTTGGTGTCCGCGAGGATGATGCCCTTGCTCGCAGCGATCTCGTGAGCGCGGGAGTAGACGGCGAGGGTCAGGTCGCGCAGCACCGTCGCGTCTTCCAGGCCGATGCGCTCGGCGACGGCCTCGAAGCTCACGTTCTCGTCGTGCTCGCCCACCTCGGCCTTGGTCGCGGGCGTGAAGATGGGCTCGGGCAGGCGCGAGCCGTCGACCAGGCCCGGCGGCAGCTCGATGCCGCACACGGTCCCCGACTCCCGGTACTCCGCGAGACCGGAGCCGGTCAGGTAGCCACGCGCGACGCATTCCACCGGGAACATGTCGAGCCGCTGGCACACCATCGCGCGCCCCTTGACCTCGTCGGGGACCGGCGCCTCGACCGTGTGATCCGGGACGATGTCGCGCAACTGGTCGAACCACCACATGCTGAGTCCCGTGAGGACGCCGCCCTTGCCGGGGATCTCGGTGGGCAGCACCCAGTCGTACGCGCTGATCCGGTCGCTCGCGACCACCAGCACCACATCACCGCGAGGGTGCGGCTCGACGGGCTCGTACAGGTCGCGGATCTTGCCCGAGTAGACGTGCCGCCAGCCCGGAACCTCGGGTGCGGTGGGCTCGACGACGTGACCGGGCATCAGGCGCCGGCCGCCTCGGCGGCCGCGAGGGCGATGTCGCTGCGGTGGTGGGACCCTTCGAGGCCGATGCGCTCGAGACCCGCGTATGCCGTCGCCCGGGCGGCGGCCAGGGTCGCGCCACGGCCGATCACCGACAGGACCCGACCGCCGGCGGACACCAGCGTTCCCTCGCCGTCCCAGGCGGTCCCTGCGTGAAGCACGTGCGCACCGTCGAACTCCTCGGCGTCGTCGATTCCCGTGATCGGGTCTCCCGAGCGGGCGGACTCCGGGTAGCCGTGCGACGCGAGCACCACCGTGACCGCGGCATCGTCGCTCCACTCGAGCGGAGGAAGCTCCGCGAGCCGACCCTGTGCCGCCGCGAGCAGCACGCCACCCAGCGGGGTCTCGAGCCGTGCCAGCACCGATTGCGTCTCGGGATCGCCAAAGCGGGCATTGAACTCCACCACGCGCATACCTTTCGAGGTCAGCGCGAGCCCGCAGTACAGAACGCCTTGGAACGGAGTGCCGCGCGCGGCCATCTGGTCGACGGTGGGCTGTGCGACCGTGCGCACGACCTCGTCGACGAGGTCCGCCGGAGCCCAGGGCAGCGGCGAGTATGCGCCCATGCCCCCGGTGTTGAGGCCCTCATCGCCGTCATACGCGCGTTTGAAGTCCTGGGCCGGCTGGAGCGGCACCACCGTCTCGCCGTCGCAGATGCAGAACAGCGAGACCTCGGGACCGTCGAGGAACTCCTCGATCACCACGGTGCCGCCGGAGGCCAGGATGGCCTGCCCGTGCTCGACCGCCTGGTCGTGGTCCTCGGTCACGACCACGCCCTTGCCCGCCGCGAGTCCGTCGTCCTTGACCACGTAGGGCGCGCCGAACTCGGCGAGCGCCGCCTCCAAGCCCTGCGGGGTCGTGCACACGCGCGGCTCGGCCGTGGGCACGCCGGCGGCGGCCATGACCTCCTTGGCGAAGGCCTTCGACCCTTCGAGCATCGCTGCGGCGGCGGTGGGCCCGAAGCATGGGATGCCCACCTCGCGCACGGCGTCCGCGACGCCCGCAACCAGCGGCGCTTCGGGGCCGACGACCACCAGGTCTGCGCGCACGTTGACCGCGAGCGCCGCGACGGCCGCGCCGTCATTGGGGTCCTGCGAGTGCAGCGTCGCGAGCTGGCCGATTCCCGGGTTGCCCGGGACGGCGTGGAGCTCCTCGACGTCGCTGTCCAGGTGGAGGGAGCGGGCGAGCGCGTGCTCGCGGGCCCCCGAGCCGACGATCAGTACCTTCACGCCCGCGAGTCTACCGACGGCCTCGTCTCCTGACGGGCGCCCCAGCAGTGCATGAGCATACGTTTCCGGCCGATTCGTCTGCTCATGCACTTCCAGGGCGCATGACCGGAGCGCGCCGACGGTGGCGACTACTCGCCGCGGGCGTGCAGCAGGTCGTGGTTGACGATGATCTCCTCGCGGCCGGGACCCACGCCAATCGCGCTGACCCGGCAGTTCGAGATCTTCTCGAGCGCGAGCACGTAGTCCTGCGCGGTCTGCGGCAGGTCGGAGAACTCGCGGGCTGCGGAGATGTCCTCAGTCCAGCCGGGCAGGTACTCGTAGATGGGCGTCGCGGCGGCGAAGTCGGCCTGATCCTGCGGCAGCTCCTCGACGCGGGTTCCGTTGACGTCGTACGCGACGCACACGGGGATCTCCTCGAGCCCGGTCAGCACGTCGAGCTTGGTGAGCACCAGGTCCGTGAGACCGTTGATGCGCGACGCATAGCGAGCGATGACCGCGTCGTACCACCCGCATCGGCGCTGGCGGCCCGTGGTGGTGCCGAACTCGTGGCCCACGCGCGCGAGGAACTCGCCGTTCTCGTCGAACAGTTCGGTGGGCATGGGCCCCTCGCCCACGCGGGTCGTGTACGCCTTGACGATGCCGATCACGGAGTCGATGCGCGTGGGACCCACGCCGGAGCCGGTCGAGGCGCCGCCGGCAGTCGCCGAGGAGGACGTCACGAACGGGTACGTGCCGTGGTCGACATCGAGCATGGTGGCCTGGCCGCCCTCGAACAGCACGGTCTCGCCGCGATCGAGCGCCTGGTTGAGCACCAGCGACGTGTCGGTGACCATGGGCTGCAGGCGGTCGCGGTACTGCAGGAGCTCGTCGGCGACCTCGTCGACCTCGATCGCGCGGCGGTTGTAGACCTTAACGAGCAGGTGGTTCTTCTGCTCGAGCGCGCCCTCGATCTTGTCGCGCAGCAGCTGCTCGTCGAACAGGTCGCCCATGCGGATGCCCAGGCGGTTGATCTTGTCCGCGTACGCGGGCCCGATGCCGCGTCCGGTGGTGCCGATCTTGCGCTTGCCCAGGAAGCGCTCCGTGACGTTGTCGAGCGTGCGCGCGTAGGGGGCGATCACGTGCGCGGCATTGGAGATCAGCAGCTTCGACGGGTCGACGCCGCGCTCCAGGAGGGCGTCGATCTCGCCGAACAGCACCGAGATGTCGACCACGACGCCGTTGCCGATCACGGGCGTGACGTCCGGCGTGAGGATTCCCGACGGCAGGAGGTGCAGGGCGAACTTCTGGTCCCCGATCACCACCGTGTGACCGGCATTGTTGCCGCCGTTGAACTTCACCACATAGTCGACGCGGCTTCCCAGCACGTCGGTGGCCTTGCCCTTGCCCTCGTCGCCCCACTGGGCTCCGACGATCACCACTCCGGGCATGTCGCCCTCTCCCCTCACCCCGGTTCCATGCCGGGGGCTTGGGTCCGGCTCACGGGCCGGACGTGCACGAGCCCCGATCAGTCAGTCCGACCGATCGGGGCTCGCGCCTGCCGATTCTCGGACTTAGATCTTCTTCCCGGCGGAGCCCAGCTGCTGGCACGCCTCGACCACGCGGGCGGCCATGCCGGCCTCGGCGAGCTTGCCCCAGGCGCGCGGGTCGTAGGCCTTCTTGTTGCCCCACTCGCCGTCGACCTTGAGG
>Ga0207735_100257_pt1 | contig 12485 bp, 10 predicted proteins | sample TtaePargueraPR_9_FD_187280 | JGI IMG/M metagenome (GOLD analysis project Ga0207735, IMG submission 187280) | Aerobic enrichment media microbial communities from Bioluminiscent Bay, La Parguera, Puerto Rico - Tt and E2 (1) (SPAdes) | ecosystem: Environmental > Aquatic > Marine > Unclassified ... | reverse complement strand
GCCGGCGACCTGTTGTTCCTGTCCGGGGCGATCGGCATCGACCCGTCGACCGGCGCGCTCGCGCCGGGGGGAATCCAGCCGGAAACGCGCCAGACGCTCGAGAACATCCGCAACCGCGTCGCGCTGTTCGGCTCGTCGATGGACCGCGTCGTCAAGTGCACCGTGTTCCTCGCCGACATGGCCGAGTGGGGCGCGATGAACGAGGTCTACCGGACGTACTTCCCGAACCCGCCCGCGCGCAGTGCGCTCGGCGTCAGCGGACTCGCGCTCGGCGCGCGCGTCGAGATCGAGTGCATCGCGGTTACGGGGTAGCATAGGTATCGCTGTAAGTGCCGATTCGCCTGACTGTTTATCGCTCGCAAGCTGGTTCATGCAGAGTGAAGTTCAGCATTGTCGAGCAGATGTCTATATGGGCGCGATTGACCGCCAACATTGCGGCGAGTCCGATTTACGCGGCTCGGAGTTCCTTAGTAGAGCGCTGTATGGTCAGTAGCCGATATCGCCGGAGTTTGTGTCCCTAATTCGCCGTCACCCAGCCGATAAATTTTATTTACCCGATTGGTATGAATTTGTTTCTGGCGGCCAAAAAAAAGCGCGGCACACTGTGCCGCGCTTTCGAACAAGACAAAACCCTAGTCAGACGCGTTTAGTAGCCATATCAAGTACCTCCCTGTTAGGCAACCGCTATCTCTGGTGCCAATTGTATAGTAATCAGAAAACCGAGGTCTGAGAACAGTAAGTCATTGGTTTCTTTGTGTATTTTTGTTAGCGCCGGGACTCGATCTGTGAAGTTCACCGGGCCAACGGGGAAAAACTGAACGATGAGGTCCTCTTCCGGATAGTCAATAGCTACATCTAGCCCATCACAATACGACATTGCTAGGAACGCGCTCACATTGTCAGCACTCAGCCTCATCGTATGGGCACTGGAGTCATTCAACTTGTATTTCGTATTCGGCTTGAGTTCCACGCAAAACCAAGCCCTCATGAATCCGTCCCCAGCGCGTTCTATTCTTTCGACTTCGTCCTCGAACATATTGTTAGCCCCATCGTAATAGGTAGCCTTTTCGTTCGATGCAATTTCCTTAACTTCATCATCTGACATGCTGCCGCGATGAAATTTGTATGTTGAACGACGAATCACAGGGCTTGCGCCTGCCTCGGTGACGAGCTCGCATACAAGTGAATTCCTTACCTCGACGAGCCCCAATTGTCGGTCCTTTAGCGTTAGCTTCAGCTGCCGCTTGGCCCCCACCAAATAGAAGCGCTCGGACGTTGGAAATGCGCTCTTAAGTGTTTCCGGCGTGAGCCGATCTAACAACTGAGGAAAGCGTTTCGCATACAGAGACCGTGTAGCGTTCAGCCACAATTTTTCTTTATCTATTCGGTGCGCCAAGTATTTTTCGCCATAGACAATCTTCTCAATTTCATCGCTAAATACACCACTAAATTGAGCCAATTTTGTCAACCAGGCGAATGCGCCACCACCCAATAGTCCGCTTGCAATCGCAAATGCCGCATCCGCTTTTTCGCTGTCCTCAACGTTAAGACCAAAAACAATTGCGGCAAATCCAGACACAAGCAACACGGTGCCTGCAATCTGTAACTTGGCATTGGCAGCCCTTTCCTTTAGTCCTTCAAACACACCCACCCCCTGCTACGCTAAGCAAGACGCCGAACTAACCGCAAAGTCTGGGCGAACTGCTAGTTAAGTTTAACTTGATTGTCTTGCCTGCAGCTCCATCAAATATCTCGCCAATGCTCGATTCGGTCTCGACGAACGACTAGCCCGTCCCATCGGCCGACTTACAAGAGAATTCGTCTGGGCCGAATAACGAATACTCTCGATTTCGAACCGGATTGATCTGAGCGGCGAAGACAGTCAACAAGTCGCTTGTGCGCACTAGGCTGGATGATGCCAAACATCTCCCTAGCCCCCGAGAGCTAACCAGTCAAAACATATCATCGATTCATCTACGATACTCGGATCCCACCTGTTTCATCACTATATGCTCTGTTGTTCTCGAACACACAAGCCGACGCTGGAACAAAGGCTATGCACCTGTGGTTCTTTAATCATCGAGTTCCTTTCTTTGACAACAGTTCGTCGCGGCGCGCCAGCAGCGCGCGCCGTGCCCGGCTGTCCAGTACGTCACCGAGGCGCTCTTCGAGCAGGCCGTCATCGAGCTGCCCGAGCGCCTCGCGCCAGGCACGATTGACGTCGAGGTCGATCGCTTCGAACTGGCGCGGGCGGCCCTTCCGCGTGCCGAACGCGTCGGCATGCCCGATCAACAGCAGCTGCCAGGGGCCCGGGTTGTACAGCATCCGGTTCCGCGTTCGCGCCGCGTTGTAGATGAGACTGTCGAACACGTACATCGCCTCCCACTGTTCCGACAACGGACAATACGCGGAACCGCCCTGGCCGGATGCGGCGCGTTGTACCTCGTCGACGCTGCCGGGCGGCAGGAACTGCAATGACACCGTGCGGCCGTCGACGTCCCGAAGCACCGCGACCGGGACCATGTCGAGTTCAAGAAGTCGGTCGAGCCGGTAGGCGGCGACATCCGGGTAATTGCCGCGCGACGCACGCGGCGCAACGATCGCCGTGACGCTGCGGTCACCGAGCGTCACCGCTGCAATGTCACGGCCCGACGCGTCCGCCGAGACCGGCCCGACCGTGCCGCGCAGCAGCAGCTGTTCGAGGTCCTCGGCGGACATCGCGGCGTCCGGCCGGCTCCCGACCCGGCGCGGCGGCGCGTGCGGGACCAGCACCTCATCGCTGCGCTCCGACACGACGTACACGCGCTCCCCTTCGAGAACCAGCGCGTGGCCGCTGCCGCCGTAGTAGTTCGACAGCATGCCGGTATCGACTTCGAACACGCGTCCGTCGAGGCGCTCGAGGACGGCGCGATCCGGCGTCGGCGTGTGCCCGATCACGACCCGGCGCGCACCCAGCACGTCGAGGACCGTGTCGACGCGATCTTCTTCGATCAGTTCGCCGCAATAGACGTTGCCGCGGTACCAGAGCGGTCCGTCCGGCGCGTTGACGTCGGCCGAATCCAGCTCGGCAAGCCGTCCGACCATGGACCGTTGTTCGGGTGGCAAAGACGACGATGCGAGCGTCCGCATTGCGCGGAAGTCGTCGGTCGGAACGAATACGCCGGCGTCGCTCAATGTGCCCCAAAGGCGAACGAACTCCGCGAGCTGCTCGCGCAAGACACCGTTGACGCCGTCGAGGCCGTACTCCGCGAGCTTTGGCGACAACCCCGCGTGCACGAACGCCGTACCGTTGATCACGACCATGATCGGCTTCGCGAGCAGCCACTGGCCGTACCGGCCGTCGGCGGCAAAGCCGCGACGGTGCGCGAAGTAGCCCGGCGGAAACTGCTCGTCGAAACGCTGGCGCAGGACCGTCGAATCCTCGCCGGCGTGACGGGCGGCGTACCGCTCGAACGCGTGCGTGCGTTCTTCGTCCGTTTCGTCGTCCGCGAACGCCGCGTACTCTTCCTTCGACACGTAGCGCAGGTCGCCGATGAGGTTCATCGCTTCGTGGTTGCCGAGCAACATGTGTACCCTGCCGCCCGCGGCGCTCGCTTCGGTCTCGAGCCGCATCAGCAGGTCCATCGCCTTGCGCGAGTCCGGCCCGCGATCCAGCAGGTCGCCCACGATGACGAGGTGTGCGTCGCCGCCCGTCCAATCTTCGGCGGGCCCGAGCAGGCCGGCACGCTCGAGCGTCCGGACCATCGCGTCGTGCGCGCCGTGCACATCCGACAGCGCGACGATGCGGCGCGCGCCGTCGTAGCGCTCGCTCGCGGCGGCTGGCAACAACGCCGACACGCAGGCGAGGAGCAGGCAAAGGATCGATGTGCGCATGCGGGATCTCCGGGACCGGATCACAGTGTAGCGGCAAGACCGGTTGCCGCCAATTTGCTAGTATTTTCGGCACTTTAGGTCAGAACCGTTAAGTCAGGACAGGCACATGCATACCGGCCACCGACACCTGCTGATCATTGCCGCGCTCGGGCTGACGACGGGCCCGGCCCATTCCGCGGACGGCGCGGCGCCGGACCCGTTGTTTGCCGCCGACGACGCCCTCGAACTGCGCATCGAAGCGCCGCTCGACACGCTGCTCGACGAACGCCCCGAGGAGGAGTACCTGCCGGGCCGCCTGGCCTGGCAGGACGCCTCCGGCGCCGACGTCAGCGTCTATGTCGGTGTGCGCACGCGAGGAAACTCGCGCCGCAACCGGGACGTCTGCCGCTTTCCGCCGGTACGGCTGAACGTGCGCAAGGGCGAAGTCGACGGCACGCTGTTCGACGGTCAGGACAAGCTGAAGATGGTGACGCACTGCCGGACCGGGTCGAATCGCCACGAGCAGAGCGCCCTGCGTGAATTCCTCGTCTACCGCATGCTGAACGAACTGACGCCGCTCGGCTTTCGGGTACGACTGCTGCGAGTGACGTGGGTCGATACCGAGCGCGACGGCAAATCGTTCACCGCGCCGGGCTTCCTGATCGAGAGTGACGAACGCTTCGCGAAGCGGGTCGGCGAGCCCGTCGTCGACGTGCCGCGCACGCGCGTGTCGGCGCTCGATCCGGACTACACGAACCTCGTATCGCTGTTCCAGTACTTCATCGGCAATACGGACTTCTCGCCGATCGTCGGCCCGCCGGGCGAGAATTGCTGTCACAACTCGCAACTGTTCGGGGACCCGTCGTCGCGACTCTTCTCCGTGCCCTACGATTTCGACCAGTCCGGCATGGTGAACGCCCCGTACGCCGCACCGAATCCCCGCTTCCGCCTGGCGAGCGTGCAGTCACGACTGTACCGCGGCCGCTGCGTCAACAATGACCGCCTCGACGCATCGATCCGGACCTTCGTCGAACACCGCGACGCGCTTTATGCGCTCGTCGATTCCGTTGCGGAACTCGGCGCACGCGCACGGAGCGACATGACCCGGTTCATGGATCGCTTCTACGAGGAGATCGGGGACGCCGAGGCACGAACGCGGCATCTCGTCGAGGAGTGCCTCGACTAGGAAGCTTCCGGCGGTTCCCCGTTGCTCGCGGCCGGCGACGCACCGTCGCACAACCAGTCGCCGAGGATCTTCGTGACGCGCGGATGGACCAGGTAACCCGCCGAGCTGTGCGGGTTCGACCGGCCGAAGCGCACGGCGTGATTGTAGACCCGGTAATCGGCGATCGAACCGATGATGCCGCGGTCCAGCATTTCGCGGTAGTCGTCCGCGACCGTCTTGTCGTGACAGAGGTAGTCGTCCTCTGCCGAGACGTTGCACCAGGCGGCGATGCATTCCGGATAGGTCGAGACGCCGTCGGCCGGCGCCGCGAGCCGCCGTCGGAGCCGGGCATCGGCCAGCGGCGCGCCGAGCGTGACGAACAGGTCCACGTGCCGCGACGGCCCGGTGCCGGCCTGCCGGCGCAACACGTCCCACGCGACGACCGCGCCGGTGCCGTGCGCGACGACGGCGACGCGCGCGTTGCCGGCCAGCAGTTGCTCCAGCGGCTGACGCACCCGCTCCATCACGGCCGCACGATAGTCGGCGGGACCGAACAGGTATTCCGCGAATTCCGGGCACGCCCGCCGCACGGCCGGCCGCCACAATCCCAGCGCGCCGAGGATGGGCGAACCCACGTCCGCGACGAATTCCGCCACCGCCGACTTGCCGGGCAGCCGGTCGTAACGGCGGATGCCGAAGCGCTTGCGCGTCGCGATCTGGCGGAGTGCCGCCAGGGTCTTTTCCCGGTCCGCGAGGTCGAACGCCTCGTCGTAGGTCTTGCCGCGGCGTGCCAGCACGCCCGCCGAGAGATCGCCGTACCAGGCGACGTCCACGGACGCGTTGTCGAACATCGCGACACGATCCGGCGCATCGCGCTCGAAACCGCAGCGCAGCGCCGCGCACGCGAGCCCGCGCCAGGATTCCGGCGCCGGTTTGAAGCCGCGACCGTGCACGACGAGTATCCCGTGCGATTGCCTGTCGTCCGCCATGCCCGGTCTCCGTCCCTGCTGCTAGCAATCGTCCAGGTATTCGTCTTCGCCGGCGTCGCGTCGCGTCAGCATCGTCAGGAACGGCCCGGTCAGCGACTTCCCGTATTCCAGCCGCCAGATGACGAGCGTGGCGTAGCAGAACGCCGCGGAGATCACGACGGCCACGCCGAGCGCGCCGATGCCGGCACCCAGGCCGATAGCGATGGCGACGAAGATGTACATCGCGTCGGACGGCTGGCTCAGGGCGAAGCGGAATCGAACGGCCGCCACCACGCCGGCGAGGCTGAATGCCAGCGCAATGCTGTTCAGCACGATCATGGAGATGCCGGTGACCACGACCGGCAGGACCATGATCGTCTGCAGGAAGGACTGGATAATGCGCGACTGCCGGCTGGTGATGAAATACACCCAGGAGACGGGGACGATCAGTATCAGGGCCCCTGCACACGCGAACGCAAGCTGTGCCGGACCGTGGCGCGACAGCACCGTGCGCTCGATGTTCGAATACACGGGCTCGAAGCTGTTGACATCGGAAGCCGCCAGTTCGGCAATGCCGCCGACCGGAAACCAGGCGGCCAGCGCGGGCACCTTGAACAGCAGCGCGGCAATGAGCGCCACCCAGAAAACGTACCACGCCGTGATGATGCTGACCGGAATCAGCAATCCGCCGGATTTTCGCACCCGTGCTTCTCCCCTGTACCTGTCGCTGCGACAGGCGTATGGCCGGCAGGGTAGCGCAACTCGGCCCGCGCTGCCCACCGGCGTGGGGACGGCCCGGCGTGGCCATGCCGTCGCATCCGGGGTAGGCTATGCGGCGTTTTGCCGCGTGAGCGGCGTCACGCGGACCCCGGCATGCCCCACTCGACCCAGATCCTCGGAATCAGCAACGCCATCGTCGACATCCTCGCGCACGTCGACGATGCCTTCATCGACGCCATCGGCGCCACCAAGGGTGCGATGAACCTGATCGACGAGACACGCGCCCGCGAGATTTACGAGCGCATGGGCCCGGCCACCGAGATGTCGGGCGGATCGGTCGCGAACACGGTCGCCGGCTTTGCAAACCTGGGCGGCGCGGCGGCCTACATCGGGCACGTGCACGACGATCAGCTCGGGGAGATCTTCAACCACGACATGCGTTCGATCGGCGTCGACATTCGTCTCGAGCCGTCGGCGGATGGCTCGCCGACCGCGCGCAGCTACATCCTGATCACGCCGGACGCGCAGCGCACGATGAACACGTACCTCGGATCGTGCACCGAGCTCGGCACCGCGGACGTGACGCACGCCACGGTCGGCACGCCGAAGCTCGTCCTGCTCGAGGGCTACGTCTGGGACATCGCCGAAGGGCCGGCGCTGACGCGCAGGGCCATCGAGATCGCCCGCGACACCGGCGCGAAAGTCGCCCTGTCGTTGTCGGACCGTTACTGCGTGCAGCGCCACCGCGCGGCGTTCGCCGACGCGATACGCGCCGGCGTCGACATCGTCATTGCGGACGAGAACGAGATCATCGACCTGCTCGAGGTGGACGGTTTCGACGCGGCGGTCGCGGCGCTGGATGCGACAGACACGCTGTACGTGATGACCCGCTCGGAGAAGGGCTCCGTGATCGTGGGCGGTGACGAGCACGTCGTGCAGCCGGCGACGCGGGTCGACAACGTCGTCGATACGACCGGCGCCGGCGATGCCTACACGGCCGGGTTCCTGTACGGCTGGGCGCAGGACTGGCCGCTGGCGGAGTGCACGAAACTGGGTACGCATTGCGCCACCCAGGTCATCCAGCAGGTCGGTGCGCGCATCGAGCCGGGATTGCTCGACAGCTACTGAGCACGTCCGGCGTAGCGCCGGTGCATCAAGTGCCGATCGGGTGCCAGGTGGTCTTCACTTCCTGCGTGTCCCGGATGAAATACGGGCTCTCGGCGTCGCTCTTCATCCAGTCCACGTCGGAACGCGGGATCACGCGCTTCAGGTTTTCCGCCGCCTGCGACTGCACCGTCCCGGCGACCTTGCGCTCCAGCCCGGCAAACGCGACCGCGTTGACATCCATGTGCGACGCGAACTGCCCGACGAGTTCGCTGCGGAACCCGGTCAGGATGTTGACGACGCCCGCAGGCACGTCGGACGCGTGCAGCACCTCGGCGAAGCTGACCGCCGATAACGGCTTCGTTTCCGACGCGAGGACCACGCAGGTGTTGCCGCCGACGATGGCCGGCGCGACGTTCGAGACCAGGCCGATGAGCCCGCTGTCGTCCGGCGCGACGATCGCCACGACGCCGGTCGGCTCCAGCACCGAGAAATTGAAATGCGATGACGCGACCGGGTTCACGCTGCTGAACACCTGCTGGTACTTGTCGGACCAGCCCGCGTAGTAGATGAGCCGGTCGATCGCCGTTTCCACCTCGCGACGCGCCCGCGCGCGGGTCGCGCCCTGCAGCACCAGCTCGTCGATGAATTGCGCGCTCCGGCCTTCCAGCATCTCGGCGATGCGGTACAGGATCTGACCGCGCAGGTACGCGCTGGCGCCGGCCCACCCGCCCTGCGCCTTGCGGGCGGCCACGACGGCGTTGCGGAAGTCCTTGCGGCTCGACCGGCAGACGTTCGCGAGCACCTTGCCGCGCTTGTCGGCGAGCGGGAAGTACCGCCCGGACTCCGTGCGCGGGAACTTGCCGTCGATGTAGATCTTGTAGGTCTTCGCGACAGCGATGCGTTCGTTCGCGGCCATCAGCGTGCTCCCAGTTCGACGTAGGCGTCCAGGCCGTGCAGCCCGCCCTCCCGGCCGACGCCGGATTCCTTATAGCCGCCGAACGGCGCGCCCGGGTCGAACTTGTTGAACGTGTTCGCCCACACGACGCCGGCGCGGATGGCCGAGGTCATCCTGAAGATCTTCGCGCCCTTGTCGGTCCAGACGCCGCCGGACAGGCCGTACGGCGTGTTGTTCGCCTTCGCGAGCGCCTCGTCGAAGTCACGGAACGTCTGGATCGCGAGCACGGGCCCGAAGATCTCTTCCTGCACGACGCGGTTCGATTGCGCCACGCCGGTGAAGATCGTCGGCGGGCACCAGTAGCCCTTCTTCGGCAGCCGGCAGGACGTCTGGAACATCGTCCCGCCCTCCTGCTCGCCCACCTTCAGGTAGGACGCGATCTTGTCGAGCTGCATGCGCGAGTTGATGGCGCCGATGTCCGTGTTCTTGTCCAGCGGGTCGCCGACGATCAATGTCTGCATCCGGTCCTTCAGTTTCTCCACGACCTCGTCCGCGACGGACTCCTGCACGAGCAGGCGCGACCCGGCGCAGCAGACGTGCCCCTGGTTGAAGAAGATGCCGTTGACGATGCCTTCGACCGCCTGGTCGATCGCCGCGTCGGCGAAGATGATGTTCGCCGCCTTGCCGCCCAGCTCCAGCGTGTATTTCTTGGTCGTGCCGGCAAGCGCGCGCATGATCAGGCGGCCGACCTGCGTCGAGCCCGTGAACGCGACCTTGTTCACGCCCTTGTGCTCGACGATCGCCGCGCCGGTCTTGCCGGCCCCGGTGACGATGTTCACCACGCCCGGCGGCAGGTCCGCGTCGGCAATGACCTCGGCGAGCTTCAGCGCCGTCAGCGGCGTCGTCTCCGCCGGCTTCAGCACGACGGTGTTGCCGCACGCGAGTGCCGGCGCGATCTTCCACGCGGCCATCAGCAGCGGAAAATTCCACGGAATCACCTGGCCGGCGACGCCGAGCGGGCGCGCCTGCCGGCCCGGGAACGCGTAGTCGAGCTTGTCTGCCCAGCCGGCGTAGTAGAAGAAATGTGCCGCGGCGAGCGGGATGTCGACATCGCGCGATTCGCGGATCGGCTTGCCGCCATCGAGCGACTCGATCGCCGCGAACTCGCGCGCGCGTTCCTGCAGTATGCGCGCGATGCGGTAGATGTACTTGCCGCGCTCCTTCGGGCGCATGCGCGACCAGCGCTCCGAGTAGGCCTTGCGCGCCGCGCGTACGGCGAGATCGACGTCGGCCTCGCCTGCATCGGCCACGCGGGCCAGCTTTTCCTCGTTGGCCGGGTTGACGGTGTCGAAGTAGCGGCCGGACTGCGGAGCGATGAACTCGCCGCCGATGAACAGTCCGTAGCGCTTCTTCAGGGACACGTGATCGGTGCTCTCGGGCGCCGGGTCGTACTCCCAGCCGCCGTCGAACGCGAGCTTGTTTTCGGGCGTTGCCATCACTAGTCCTTCGAGAAGTAGTCGGCCGACTGGTAGCGGCCGGTCGTCTGTTTCATGATCTGCATCAGCACGTCGTTCGCAAGCGAGCTGGCGCCGAAGCGAAACCATTCCGGCGTCATCCACGCGTTGCCGAGCGTTTCCCGAAGCATCACGAGGTAGTGGATCGCGAGCTTCGACGTCGAGATGCCGCCGGCCGGCTTCATGCCGACCATGCGGCCCGTCGCGCGGTAGTAGTCGCGGATCGCCTGCAGCATGACCAGCGTCACCTGCATCGTGGCGGCGGGCTGGATCTTGCCGGTCGAGGTCTTGATGAAATCGGCGCCGGCGTGCATCGCGAGGACGCTCGCGCGCCGCACCCGGTCGAGCGTGCCCAGCTCGCCGGTCTCCAGGATCACCTTCAGGTGCGCGTCGCCGCAGGCATCCTTGACGGCGACGATCTCGTCGAACACGTAGCGGTAGTCACCGGCCAGGAACGCGCCGCGCGAAATCACCATGTCGATCTCGTTCGCGCCGGCCTCGACGGCCATGCGTGTGTCCTCGAGCTTGATCTCGCGCGACGACATGCCGCTGGGGAACGCCGTGGCCACCGACGCGATGTTGATGTCGTGGCCGGCGAGCGCTTCCTTCGCCACGGCCACCATGTTCGGGTACACGCACACGGCCGCGACGTGCGGCAATCCCGGGTGGCTATCGTGCAGGTGAATCGCCTTCTGGCAGAGCTGACGCACCTTGCCCGGCGTGTCCTGGCCCTCCAGCGTCGTCAGGTCGATCATGCTCAGCACGAGCCTGAGCGCCGACATCTTGGAGTCCGTCTTGATCGAGCGGGTCTGGAAACGCGCAACCCGTTCGTTGATGCCGACCTCGTCCACGGCGGGCACGCGGGACAGGTCCGGGTAAGTGAGCGGGTTGTCGATGACGGCGAGACTCATTCTGAAGTGTCCTGGCGCGCGTGGTGTCCGGGCGCGGCCGTTCGGCCCGTCGTCAGGCCACGGCCGTCGCGAGTGCGACGTTGATCATCTCGTCGAACGTGGTCGCGCGCTCGTCCGACGTCAGCGCCTTGCCGCTCGGAATGTCGTCGCTGACGGTACAGATCGCCAGCGCCTCGACGCCGTGCAATGCGGCAATCGGATAGATGCCCGCGGCTTCCATCTCGACGCCCAGCACATTGTACCGCGCCATCGTGTCGAACATGGCGGTGTCGGGCGTATAGAACAGGTCCGCGGAGAAAATATTGCCCACGTGGTAGCGAACGCCCTGCGACTCCGCAGCCTCCACGGCTTTCCGGACGAGGTCGAAACTGGCGATGGCGGCCAGGTCGTAGCCGCCGAAGCGGATGCGGTTGACGTTCGAGTCCGTCGACGCGCCCTGCCCGATCACGATATCGCGCAGATTCACGTCCGGGTGCGTCGTGCCGCAGCTGCCGACCCGCATGACGCGCTGCACGCCATAGGACTCGATCAGCTCAGTCACGTAAATCGACGCGGACGGGATGCCCATGCCGTGCGCCATAACCGAGATCGGCGTGCCGCGGTAGGTGCCGGTAAAGCCCCACATGTTACGGACGTCGGTCACGCGGCGCGGCGACTCGAACCAGTTCTCGGCGATGTACTGCGCGCGCAGCGGGTCGCCCGGCATCAGCACCGTCTCGGCGAAATCGCCGGGTGCCGCGTTCATGTGTTTCGTGGCCATCGTTGTTGTCTTCGTCGGACTTGCCCGGCGCTACCAGCGGCTGCGCGACGACATGCCGCCGTCGACGACCAGGTTCGCGCCGGTGATCCATTGGGCTGCGGGACTGAGCAGAAACAATACCGCGTCGGCAACATCGTTGGGAACCCCGAGCCGCCCGAGCGGCGCGCGTTCGCGCCAGCGTCGCACGCCGTCCGGCCAGTCCTCTTCGAGGCCGGCGCGGTCGATGAGCCCGGGCGAGACCGCGTTTACCCGGATGCCGTGGCGTCCCTGCTCGGCGGCCGCCGCGCGTGTCAGCATCAGCAGGCCGGCCTTGCTGGTCGCGTAATGCGCGTGGCCGTCGGCCGGGTCCGTCCCTTCGATGGAGGCAACGTTGACGATCGCACCGCCCGTGCCGGCCGCGCGCCAGCGGCTCGCGGCTTCCCGGGTCACCTGGAACGCCGCATCGAGATTGATCGCCTGCATCCGACGCCATGCCGCGATGTCGATGTCTTCGAACGCGCTGACCGACTGGTCGGCGGCGTTGTTCACGACGGCGTCCGGTGCGCTCTGAATGACCATGTCGGCGGTCGCCGCGGCATCCTCGAGGTCGGCCT
>Ga0207735_100256_pt1 | contig 12496 bp, 10 predicted proteins | sample TtaePargueraPR_9_FD_187280 | JGI IMG/M metagenome (GOLD analysis project Ga0207735, IMG submission 187280) | Aerobic enrichment media microbial communities from Bioluminiscent Bay, La Parguera, Puerto Rico - Tt and E2 (1) (SPAdes) | ecosystem: Environmental > Aquatic > Marine > Unclassified ... | reverse complement strand
TTACGGGGCCGATGCAGGCAAAATCCTGTTGGATGGCGATGATGTCAGTCAAACCAATGCGCCGAAACGCGCCGCATGGGCGGAACGCATTGGCATGCTGTTTCAACAAAATGCCCTGTTTGACAGTCTGAAGGTTTGGGAAAACATCTGCTTTCGTCAGATCGAAACCGGCACTCTCAGCCGCAAGGAGGCCCGGGAACGTGCCCTTGATCTATTGGGCCTTGTCGGTCTGGCATCCGAAAGTGCGGATCTGACGCCAAGTGACCTGTCTGGCGGCATGCAAAAACGTGTTGGTGTCGCAAGGGCGATTTCCACCGATCCGGCCATCCTGTTGCTGGACAATCCGACTGCCGGGCTTGATCCGGTCCTGTCGAACCATATCGAGCGCATGATTGGCAAGATTGCAGAACAACGCGGGACCACGGTGATATCGATCACCAACGATATGCAGATTGCCCGCACCCGTTATCAGAATCTGATGATGATGCATGATGGTAAAGTCTATTGGGCGGGCAAAACCGAAGATATCGATGACGGACATAATGCGCATCTGACCCAGATGCTGAACGGATCCTCACAGGGTCCGATCACCATGCGAACTGGCAAGCGCGAAGACCACGTCTATAGCTAACGGGGCAAATACCCTGCCCCGTGCCAGTTCTAGTTGGCTGTATAGACCGAAACGTCGGCTTCGCGGATCACATCGGCCCAAACCGGCCCCGGATGACGATCGGTAAACAGAGCGTCGATTTCGGAAAGATGCCCCAGACGCACCATCGCACGACGACCGAATTTTGATGCATCCGTGCACAGGAATGTTTGGCGTGCGTTGGAAATAATCGCCCGCGCGACGCGCACTTCACGATAATCGAAATCCATCAGGCTGCCATCCTCATCCACGCCGGAAATCCCGACAATCGCGTAATCAACCTTGAACTGGTTGATGAAATCAATGGTGGCCTCGCCGATGACACCGAAATCGCGCTGTCGCACAACGCCGCCAGCAATGATCACTTCAAATCCCTGATTCGCGGCACAGATTTCTGCAACATGCAGGTTATTGGTAATGATCTTAAGGCTTTTATGTCCCAGAAGCGCGTGCGCGACTTCTTCGTTGGTTGTTCCGATATTGATAAACAGAGACGCGCCTTCGGGGATATGTTGTGCCACCAGCTTTGCGATCTCGCGCTTGCTGCCAAGGTTTAGAACCTGACGGTCGGTATAGGCGGTATTTTCTGTGGTCGAGACACTGGCCGCCCCACCGTGATAGCGGGCAATCAGGCCTTCTTCGGCCATTTCATTGATGTCGCGTCGGATGGTTTGTGGCGTGACAGAAAAATGTTCGGCAAGGGTATCAATGGTCATAAAGCTGTTGGAGGCGACAAGCTCCAAAATCTCTCTACGACGCCGATCCAGTTTCCCCATGCCTCTCTCCTTCTGTTTTCAATTTTCATCTTTATTGGAAAATTTTCATTCCTGATCAAAATGCTTTCTCTTGAGCCATTTGGCAAGCCTTGTCCGCCGAAAGCGAAATGCTCGCAGAACGCTGGCGGCTAACTTCGTTAAGAGCAGAAAACAAAAAAGCCGGGTTTCATTCCCGGCTTTTTGCTTTTGACTTTTTAACGGTCACGCCTTTTTGCGTGCCACGATCCGCTCACGTACAGCTGGTTCGGTACCTGTCGGATCGACCTCCCCCTCGCCAATCACAATCGCATCGCGCAGCAAGGCGGTTGCCTCTTCAAGCTGTGCCTCGTCACGGGTATGGGCCAGGCAAATTGGTGTTTCGGCCGAGACCGGCTGTCCGACCTTGATGAAATCGGTAAAACCGACTGCAAAGTCGATCTTCTGATCTGCCCGCGTGCGGCCGCCCTTTAGTGAAACCAGTGCAAGACCGACCTTTCTGGCGTCCATCGAAAGAACGCGGCCGGTCTTGGCGGCTGTTACCGTGTTTATCATCGGGGCGGCTTCAAGATACTTGTTGGTGTTTTCGACAAAGTCCGCAGGGCCGCCAAGACTTGATACCATTTTGCCAAAGGTCTCGGCCGCCTTGCCGCTTTCAAGTGCCTCTGTTGCCATGCGCAGGCCATCGGAAACATCCGCTGCCACACCACTAACGGTCAGCATTTCTGCCGCCAGCGCCATGGTGACGTCATAGACACGTTGTTCCTGGTGCTTGCCGGTCAGGAAGTCGATTGCTTCCTGCATTTCAAGTGCATTGCCAACTGTGTCACCCAGCACCTGCTCCATATCGGTCAGAAGTGCGACCGTGGGAACACCGTTGCGGGTGGCAACTTCGGTGATGCTTTCGGCGAGTTCACGGGCGCGCTCATACTCGTTCATAAAGGCGCCAGAGCCGAATTTCACATCCATGACAAGGCTATCAAGCCCGGCTGCCAGTTTCTTTGACAGGATGGACGCCGTGATCAACGGGATGCTCTCGACCGTCGCAGTCACATCGCGAATGCCATAAAACCGTTTATCCGCCGGTGCCAGATCAGCTGTCTGGCCGATAATGGCACAGCCGACTTCACGGGTGACCTTGGCGAATTCATCAAGGCTTGGCGTGGTGCGATAGCCTGGAATGGAATCAAACTTGTCCAGCGTCCCGCCAGTATGGCCAAGACCGCGGCCGGAAATCATCGGCACGAACGCCCCGCAGGCGCCAACAATCGGGCCCAGCATCAGGCTTACCTTGTCACCAACGCCACCGGTCGAATGCTTGTCCACCACAGGCCCATCAAGGCCAAGCGCCTTCCAGTCCAGAACCGTACCGCTATCGCGCATGCTGCGCGTAAGTGCGGCGCGTTCGTCCATGGTCATCCCGTTAAAGAACACAGCCATGGCAAGGGCAGCAACCTGCCCTTCGCTGATGCTGTTATCTGTGATGCCCTTGACGAAAAAGGCGATCTCAGCGTCTGTCAGAACTTCGCCTTCGCGTTTTCGGCGAATGATTTCTTGGGGCAGCATGTGCTGTCTCCTGCGCACGTGTCGTTAATTCAAATTCGCAGCTTTGAAGTCATTCAACTTCAGGAAGCGCTTGAAAAGTATTGCAGCAATATCCTGATAAGATTGGCCGAACCGGCTTTCGACATTTCCAATGTCTGCTCATGGCTAAGCGGTGTCGCACTCATGCCGGCGGCCAGATTGGTGATGTTTGAAACCGCGGCGACCTTGAACCCAAGACGGCGGGCCAGAATGTTTTCCGGCACGGTCGACATGCCGACCGCATCCGCGCCAAGAATCTTGAGCGCGCGAATTTCAGCCGGTGTTTCAAAGCTTGGCCCGGTGCACCAGCAGTAGGTTCCCTCAAACAATTTGATGCCAAGCTTGGCCGCCGCACCATGCAGGCCAGAACCGATCTCCGGATCATAGGGCACATCCATGCCGACAAAACGGTCATTCCCGTGATAGCCGATCAACGGATTGGGACCAAACAGGCTGATATGATCGGTGATCAGCATCAGACTGCCCGGTACGGCGTCAGGGATCAGTGAACCGGCAGCGTTGGTCAAAAGCAGACGTTCCGCGCCAAGTTCGCGCAGAATTTCAAGCGGTTCGGCCATCAAATCCGATCGGCCATGCTCGTAATAATGCGCTCGCCCCTGCATCACCGCGACGGACACACCGCCGATACGGCCAAGAACAAGTGTCCCGCCATGTCCGACCACGGTCGGGCGCGGGAAGCCCGGGAGTTCCTCGTAAGCAATGCTGATCGCATCACTCACGGCGTCAACCACACCGCCAAGACCGCTACCAAGAACCAATGCAACTTCTGCCTTGAAACCCGGCGCCTTGGCGGCAATGACATCAAGCGCTGCTTTTACGTTGCTCATTTAAGGTTCTCCGGCCCGAAGGAATGCGGAATAAGTTCTTCACGGCTCAGCGTCAAAAGCGTTTCACCGGCATCATTGATGATAAAGATCGTCGCATCCGGACCGGTGAATTCGCGGATTTTCTGGCGGCACCCACCACAGGGGGTACAGGCGATATCGCCCAGCCCGACAACGACGATCTCGTCAAACCTGGTTTCCCCCGACAGCACCATCGCCGAAATCGCGCCGGCCTCGGCACAGACGCCTTCGGGATATGCGGCATTTTCAACATTGCAGCCCGAAATGACCTTGCCTTCTGTCGTGCGCAGCGCAGCACCGACAAAGAAGTTCGAATAAGGCGCATATGCCTTGTCACGAGCCGCAAGAGCCGCGTCAATCAGATCGCGCGGAGCCTGTTTATGAGCAACCATTTGTTTGATCCTGTTTTGATTACCTATCGCGCCTGACCAAAGCGCACATTTTTGGAAAAAGTGGTTCGGGACCGCCTGTATCATAGGCCGAGACCCGAACCACGAAAAGCTTAGCGTTCCTTGACATATGCCCGACCAAGTGCCTTTGGCGGAATGGCCCGGCCAATGAACCCGGCCAGAAGAATGACCGTCAGGATATAGGGCAATGCCTGCACCAACTGGACCGGAACTTCGCCAATACCGGGCAAAACGACACCCTGCAAACGTGTGGCTGCCGCATCAAGGAAGCCAAACAGCAGACAGGCTGCCAACGCCGGGAACGGGCGCCACTTGCCAAACACCATCGCGGCCAGCGCGATATAGCCTTTGCCCGCGGTCATGTCTTGGAGGAAGGATGCGCCCTGTGCAGTCGAAAGATAGGCGCCTGACATCCCAACAAGCAGGCCACTGCAAATTACGGCGCGATAGCGCATCGCAACAACGCCAATGCCGGCCGTATCAACAGCCCCCGGGTTTTCACCAACCGCGCGCAGACGCAAGCCAAACCGGGTGCGATACATCACCCACCAGGCTGCCGGAACGGCGAGGAAGGCAACATAAACCAGTATATTATGACCGCTTAGCAGTTCCGAATAAATCAGGCCCAGAACCGGAACGTCCTGAACGGCGTCGGCCCCCGGAAACGTGATCGGCTGGAAACGTGATCCTTTATCAAGCGCTGGCGTTTTGCCGCCCTGTGCGAAAAGTGCAATCCCGACAAGGGCGGTCAGACCCGACATCAGGATATTGATCGCCATGCCTGAAACCACTTGGTTGCCCTTGTGCGTGATGCAGGCAAAACCATGCAGAAGCGAAAGCGCAATCGTGGTTGCAATCGCGGCCAGAAGCCCGACCCACGGGCTTCCGACATAGAATGCAACCGCAGCAGCCGAAAACGCACCGCCCAGCATCATGCCTTCAAGGGCAAGGTTAATCGTCCCGGACCGTTCGGAAAACATGCCAGCAAGGGCTGCTAGAATAAGCGGTGTCGAGGTCCGCAGCGTCGCGTCAAGCAACAGGATAATTAGCTGAAATGTATCCATTATGCGGCCTCCCCGGCATCCTGGCGCAAACGCCAGGCTGTATAGATCTTTGTCACGCGCGGACGGAACATGTGTTCCATCGCACCGGTAAACAGGATGACAAGCCCCTGAATAACCACGACCATGTCATTCGAGATGGTCGGAATTTCAAATGAAAGCTCTGCCCCGCCCTGATAGAGCATCCCAAACAACAATGCAGCAAGGAAGATGCCAAACGGATGGTTTCGCCCCATCAGCGCCACAGCAATGCCAACAAAGCCATATCCGGCGGTGAAATCAATCAGCAGGCGGTGCTGAACACCCATGACTTCGTTTAGCGCCACAAAGGACGACAGCGCACCTGAGATCATCATCGCGATGATGATAAAACGCCCGGGTTCAAGCCCGGCATAGGTTGCTGCCACAGCATTGGCACCGACGGTCCGGATGGCATAGCCCCAACGGGTGTGCCAGATAAACAGCCAGACCATGACGCTGATGACGATGGCATAAACAAATGACAGGTTCAGCGGGCTTGATGCCATCTCAATGCCAAGCGCACCTGCAATGTCATGAATGAATGGCAATCGCAAATGTTCGGCGATCTGTTCGCTTTCGGGCGTCATCGATCCTTCCGGACGAAGTACATTGACCAGCAGATACACCATCAGCGATGAGGCGATGAAGTTGAACATGATCGTCGTGATCACGACGTGAGATCCGCGACGCGCCTGCAAGTAGGCCGGGATATAAGCCCACGCAGCGCCAAAAATCATCGCGGCCAACATCGCCACAACCAGCATGATCGGAAATGGCAGGAAATCGAGATAAAGGGCTGCCAACGTTACACCAAGGCCACCGATATAGGCCTGCCCCTCCGCACCGATATTAAACAGCCCGCAATGGAAGGCGACGGCAAAAGCAAGTCCGGTAAAGATAAAGTTTGTGGTGTAATAAAGCGTATAACCCCAGGCCTCTTCATAGCCAAACGCGCCATAAAGCAGGATTTCAACCACCTGTACCGGGTTTTCACCAATCGCCAGAACCACAAGCCCGGACACAACAAGGGCCAACAGCAGGTTCAGCAAAGGCAAGGCGCCCACATCAATCCAGCGCGGCAGTTCGACAGTCTTGCTCATGCCTGCCCCTCCGCTGCCTTGGCTTCATTTGGGTCAACGCCCGCCATCATTAGACCAAGCACGCGTTCATTGGCCTCGGACGCGGCAACTTCACCAATGATGGCCCCATCGCACATCACCAGAATGCGGTCGGCAAGCGACATAATCTCGTCAAGCTCCACTGACACCAGAAGGACGGCTTTGCCAGCATCCCGCATGGCGACAATACGTTTATGAATGAATTCAATGGCACCGATATCGACACCACGGGTCGGCTGGCCCACCAAAAGCAATTCCGGGTCACGCATGATTTCGCGCGCCAGAACAAGCTTTTGCTGGTTACCGCCCGAGAAATTGGCTGCTTTCAAATCCGGATTGTCCGGGCGAACGTCAAATTCTGACATCATATTGGCTGTGGCGGCTGAAATAGCGTCCCAGTCCAAAAGCCCGCCCTTTTGATAGGCCGGATCATCTTCATAGCCAAGAATAGCCGCCTCTTTGGCCGAAAAGGCCGTGACCATCGCCATGCGATGGCGATCCTCGGGCACATGCGCGACACCACGACGACGCAGCTCTGCGGCATCTACCCCTTTTCCGGGCGTCACATCCTGACCGTTTAGTTCCACGGTCCCTTCACTGGCAGATCTGATCCCACCAAGCGCTTCAAGCAGTTCGCTTTGCCCGTTGCCGGACACCCCGGCAATGCCGACAATTTCGCCTGCGCGCACCGTAAAGGTCGCATTTTTGACCTTGCGAACGCCCTGCGCGTTATCGACGCAAAGATTATCGACTTTCAGCACGGTCGCAGCCGGTTTGGCTTCACCTTTTTCAAGGCGTAGCAACACCTTACGGCCGACCATTAATTCCGATAGTTCTTCCGGGCTGGTTTCGGCTGTCTTGCGATGCGCCACCATTGCGCCTTGGCGCATGACGGAAACATTGTCCGTTGCGGCCATGATCTCGCGCAGTTTGTGGGTAATCAGAACAACCGTCTTGCCCTGTTCTTTCAGGGTATCAAGAATTCTGAAAAGATGATCTGCTTCCTGCGGTGTCAGAACACCGGTCGGCTCATCCAGAATAAGAATTTCCGCCCCGCGATAGAGCGCCTTCAGGATTTCCACACGTTGCTGGAGCCCGACCGAAAGATCACCCACCGTGGCTTCCGGATCAATATTGAGCGAATATTCGCGTTCAAGACGTTTGAGTTCTTCGCGTGCCTTTTCCACACCGTCGCGCAGAACAGCACCGCCTTCGACGCCAAGAATAACGTTTTCGAGCACCGAGAACGTCTCAACCAACATGAAATGCTGGTGAACCATTCCGATCCCGACTGCGATCGCGTCTTCTGATCCGTTGATGTCACAGAGCTTGCCATCGACGTGAATGGTTCCTGCATCGGCCTGATAGAAGCCGTACAGAATACTCATCAGGGTCGATTTACCAGCCCCATTTTCGCCCACGATTCCGTGGATAGTTCCCTTGTCGACCTTAAGGTCGATTTCTTTATTGGCATGTACCGCACCGAACCGCTTGTCTATACCGCGCAGTTCAATAGCGGGTTGCACGGCACCGGTTTCCCCGGCGCCGTGCATTTGATGCATCGTATCCGACACCACAAATCCCCGATTTGCTTTGACGTCTGCCTTACATTGGGCAGGCGCTATCGCTCATGTAATCGTGTACTTCAAGGTTACCGGAAATGATTTCTTCCTTGGCCTTGGCAACGGCTGCTTTCATGTCTTCGGTGATCAGGCTTTCGTTGTTTTCATCAAGTGCCCAATCAACGCCGCCCTCTGCAAGACCCAGAATGGTCAGACCTGGCTCCCAGGTATCGTTGGCAGCAGCCTCGAAAGCTTCGTAAACAGCAACGTCAACGCGTTTCAGCATAGAGGTCAGAACCGAACCCGGATGGAGGCCGTTCTGGTTGGAGTCCACACCAATGCCGAGTTTACCGGCATCTGCAGCTGCCTGAAGCACACCAACGCCCGTACCACCTGCAGCATGGTAAACAACATCCGCGCCACGGTCGAACTGCGATTTTGCAAGTTCACCACCCTTTACCGGATCGTTCCAGGCCGCACCAGTGGTGCCGGTCATGTTCTGGAAGACTTCGGCGTCACCGTTCGAATATTTTACGCCCTGTGCGTAACCGCAGGCGAATTTGCGGATCAGCGGAATGTCCATACCACCGACGAAACCGACCTTGCCGGTTTCAGATGCCATAGCCGCCAGAACACCGACAAGGAACGAACCTTCATGTTCCTTGAACACCACCGACTGAACGTTCGGCAGGTCTACAACCATGTCAACAATGGTGAATTTGGTTTCAGGGAATTCTTTAGCGACTTTTTCAAGTGCAGAAGCCTGGGAAAAACCAATCGCAACAATCGGATTCATGCCGCGGCGCGCAAAGTTGCGCATTGCCTGCTCGCGCTGCGAATCGTTCTGGATTTCGAAGTCACGATACTCCGTACCGGTGTCTTCCTTATACTTCTCGGCACCCGTATATGCCGCCTGGTTGAATGAGCGGTCAAAACGACCACCAAGATCGTAAACCACAGCCGGATTGATTTCTGCAGCCGAAGCAACGCCTGCATAGCAAGCAACAGCCGCGACCACCGAGGTCAGAAGCTTTTTCATTCCGATGCCCTTCTTTGTTTGAATTCTGATTATCTTTCCGCCAATGCCCATCTTGTTTGGCGGAACTCCCTCATCGAAAACACATGTATCGCAACATAAGCAAAGCGGCGTTGGTCAAGGACCAATGCTGCGCGGTTTGGCATGCTGCGAATGCTCATGGTAACTACAAAATATAGTGCCCTGTAAATAGCTGAGCACGCAACACGTTGCAGAGACCTGTCCACTTGGTCAGCACCAATGCACTACAACCGGAACTTCAGATCGCATATCTGCGGGGTTTCCCTTAGTTTCGGACCGATCAGGCTCAAACCTGAACCAACCTTTTCTGCACGGTAATTTATCTTTGTCGATGCGCGTAAATGGCATCAAATCGGGACCATTGAACCTCGAATGATTGAAATTGGTGCGCTTCCGATTCTTCCAGACACAAATGAACCGGTGCAAACCTGCGACCACAACCGATGTGTAATTTTAACCACACCGTCAACAACCGGACATACCGTTCGCGAAAGTTTGGTGCTAGCATTCCGCGGGGCAAAGATTTTCCGACCCACAGATTTGCGTTTTCATACTTTCCCTCCCGATCGGGACAGGAAGAGTGGAATATTGTTGGAGAACAGGAATGAAAAGAACAATTGCAGGGCTGCTGTCGGCCTGCACCATGCTCAGCCTTGGTGCCGGAAGCGCGTTGGCCGATTATGATTTGCGTCTGATCCATACCAATGACGTCCATGACCGCGTTGAATCGGTCACAAAATATAATAATACCTGCAGTGCGGAGGATGATGCCGAAGGCAAATGCTTTGGCGGCTACGGCCGTCTTGCCAATGCCATTCGTGACGCCCGTGCCGAAGGCGGCAACGTTCTGGTTGTCGATGCAGGTGATCAGTTCCAGGGATCCCTTTACTATTCGACCTACAAGGGTTCGCTGACGGCGGAGCTGATGAACCTTGTTGATTATGATGCAATGGCGGTTGGCAACCATGAGTTTGATGATGGCCCGGACGTCCTTGCAAGCTTCATCAAAAAAAGCCTTACCCCTATTCTGTCGGCCAACATCGAAGCTACCACGGATGGTCTGAACGAACTGATCAAGCCTGAAACCATCATCACGGTTGGCGGTGAACGCATTGGTATCGTCGGGCTGACAACGCCGGAAACGGCAGACATTTCAAGCGCGGGTCCGAACGTCAAGTTCAACGACCTTGCGCAATCACTGCAAAGCTCAGTCGATCGCTTGACCGCCCAAGGCATCAACAAAATTGTCGCTCTCAGCCATTCGGGCTCATACGCCGATTTTGAGTATGTCAGCGATGTCACTGGTGTTGACGTAATTGTCGGCGGTCATGACCATCTTCTGTTTTCCAATAGTGATGACAAGGCATCCCATCCCTACCCGGTCGTCAAAAATGGTGCTGATGGCAAACCTGTTCTGATCGTTCAGGCATATGCCTACAGCCGTTATCTTGGCGACCTGAATGTCACATTTGATGATGCCGGTGTGGCAACCGCATGGTCGGGTGATCCGATTGCCCTTGATGCCAGCATCAAACCGGCCGAGGACGTTCTTGCCGTTATCGCAGAGGCCAGCGGTCAGGTTGATGCCGTTCGCACCCTTGAAGTTGGCAGCTTCACGGCACCTGCAGATGGATCGCGCGAAATCTGCCGCAAGATGGAATGTTCCATGGGATCACTGGTTGCCGATGCGATGCTTTGGAAAGCCGGTGATGGCTATCAAATCGCCATCCAGAACGGTGGTGGTGTGCGTGCCAGTATTGATGAAGGCACGGTTACCATGGGTGAAATCCTGACGGTTCTGCCGTTCCAAAACGCCTTGGCAACCTTCAAGCTTTCCGGTGCGGATATCGTTGCATCGCTTGAACATGGTGTGTCGCTTGTTGAGGAAGGCAAAGGCCAGTTTCCGCAGGTTGCGGGCTTGAAATTTGACCTTGATCTTTCGCAACCTGCTGGATCGCGTGTTTCAAACGTCATGGTTGCCGAGGGCAATGGCTTCGTGCCGATCGAGGTTGGCAAAATGTATGGCGTCGTTTCCAACGACTTCATGCGCAATGGCGGTGATGGTTACGCCCTGTTCCGGGATAATGCCGAAGATGTTTATGATTTCGGACCCAACCTTGAACAGGCTGTCGCCGACTATATCGGGCTTAACTCGCCTCTGACCCCGACGACCAAGGGTCGCATCAACCTGAAATAAACAGGTTTTCTGCGTGGTCAAGCGACCGAAAGGCAGTCCGTAACGGACTGCCTTTTTTGTTTTCCTTGCCTTCATGCGCGCTTGAGGCTTATCAACGTCGCTTACAGCACATGACCGTCACCTGCGTGACGTCCCACGATAAAGAGCACCCGTTGTCTATGACGCCTAACGCCAACATTCTTTGCTTTGGTGCCGCCCATTTCGACCGCACCCTGCAATGTACCGAGACTTTTGTGCCCGCTGCCTCGAACCCGGTTCGGACATTGCACCGCAAACCTGGCGGTGTTAGCCGCAACATTGCAGTGCATCTTCGGCTTCTGGGCAATAATGTCGCGATGCTTGGTGCTGTCGGGGATGACGGTGATGGCGATCAGGTGATCGAGGCGCTGTCCGAACTTGGGATCGATACCCGCCATCTGATGAAGATCAATGGCATGGCAACGGCCGGTTACACGGCCCTTCTTGATGAAACCGGCGAACTCGCGCTCGGCATGATGAATGCCGAGGTCTATGACCTCCTGACCATTAATCGCCTTGAACCGCATCTGGCAAACCTTCAGGCACGGCCATGGTGGTTGGTTGATGCGAACTTGCCAACCGAAAGCATCATGTGGCTTGCCGAAAACAAACAGACGACAAAATTCTGCGCAGCCACTGTTTCCCCCAGCAAGGCAATACGGTTCAAGCCGGTACTTGATAAACTGGACCTATTGATTGCCAACCGTGCTGAAACACGCATCCTGACCGGTATCGAGATCAACGATCTTGCGCAGGCGAAAGTTGCGGTCGAGCTTTTGCGCGGCAAGGGTATCCCCGATGTCGTGATCACGCTTGGTGCCCAAGGGGTTGTGTCCTCGTCAGCATCGGGGACGGCGTTCTGGCATCCGTTGCCCACCAAGGTCAAGGACGTCAATGGTGCGGGTGATGCCTTCTATTCCGGTTTTCTGTCGGCTTACTCGAAACCGCATACGAGCTTTGACGATGCAATGGCATCGGGCCTCGCGATGGCAAGCCTGACGGCAGAAACCGAAGGCACCACTGTTTGGGATCTGACGCTAGACGCAGTCACGGAACGCGCTGCAAAGGCCGAAAGCAAAGCCCTTTGACCCAAAGGGGCCAAACCAAGATCCTGCTTGATGATTGCATGGATCATGCAACGCAGGTAGCTTGTCCTGAATTCAACATCAAACCGGAGCCGATCCGATGCATCCATTTTTCA
>Ga0207735_100255_pt1 | contig 12499 bp, 9 predicted proteins | sample TtaePargueraPR_9_FD_187280 | JGI IMG/M metagenome (GOLD analysis project Ga0207735, IMG submission 187280) | Aerobic enrichment media microbial communities from Bioluminiscent Bay, La Parguera, Puerto Rico - Tt and E2 (1) (SPAdes) | ecosystem: Environmental > Aquatic > Marine > Unclassified ... | reverse complement strand
GGACCTGACCGGCACGGGCGCCCCGCAGGGCGGCCCGCAGATCGGCGACCGCGAGCAGATCACGCTGATCAACGTGCGCGAGGGCATGTTCGGCGCGCAGGGCGACACCTCCGGCTACGACCTGCTCGTCAAGCCGGTGCAGATGCCCGGCGCCTCCGAGCGCCCGTACGGCGAGTGGTTCGACGGCGTAGTCGACGTCCTCGAGGAGCTGCTCGGCGACAGCGCCGCCGAGGCGATCCTCGCGGTCGTGGTCGACCGCGGCGAGCTCACGCTCCACATCGCGCCCGAGCACCTCGTCGCGGTGTGCCAGCACCTGCGCGACGACCAGGACCTCCGCTTCGAGATGTGCCTCGGCGTGAGCGGCGTGCACTACCCGGCCGACGCGGGGCGCGAGCTCCACGCGGTCTACCCGATGCAGTCGATCACCCACAACCGCCGCCTGCGTCTCGAGGTCGCGGTCGGCGACGACGACCCGCACATCCCGTCGATCGTGTCGGTCTACCCGATGAACAACTGGCACGAGCGCGAGACCTGGGACTTCTTCGGCATCGTGTTCGACGGCCACCCCTCGCTCGCCCGCATCGAGATGCCGGACGACTGGGTCGGCCACCCGCAGCGCAAGGACTACCCGTTGGGCGGGATCCCGGTCGAGTACAAGGGCGCCGAGATCCCCTCGCCCGACAACCGGAGGCAGTACCGATGACGCAGGAGCAGACCGCACCGCACGCCACCGGCGCGTTCACGGAGGACCCGGACGCCCCGGAGTACAGCGCGTACGGCGGCGACTGGAGCGAGATCGCGGACGAGGCGGCCCGCCTGGGCCAGCAGCGCATCGTCGTCAACATGGGCCCGCAGCACCCGTCCACCCACGGCGTGCTGCGCGTGATGCTCGAGATCGAGGGCGAGACCGTCACGGAGACCCGTGCCGGCATCGGCTTCCTCCACACCGGCATCGAGAAGAACATGGAGTACCGCACCTGGACCCAGGGCGTGACGTTCTGCACCCGCATGGACTACGTCGCGTCGATGAGCCAGGAGCTGGTCTACTGCCTCGGCATCGAGAAGCTGCTCGGCATCACCGACGACGTTCCCGAGCGCGCCAGCGTCCTGCGCGTCCTGATGGCGGAGCTCACGCGCATCGGCTCGCACCTGGTGGCGATCGGCACCGGCGGCAACGAGATGGGCGCGACCACGGTCATGACCACCGCGTTCGTCGCGCGCGAGGACACGTTCCGGGTCATCGAGATGATCTCGGGCCTGCGCACCAACAACGCCTACATCCGTCCCGGCGGCGTCGCGCAGGACACCCCCGAGGGTGCCGTCGAGGCCATCCGCGAGATGATCCCGAAGGTGCGCCAGAAGCTGGACGAGCTGGTCGACCTGCAGCTCGCGAACCCGATCTTCAAGGGCCGCCTGCAGGGCGTCGCGAACCTCGACCTCGCCGGCTGCATGGCGCTCGGCGTCACCGGCCCGATCCTGCGGTCCGCCGGCCTGCCGTACGACGTGCGCAAGGCCGAGCCGTACTGCGGCTACGAGACCTACGACTTCCAGGTGCCGACCTCGACGGACGCCGACGCCTACTCGCGCGTCGTGCTGCGCCTCGAGGAGTGCTACGAGTCGCTCAAGATCGTCGAGCAGTGCGCGGACCGCCTCGAGCAGTCCGCCGGCCAGCCGGTCATGGTCGCCGACAAGAAGATCGCGTGGCCGGCCCAGCTGTCGGTCGGCTCCGACGGCCAGGGCAACTCGCTCGACCACATCCGCCACATCATGGGCGAGTCGATGGAGTCGCTCATCCACCACTTCAAGCTGGTGACCGAGGGCTTCAAGGTGCCCGCCGGCCAGGTGTACCAGGCGATCGAGGGCCCCAAGGGCCTGCTCGGCGTGCACCTCGTGTCGGACGGCGGCACCAAGCCGTGGCGCGCGCACTTCCGCGACCCCGGCTTCAACAACCTGCAGGCGCTGGGCATCCTCACGGAGGGCGGCCAGGTCGCCGACGTGGTGGTCGCGATCGCCACGATCGACATGGTGCTGGGAGGCGTCGACCGATGACCTACGACGAGACCACCCTCGCGCAGCTGACCGAGGACGCGGCCGCGATCATCGCCCGCTACCCGGTCAAGCGCTCCGCGCTGCTGCCGATGCTGCACCTGGTGCAGTCCGTGGACGGCTTCGTGTCGCCCGACGGCATCCAGTTCTGCGCCGAGCAGCTCGAGCTCACCGCGGCCGAGGTGTCCGCAGTCGCGACGTTCTACACCCAGTACAAGCGCCGTCCCAACGGCGAGTACCAGGTGGGCGTCTGCACCAACACGCTGTGCGCCGTCATGGGCGGCGACCGCATCTGGGACGAGCTGTCCGAGCACGTGGGCGTCGGCCACGACGAGACCACCGAGGACGGCTCCATCACGCTCGAGCGCCTCGAGTGCAACGCGGCCTGCGACTACGCGCCCGTGATGATGGTCAACTGGGAGTTCTTCGACAACCAGACCCCCGAGTCCGCCAAGCAGGTCGTCGACGACCTGCGTGCGGGCAAGGACGTCGCCCCGACCCGCGGGCCCGCCAAGGTGTGCTCGTTCAAGGAGGTCTCGCGCGTGCTCGCGGGCTTCGAGGACGGCCGCGGCGACGAGGACCAGGGGGTCGGCGCGCCGACCCTCGCCGGCCTCGAGGTCGCCAAGGAGCAGGGCTGGACGGAGGGATCGAAGTGACCGACCTCGTACCCGTCCTCAGCGCCACGTGGGGCGCCGAGCAGTCCTGGACCCTCGACACCTACACCGAGGCGGGCGGCTACGCGCCGCTCAAGAAGGCGCTCGGCATGGACCCCGGCGACCTGGTGCAGGCCGTCAAGGACTCCGGCCTGCGCGGCCGCGGCGGCGCGGGCTTCCCGACCGGCATGAAGTGGGGCTTCCTGCCCCCGGACGACGGCGGCCCCCGCTACCTGGTGGTCAACGCCGACGAGTCCGAGCCGGGCACGTGCAAGGACATCCCGACCATGCTGTCGGCGCCGCACCAGCTCATCGAGGGCGTCGCGATCACGTCGTTCGCGATCGGCTGCAACCACGCCTTCATCTACCTGCGCGGCGAGGTGGTGCACGTGTACCGCCGCCTGCTGCAGGCCGTCCGCGAGGCCTACGAGGCCGGCCACCTGGGCAAGGACATCCACGGCAGCGGCTTCGACCTCGACGTCACCGTCCACGCCGGCGCGGGCGCGTACATCTGCGGCGAGGAGACCGCGCTGCTCGACTCGCTCGAGGGCCGTCGCGGCCAGCCGCGCCTCAAGCCGCCGTTCCCGGCGGTCGCGGGCCTCTACGCCCGCCCGACCGTGGTCAACAACGTCGAGTCCGTGGCCTCCGTGCCCGCGATCGTCGACAAGGGTGTCGAGTGGTTCACCGCGATGGGCACCGAGCGCTCGAAGGGCATGGGCCTGTTCTCGCTGTCGGGTCATGTCACCTGCCCCGGCCAGTACGAGGCGCCCCTCGGCATCACGCTCCGCGAGCTGCTGGAGATGGCCGGCGGCATGCGCGACGGACACGAGCTCAAGTTCTGGACCCCGGGCGGCTCGTCCACCCCGATCTTCACGCAGGAGCAGCTGGACACCCCGCTCGACTACGAGTCGGTCGGCGCGGCCGGCTCGATGCTCGGCACCCGCGCGCTGCAGATCTTCGATGACACCACGTGCGTGGTCCGCGCGGTCACCCGCTGGACCGAGTTCTACAAGCACGAGTCGTGCGGCAAGTGCACGCCCTGCCGCGAGGGCACGTTCTGGCTCACCCAGATCCTCAAGCGCATCGAGGGCGGCCGCGGCACCGAGGCCGACATCCAGCAGCTGCTCGACACGTGCGACTCGATCGCCGGCCGCTCGTTCTGCGCGCTCGGCGACGGCGCGACGTCGTCGATCGTCAGCTCCGTCAAGCTCTTCCGCGAGGAGTACGAGGCCCACGTCGAGCAGGGCGGCTGCCCGTTCGACCACTCCGCCTCGGCGCTCTTCGAGTACTCCGACACGCCCGCCACCGAGGAGGCCCACGCATGACCGCGACCGCGGACAAGCAGGCAGCCGAGGCCGTCGAGACCGTCACCCTGACCATCGACGGCACCGAGGTCACCGTGCCCAAGGGCACGCTCATCATCCGCGCCGCGGAGCAGGTCGGGATCGAGATCCCGCGCTTCTGCGACCACCCGGCGCTCAAGCCCGCCGGCGCCTGCCGCCAGTGCCTCGTCGACGTGGCCAGCCCCGCCGGCCCCGAGGGCAAGCTGCGCGCGTTCCCCAAGCCCCAGGCCTCGTGCACGATGACGGTGTCCGAGGGCATGGTGGTGAACACGCAGCACACCTCGGAGGAGGCCGACCGCGCCCAGAAGGGCGTGATGGAGCTGCTGCTCATCAACCACCCGCTCGACTGCCCGGTGTGCGACAAGGGCGGCGAGTGCCCCCTGCAGAACCAGGCGATGAGCCACGGCCGCCCCGAGACCCGCTTCGTCGACGTCAAGCGCGTCTTCGAGAAGCCGCTCGCGCTGAGCTCCGAGATCCTCCTCGACCGTGAGCGCTGCGTCCTGTGCCAGCGCTGCACGCGCTTCTCCAAGGAGATCGCCGGCGACGCGTTCATCGACCTGCAGAACCGCGGCGCGATGCAGCAGATCGGCACGTTCGACGAGGACGTGCTCGACTTCGACGGCTACCGCCCCGTGGGCGCCGCCGCCGAGGACGAGGCCGGCCGCGCGTTCGCCTCGTACTACTCCGGCAACACCGTGCAGATCTGCCCGGTGGGCGCGCTCACCAGCGCCGCCTACCGCTTCCGCTCGCGCCCGTTCGACCTGGTCTCGTCGCCGTCGATCTCCGAGCACGACTCGTCGGGCTCCGCGATCCGCATCGACCACCGCCGCGGCAAGATCCTCCGCCGCCTCGCGGAGAACGACCCGGTCGTCAACGAGGACTGGATCACCGACAAGGACCGCTTCGCGTTCGCGTGGCAGAACCTCGACGACCGCCTCACGCGCCCGCTCGTGCGCAAGGACGGCGAGCTGGTCGAGGTGTCGTGGCCGGAGGCCCTTGCAGCCGCGGCCGCGGGCATCACGGCGGCGACGTCGGCCGAGGACGGGGACGATGCGCCGGGCGCCGCGGTCCTGACCGGCGGCCGCGTGACGCTCGAGGACGCGTACGCCTACCAGAAGCTCGCACGCACGGTGCTGGGCACGAACGACGTGGACGCCCGCGCCCGCGTCGCCAGCGACGAGGAGCAGGCCTTCCTGGGCTCCCAGGTCGCCGGCACCGGCCTGGGCGTGACCTTCGCCGAGCTCGAGAAGGCACCCACGGTGGTGCTGGTCGGCTTCGAGGCCGAGGACGAGGGCGGCGTGGTGTTCCTGCGCCTGCGCAAGTCGCTCGGCCGCCAGCGCGTCGTCACCGTCGCGCCCTACCTGACCCGCGGCTCGGAGAAGCTCGGCGCCACCCTCGTGCCGACCGTCCCCGGCCGCGAGGCGTCCGCGCTGCAGGACCTGCCCGAGGACGTGCGCGACGCGCTCGCCCAGCCGGGAGCGGTCGTCGTGCTCGGCGAGCGCGCCGCCGGCGCCCGCGGCACCTTCACCGCGGCCCTGGACCTCGCATCGTCCACCGGCGCGCGCCTCGCGTGGATCCCGCGCCGTGCGGGCGAGCGCGGCGCCGTCGAGGCGGGCGCGCTGCCCGGCCTGCTGCCCGGCGGCCGCTCGGCCGGCTCGGCCGCGGCCCGCAAGGCCGTCGCCCAGGCGTGGGGCGTCGACGCGCTGCCCGCGAAGGCCGGCCGCGACACGGCCGCGATCCTCGCCGCCGCCGCGCAGGGAGAGATCGGCGCGCTGGTCGTGGGCGGCGTGAGCGCCTCCGACCTCACGGACGACGTCGCAGCCGCGCTCGAGGGCGCCGGCTTCGTGGTCTCCCTCGAGGTGCGCCGCAGCGCGATCGCGCAGGCCGCCGACGTGGTCCTGCCCGTCGCGCCGCCGTCGGAGAAGTCCGGCACGTTCGTGAACTGGGAGGGCCGCCTGCGCGGCTTCACCACCGCGATCCGCACCGACGCGATGTCCGACCACCGCGTGCTCGAGCTGCTCGCCCGCGAGTGGGGCGTCGAGCTCGGCACCGGGACCGTCGAGGCCGTCAACGCCGAGCTGGCCGCCCTGGGCGCCGCCGCCCCGGCCGAGCGGCCCAAGGCGCCCTCCGCCAAGGCGCCGCGCATCGCCAAGCCCGCGAAGGGTGCCGCGGTGCTCGCCACCTGGCACCAGCTGGTCGACGAGGGCGCGCTCCAGGAGGGCGAGCCCTACCTCGCTGGCACCGGCCGCGTGGCCGTGGCCCGCATGTCGCAGGCCACCGCCGACGCGCTCGGCGTCGCCGGCTCCGCCTCGATCAGCACCGAGGCCGGCGCGATCGACCTGCCCGTGGCCGTCACCGACATGGTCGACGGCGTGGTCTGGGTGCCCGAGAAGTCGCCCGGCTCGTGGGTCGCGACCGCCCTGGGCGTCGCCGCCGGCGCCGCGGTCAACGTGAAGGGAGCGGCGTGATGCTGGGAGTCCTGCCCGCCACCGTCGAGGCGCCCGTCGCGGAGGCGCTCGCCGCCGATCCGCTCTGGGTCGTGATCGTCAAGGCCGTCCTCATCCTGGTCTTCCTGCTGACGTCGGTGCTGTTCGCGGTGTGGTTCGAGCGCCGCGTCATCGGCCGCCTCCAGGAGCGTCCCGGCCCGAACATGCGCGGCCCGTTCGGCCTCCTGCAGTCCGTCGCCGATGCGATGAAGCTCCTGTTCAAGGAGGACATCACCGTCCGCGCGTCGGAGAAGGTGCTGTACATCGCGGCCCCGATGATCTCCGTGTTCTGCGCGCTGCTGATCTTCTCCGTGATCCCGTTCGGCCCCGACACGCGCATCTACGGCACCGACTTCTCGACGCCGCTGCAGCTCACGGACTTCCCGGTCGCCGTGCTCTTCATCCTCGCGTGCGCCGCCCTCGGCGTGTACGGCATCGTGCTCGGCGGCTGGGCCTCCGGCTCGACCTACCCGCTGATGGGCGCGATCCGCTCGACCGCCCAGGTGATCTCGTACGAGCTCGCGATGGGCCTGTCGCTCGTGACGGTGTTCATGCTCTCGGGCACGATGAGCACCTCCGGGATCGTCGAGGCGCAGACCGACCGCTGGTGGATCTGGCCGCTGTTCCCGGCGTTCATCCTCTACGTGATCTCCATGGTCGGCGAGACCAACCGCCTGCCCTTCGACCTCCCCGAGGCCGAGGGCGAGCTGGTGGCCGGCTTCATGACCGAGTACTCGTCCATGAAGTTCGCGTGGTTCTTCCTCGCGGAGTACATGAACATGATCAACGTGTCCGCGGTCGCCGCGACGCTGTTCATGGGCGGTTGGCGAGCACCATGGCCGGCCTCCTGGCCGGGCGCCGAGTTCCTCAACACCGGCATCTTCCCGCCGCTGTGGCTGATCCTGAAGATCTGGCTGCTGATGTTCGTGTTCGTGTGGATCCGCGGCTCCCTGCTGCGCTTCCGCTACGACCAGTTCATGAAGTTCGGCTGGAAGGTGCTCATCCCCGTCGGCCTCGGCTGGCTCGTCTTCTACGCGGTGGGCCGCCAGACCTTCGACCACTTCAACCGCGACCTCAATGTGTACGACGCCGTCGCCGGCATCGTCGGCGTGCTGCTCGTGGTCGCCGTGTGGAGCTTCGTCGCGGACACCCGGTCCAAGCGCGACGAGGAGACCGTCGAGGATATGGCTGAGCCGGAGGTGCTCGACGCGTTCGCCGGCGGCTACCCCGTGCCGCCGCTGCCGCACCAGGCCCTGCCCCCATCGCCGCGCTCGGGCCGCACGGTCGAGGCGCATGTCGGCAATCGAGAGGAGGACTCCGAGTGAGCGAGTCCGACGAGGTCTGGAAGGTCAACCGCGAGCGCGACCGCGAGCGCGAGGCCTTCGAGTCCAACTTCAAGAAGAAGGGCCCGATCGGCGAGGCCCTCGCGCCCGTCGCCGGGTTCGGCGTCTCCCTGCGCAACTTCTTCCGTCCCACCGTGACGGAGCAGTACCCGCGCGTGAAGACGCCGCCGATGCCGCGCTACCACGGCCGCCACCAGCTCAACCGTCACCCGGACGGCCTCGAGAAGTGCATCGGCTGCGAGCTGTGCGCCTGGGCGTGCCCCGCGGACGCGATCTACGTCGAGGCGGACTCGAACACGCCTGACGCGCAGTTCAGCCCCGGCGAGCGCTACGGCCGCGTATACCAGATCAACTACCTGCGCTGCATCTTCTGCGGCCTGTGCATCGAGGCGTGCCCGACGCGCGCGCTCACGATGACGAACGAGTACGAGCTCGCGGGCCCGACCCGCGAGGGCCTGATCTACGAGAAGCAGGACCTGCTCGCGCCGATGGGCGAGAACATGCTCGCGGCGCCGCACCCGATGGTGCCGGGCACCACGGACGGCTCGTACTACCGCGGCGAGGTCACCGAGCCCGTCGAGTCCCAGGTGGAGTGGGTGCGCGAGCACCGTCCCGAGGACCCGACGCTGCCCGAGAACGCCGAGACGCAGGAGGCGAGCCGTGGTTAACGCCGTGCTGTTCTGGGTCATCGCCGCGCTCACGGTGGTCCCGGCGCTGTCGCTGCTGTTCGCGCGCAAGGCGGTGCACATCGCGATGTCGATCGTGCTCGTGATGGTCGGCCTCGCGACCGCCTACGTCACGCTCGGCGCCCCGTTCCTCGGGGTGGTGCAGATCATCGTCTACACCGGTGCCGTCATGATGCTGTTCCTGTTCGTGCTCATGCTGGTCGGCGTCGACCAGAAGGAGGACCTGCGGGAGACGCTCAAGGGCCAGCGCTGGATCGGCCTGCTCACCGCGGCCGGCCTCGGCGCGTTCCTCGTGTCGATCGTCGCCCGCGTGTCGATCCCCGCCGCCGAGGAGGCGGTGTCCGGCGAGCCCGACGTCATCGCGCAGCTCCTGTTCGAGGAGTACGTCCTGGTCATCGAGGTGCTGGGCTTCCTGCTCATCACCGCTGCGGTGGGCGCGCTGGTGCTCACCCACGTGCCGCGTCTCAAGCCGCGCCGCACGCAGCTCGAGGTGCAGCGCGACCGCGTCCGCGTGGGCGCCGACCCCGTCAACAAGCCGTTCCCCGGCGTGTACGCCCGCCACAACGCGCTCGACGTGCCGGCGCTCGACCCCGAGGGTGAGCCCATCGCCGGGTCGGTGTCGCGCGTGCTCAAGATCCGCAGCCAGACCCAGGAGGGCGAGGAGTTCCGCGCCCAGCTCGAGGACCCGTCGCGCAAGGAGGGAGACCGCTGATGGACCCCATCAACTTCGTCATCCTCGCCGCGATCCTGTTCGCGATCGGCTCGGCCGCGGTGCTGCTGCGCCGCAACGCGATCGTCGCGTTCATGGGCGTCGAGCTGATGCTCAACGCGGCGAACCTCGCGCTCGTGGCCTTCTCGCGCATCCACGGAGAGATCGACGGCCAGGTGATGGCCTTCTTCGTGATGGTGGTGGCCGCCGCCGAGGTGGTCGTGGGACTCGCGATCATCATCGCGGTGTTCCGCGCACGCCAGACCATCTCGCTCGACGAACCCGCTGAGCTGAAGGGCTGACCATGCTAGACCTCACCTGGCTTCTCATCGCCGTGCCCTTGGCCAGCAGCCTCGTCCTGCTGATCGCGGGCAAGCGCACCAATGCCTGGGGCCACTGGGTCGGCGTCGCCGCCGCGGGCTCCACGTTCCTCGTCGGCCTCGGCGCGTTCATCCAGATGCTCGGCCTCGACGCCGAGGAGCGCTCGCACGCGGTCCACCTCTTCAGCTGGATCCCCGGCGGCGAGCTGAACCTCGACGCCGGCCTGCTGGTGGACCCGCTGTCGATCACCTTCGTGCTCCTCGTGAGCTTCGTCGGCACGCTCATCCACGTCTACTCCGTGGCGTACATGGAGCACGACCCGAACCGCCGCATCTTCTTCGCGTACCTGAACCTGTTCGTGGCCGCGATGATGCTGCTGGTGCTCGCGGACTCGTACCTGCTGCTGTTCGTCGGCTGGGAGGGCGTGGGCCTCGCCTCGTACCTGCTGATCGGGTTCTGGAACCAGAAGCCGGAGTACGCGACCGCGGCGAACAAGGCCTTCGTGGTCAACCGCATCGGCGACATGGGGCTCATCGTCGCGATGGGACTGATCTTCGCCCAGGTGGGCGCGCTCGACTTCGCGACCGTGTTCGCCGAGGCGCCGGGCCTGTCGACCGCGACGCTCACCGCGATCGGCATCACGCTGCTCATCGCCGCGTGCGGAAAGTCGGCGCAGTTCCCGCTGCAGTCCTGGCTCGGCGACGCGATGGCGGGCCCGACGCCCGTGTCCGCGCTCATCCACGCGGCGACCATGGTCACCGCGGGCGTCTACCTCATCGTCCGCTCCGCGCCGATCTACGACGGCGCACCCGCGGCGCAGACGACGGTCGCCGCGGTCGGCGCCTTCACGCTGATCCTCGGCGCGCTCATCGGCATGGCCAAGGACGACATCAAGAAGGCGCTCGCCGCATCGACGATGTCGCAGATCGGCTACATGATGCTCGCCGCGGGCCTGGGCCCGGTCGGCTACGCGTTCGCGATCTTCCACCTGGTCACCCACGGCTTCTTCAAGGCCGGGATGTTCCTCGGCGCCGGGTCGGTCATGCACGGCATGTCCGACCAGGTCGACATGCGCCGCTTCGGCGCGCTGCGCGCCGCGATGGTCACCACCTGGGTCACGTTCGGCCTCGGCTGGCTCGCGATCCTGGGAGTGCCGCCGTTCTCGGGCTTCTGGTCGAAGGACAAGATCATCGAGGCCGCGTTCGTGGGCGAGGGCGTCCAGCCCTGGATCCTCGGCGGCGCCGCGCTCATCGGCGCGGGCCTCACCGCGTTCTACATGTCGCGCCTGTTCTTCATGACGTTCCACGGCAAGGCCCGCTGGACGGACGGCCAGCACCCGCACGAGTCGCCGGCACTCATGACGGTGCCGATGATCATCCTCGCGGTCGGCTCCGCCTTCCTGGGCCTGTTCCTCGCGCTCGGCGACAGCTTCAGCCACTGGCTCGAGCCCGTCACCGGCCACGCCGAGCACCACGATCCCGTGCTGCCGATCCCGGTGATCATGGCCGCCACCCTGATCCTGGTCGCGCTCGGTGCGTGGGCCGCCTGGCGCCGCTACGGCGCGGCGGACGTGCCCGTCGAGGCGCCGGCCGGATCGCTCGCGACCATCGCCGCGCGCAACGACTTCTTCCAGGACTCGGTCAACCGAGGCGTCTTCGAGCGCCCCGGCACCCACCTCACGCGCACGCTCGTGTACGCGGACGCCGCGCTCGTCGACGGCGCCGTCACCAAGCAGGCCGAGGGCTGGGCCAGGACCGGCGAGGTCGCCCGTCGCACGCAGACGGGCCAGGTCCGCTCCTACGCGCTCACCATGCTCGTGGGTCTCGTCATCGTCATCGTCGTCGTGGTGCTGGGGGGTCTCTAAGCCATGTTCCCGATCCTGACCGTCATGGTGGCGCTGCCCGCGCTCGGTGCCGGCCTGCTGTGGGCCCTGCCCCAGCGCGCCCGCACCTACGTGCGCGAGCTGGCGCTCGCCATCACGGGAGTCGAGCTCGCGCTCGCCGTCGCGCTGTTCATCCAGTTCGACACGGGCGCGGCCGGCACCGTGCAGTTCGAGGAGACCTACTCCTGGATCCCGCAGATCGGCGCGTCCTGGGCGCTCGGCGTCACGGGCATCGGCCTGCTGATGATCGTGCTCGCGGCGCTGCTCACGCCGCTGGCGATCATGGCCGGCTGGTGGGAGGACCGCGACCCGGGCCGCCGCACGAACTACCTGGCGCTGATCTTGCTGAGCCAGGCCTTCATGGTCGGCATCTTCGCCGCGCGCGACGTGTTCCTCTTCTACGTGCTGTTCGAGGCGATGCTGATCCCGCTGTACTTCCTGATCGGCGGGTTCGGCGGCGCGCAGCGTCGCTACGCGGCCGTGAAGTTCCTGCTGTACTCGCTCGCCGGCGGCCTCGTGATGCTGGTCGGCGTGGTGGCCCTGTACTTCCAGGGCCCCGGCGGCGACCAGGCCTTCCTGACCGACAACCTCACCGGGCTGACGATGTCGACCTGGACCGAGCGGCTGATCTTCCTCGCCTTCTTCCTCGCCTTCGCGATCAAGGCGCCGATGGTGCCCGTGCACACGTGGCTGCCGACCGTCGCGGAGACCGCGCGTCCTGGCACGACCGCGCTGCTGGTCGCGGTGCTCGACAAGATCGGCACCTTCGGCATGCTCACGCTGTGCGTGGCGCTGTTCCCCGAGGCGGCGCAGTGGGCGGCCCCGGCGATCATCGTGTTCGCCGTCATCTCCGTGATCTACGGCGCGCTGCTCGCGATCGGCCAGGTCAACATGCTGCGCCTGGTCTCGTTCACCTCGGTCAGCCACTTCGGCATCATGGTGCTGGGCATCTTCGCCTTCACGCAGACCTCGGTCGAGGGTGCCGCGCTCTACATGTTCAACCACGGCCTGTCGACGGGCGCGCTGTTCC
>Ga0207735_100253_pt1 | contig 12501 bp, 8 predicted proteins | sample TtaePargueraPR_9_FD_187280 | JGI IMG/M metagenome (GOLD analysis project Ga0207735, IMG submission 187280) | Aerobic enrichment media microbial communities from Bioluminiscent Bay, La Parguera, Puerto Rico - Tt and E2 (1) (SPAdes) | ecosystem: Environmental > Aquatic > Marine > Unclassified ... | reverse complement strand
GCGACGGGCTCGAGGTACGGATCCTTCCCCGCCCGGCCGCCGCTCACCTCGCCGGCGCCGATCTCGACGCGCTCCTCACGCACCTGGCCGAGGTGCTGTTCGCCTCGGCGGTGACGACGCGCCGCGGCCTGGGCCGCGCGCGCGGCAACGGCGCCGTCGTGCTCCTCACCGGCCTGTCCGGCTCGGGCAAGTCGACCATCGCGCGCCAGCTCACCCGCCGCCTGCGCGCCGAGAGCCACCAGCGCGTCACGCTGCTGGACGGCGACGAGGTGCGGGCGATGCTGTCGTCCGGGCTGGGCTTCTCCCGCGCCGACCGCGAGCTCAACGTCCGCCGCATCGGCTGGGTCGCGGCGCAGCTCGCCGCGCATGGCGGCATCGCCGTGTGCGCGCCGATCGCGCCCTACGCCTCGATGCGCGCCGAGATGCGCGCCATGGCCGAGGACCACGGACGCTTCGTCCTGGTCCACGTCGCCACGCCGCTCGAGGTGTGCGAGGCGCGCGACCGCAAGGGCCTCTACGCCAAGGCGCGGGCCGGCGAGATCAAGGAGTTCACCGGGATCTCCGACCCCTACGACGAACCCGCGGACGCGGACATCGTCGTGGGCCTCGACCCCGACGAGGACGCCGAGGCCGCCGCCGAGCGGATCCTGCCGGTGATCGTCGGCGCCGCCGAGCACAGCTACGTGATCTAGGCGGGCGCGCCCTCCGCTACGCCCAGACGAGCCCCTGCCCGGGGTCCGTCATCACGCGCGCGGTGTCGGCCAGCACCCGCGCGCCGAGCTCGCCGTCCACGAAGCGGTGGTCGAAGCTCAGCGCGAGCTGGGTGACCCAGCGCACCTTGATCTCGCCCTCGTGCACCCACGGCTGCTCGCGGATCGCGCCGAAGGCGAGGATCGCGGCCTCGCCCGGGTTCAGGATGGGCGTGCCGGTGTCGATGCCGAGCGGCCCGACGTTGGTGATCGTGATCGTGCCGCCCGTCAGCGAGGCCGGGGGCGTGCGGTTGGCGCGCGCCGCCTCGGTGAGCGCGCCCAGCTCGACCGCGAGCTCGTGGAGCGGCAGCCGGTGCGCGTCCTTGATGTGGGGCACCAGCAGCCCGCGCGGGGTGGACGCCGCGATGCCGAGGTTCACGAAGTGCTTGTAGACGATCTCCTGCGCCTGGTCGTCCCAGGACGCGTTGATCTCGGGGTGGCGCCGCACCGCGAGCAGCAGCGCCTTCGCGACGATGAGCAGCGGGGTCACCTTGACGTCACGGAAGTCGCGGTCGGCCTTGAGCCGCTGCACCAGGTTCATCGTCTCGGTGACGTCCGCGGTGTGGAACACGGTGACGTGCGGTGCGGTGAAGGCCGAGCTGACCATTGCCTCCGCGGTGCGCTTGCGCACCGACTTCACGGGCACGCGCGTCGAGCGGCCGCCGTCGGTCGAGTAGCCGGACTCGAGCCACGGCTGGTCGTCGCCCGCGTACGTCGCGAGCGTGCGGGCGGAGGTCGCCTTCGCCGCCTGCTCGACGTCCTCACGCGTGACCAGCCCGCCCGGGCCGGTGGGCGTCACCGTGGTGATCTCGACGCCCAGCTCGCGTGCGAGCTTGCGCACGGGCGGCTTCGCGAGCACCGGGTACTCGCTCACCTCGTCCGCACCGCCGATCGGGTCGAGCGCCTCGGCCGCGCGCGGGCGGCGCCGTGCGGCGCCGGCCTTCACGCCGTAGCCGACCAGGACGGCGCCGGAGCCCTCGTCGGGGGACGATGCGGGGGCCGCCGCCTCGGTGGGGGCGGGGGTCTCGAGCTCGGGCACCTCCTGGGCGACCGGCGCATCGTCGGGCGCGGCGCCGCCGGGGTCCACGTCGAACTCGGCGATGGGCGCGCCCACCTCGACCGTGTCGCCCTCTGCCGCGAGCAGCCGGTGCACCACGCCGTCGACGGGGCAGGGCAGCTCCACCAGGGACTTCGCGGTCTCGATCTCGACCAGGGGCTGGTTGACCTCGACCGTGTCGCCCTCGGCGACGCGCCACGTGACGACGTCGGCCTCGGTCAGGCCCTCGCCGGCGTCGGGCATGTGGAAGATCTCGTAGCTGGGCATGCGAGGCCTCTCAGTGCGTCATCACGCGGTCGACGGCGTCGAGCACGCGATCAAGGTTGGGCAGGTAGTCGTGCTCGAGCTTGCTCCCAGGGTAGGGCGCGTGGAAGCCGCCGACACGGAGCACGGGCGCGTGCAGGTGGAAGAACGCCTGCTCCGTGACCCGCGCGGACAGCTCCGCGCCGGACCCGAAGGCCGTGGGCGCCTCGTGCACCACCACGACACGGCCCGTGCGCTTCGCGGAGCGCACGACGGTGTCGGAGTCGAGCGGGGAGATCGAGCGCAGGTCGACCACCTCGATGTCGGTGCCCTCGGCGGCGGCCAACTCGGCGGCCTGGAGCGCGAGGCGCACCGTCGGCCCGTAGGCGACGAGCGTCACGTCCCTGCCCTCGCGGGCGACGCGGCCGCGGCCCATCTCGGCGGTGGCGGCCGCCTCGGCGTGCTCGCCCTCGAGCTGATCGGCGACGCGCGAGACGTCCACCTCGCCCTTGTCCCAGTAGCGGGCCTTGGGCTCGAGGAACAGCACGGGGTCGGGCGAGGCGATCGCCTGCTGGATCATGTCGTACGCGTCCTGCGGAGTCGCCGGGGAGACGATGCGCAGCCCGGCGGTGTGCGCGAACAGCGCCTCGGGGCTCTCGGAGTGGTGCTCGACGGCGCCGATGCCGCCGGCGAAGGGGACGCGGATCACGATCGGGAGCGTGAGCAGGCCCTGCGAGCGGTAGTGCATCTTGGCCAGCTGCGTGGTGATCTGGTCGTACGCCGGGAAGATGAAGCCGTCGAACTGGATCTCGATCACGGACCGGTAGCCCCGCATCGCCATGCCGATCGCCGTGCCGACGATCCCGGACTCCGCGAGCGGCGTGTCCATGACGCGGTCGCCGCCGAAGTCCTTCCACAGCCCGTCGGTGACGCGGAACACCCCGCCGAGCTGGCCGATGTCCTCGCCCATGAGGAGGACCTTGGGGTCGCGGTCCATCGCGGCGCGCAGGCCGCGGTTGATCGCCCCCGCGAGGGTCATCGTCGTCATGCGTGCGCCTCCTGGTCCGCGAACGACCGCTCGTAGCGCTCGAACCACGCGCGCTCGGCCGCGACGGTGGCGTGCGGCTCGGCGTAGACGTGCTCGAACATCGTGCCCACGGGCGGCGCCTCCCAGCCCTTGACGGCCTCGCGGGTCCGGCGGCCCAGGTCCTTGACCTCGGCCGCGGCGGCGTCCACCGCATCATCCGGCAGCTCGCCGATCGACCGCAGGTAGGCCTCCAGGCGCGCGATCGGGTCGCGCTCGGCCCAGTAGGCCTCGTCGGCCTTGGTGCGGTACTTGGTGGGGTCGTCCGACGTGGTGTGGGCGCCCATGCGGTAGGTGAAGGCCTCGATGAGCACCGGGCCGGCTCCGGAGCGCGCCTGGCGGAGGGCCCACTGGGTGACGGCGTAGCAGGCGAGCGCGTCGTTGCCGTCGACGCGGACGGACGGGATGCCGAAGCCGGCGCCGCGCTGCGCGAGGGGCACGCGGCTCTGGCGGGTCGCCGGCTCGGAGATCGCGAACTGGTTGTTCTGCACGAAGAACACGACGGGCGCGTGGTGGACGGCGGCGAAGACCATCGCCTCGCTGACGTCTCCCTGACTGGTGGCGCCGTCGCCGAAGTAGCAGACCACCGCTCCGTCGGTGTCCTGCCCGGTGCCGACGAGGCCGTCGCGGTCCATCGCCATCGCGTAGCCCGTGGCGTGCAGGGAGTGCGCGCCGATCACGAGGGTGTAGAGGTGGAAGCCGTGCGCGGACGGGTCCCAGGCGCCGTGCTGGAGGCCTCGGAAGATGCGCAGGATCTCCGGGAGGTCGACGCCGCGCGTGAAGGCGACGCCGTGCTCGCGGTACGAGGGGAACACGTAGTCCGAGTCGCGCAGCGCGTGCCCGGAGCCGATCTGCGCCGCCTCCTGGCCGAGCGACGGGACCCACAGGCCCAGCTCGCCCTGGCGCTGCAGGCTGGTCGCCTCGTGGTCGAAGCCCCGCACCACCGTCATGTCGTGCCACATGCGGCGCAGCGCCGTGGCATCGAGATCCGCGGCGTACGCGTCGTACTCCGGGTGCGACACGCGCTCTCCCGTGTGGGTGAGCAGGCGCACCAGTCCCTCGTCCGAGAGCGGGCCGTGAGCGTCCACGCGTCCCTCCTTCCGACGGCCGGGCGCGCGCGGCTCCGACCTAACCTACGCAAGCGTAGGCTACGGAACCGTAGGTTATCAAGACGGGGCCGTGAGGGCCTCCAGGCGACGCTCAAGGAGCGGCACCGCCGACCGCACCCAGGTGCGGGTGAGGTGGCCCTGATCCGCGTACACGAGGACGTTGCCCACGAGGGGCACGCACACCGCGTCGTCGCAGTAGAGCTCCGACAGGTCGACCGCCTCGGCCCGGTCCGACTCCTCGGCCGCGAGCGCGAGCATGTCGGGCACGAGGCCCTCGTCACGGGTCACCGCGCACGCCCGGCCAGGATCCGCGTCTCCGGCGCCGAGCGCCCGCTCGAGGCACGCGACGTTGTCCGCGAGCGGCTTGGGCGCATCGCGCATGACGTACACGTCCGACACGCGCGCAGGCAGGGCCTCGATCGCCGTGCGGAACCGGTCGCGCGCGAAGTCGCGCTCGACGTAGCCCGCGGGCGCCGCGAAGTGCACGTCGGAGTACCCGCCCATCACCACCACGGAGATGTCCTCGCGCGCCTCGATCTCCGCGGTCACGCGCTCGTTGAACAGCGCGCACGTCTCCACCACGTTCGCATCGATCGTGCGGTCCGCCGGGGTGTAGGGGCACGATGCGCGTGCCATGACGATGCCGTGCCATCCGTGACGCTCGGCGATGTCCTCGAGCGCGGGCAGCCAGTGGTAGGCGTGGGAGTCGCCCACGAGCGCGACCGTCCCTCGGGACTCGTCGACCGGGACGCCGAACTCGCACGGCTCGAAGTCGCGGGTCCCCTTCGGCGAGAGGCAGTCCTCGGGCGAATCGAGCTTGGCCGCGGCCGGCAGCGGCACGACCTCGCCGTCGGCGAGCGTCGGCGCGCAGCCTCCCGCGGGGTCGACCGTCGCGGCGCCGATGCACACCACCTCGACCACCTCGACCACCTCGGGGGCCTGCGCATCGTCCTCGCCCGCGGTGATGGCGGGCGCGGACTCCGAGCCGCCGCCGCTCGCGGACGCGGCGAGCTCCTCGGACTGCGCGAGGCTCTGCTCGACCTGACGCTCGACCGCGAGCGCCATCCACAGCGACGCGCCGACGAGGACGGCCATGCCCCCGAGCGTGAGCCCGAACGTGAGCCGCGGTCGCCCCTGGACCAGCACACGGGCACGGCGAGCCGGGTTCTCGACCCAGCGCCAGGTGGCGTACGCGAGCACCACGACCGCCGCGCCGAGGACCAGCTTGTCGATTGCGTACAGCTCGCGGCCCAGCACGAACGGCACCATCACGATCGCGGGCCAGTGCCACAGGTAGATGGAGTAGGACAGCTCTCCGACGCGCTGCACGGGGCCGAACCTGAGCACGCCCGTCGGGGCGCCGCGGACGCCGTCGCCGTCGGCCCACAGCACCAGCCCGGTGCCGATCACGGGCAGCAGGGCCCACGCGCCGGGGAACGGCGTCGCGTCATCGAACGTGACGGCGGCGGCGACGATCGCCGCGAGGCCGATCCAGGCGGCGGCGGCGCGTACCCGTGCCGCGCCCGCCACGGCGGGCAGGAGCGCGAGCAGGGCCCCCGCGCCGAACTCCCACGCCCGCGTCGGGGTCACGAAGTACGCCTGGTCCGGGGACGATGCGGTCCACGCGACGGAGGACACGAACGATGCGGCGGTGACGACCGCGAGCACGGCGCCGATCGCGCGGCGGCGCATCCCGACCCGGCGCCCGACCCACACCGCGGCGAGCACGAGCACGGGCCACAGCAGGTAGAACTGCTCCTCCACCGACAGGGACCAGTAGTGCTGCACGGGCGAGGCGGCGTTGGCCGCCGCGAGGTAGTCCACCGAGTCCGCGGCCAGCAGCCAGTTCTCCGCGTAGAGGGTCGAGCCGGCGACCTCTCTGGCGTACTGGCTCCAGTCCGCGCGCGGCACCACGAGCGCCGTCGCGACGAGCACCGCGACGAGCACGAGCAGGGCCGCGGGCAGCAGCCGCCGCGCACGGCGCGCCCAGAAGCGCGGCAGGCTCACGGTGCCGGTCACATCGACCTCGCGCAGCATGTGCGACGTGATCAGGAAGCCCGAGATGACGAAGAAGACGTCGACGCCCACGTACCCGCCGGTAAGGTGCCACGGCCACAGGTGGTAGACGACGACCAGCACCACCGCAAGCGCGCGCAGACCCTGGATGTCGAGCCGGACACGGTCCGCGGATCCGCGGGCGCGACGGGCGCGCCGCGTCGGGAGGGCCAGGGTGCTGGTCATCGCAACATGGTACGGGCGCAGGACGAAGGCCCCGGATCGGACCCGGCGCGGCCCCGGGCGCCCGCGCGCCCTGCAGTAGAGTTGGGGCGACCCCCGCCGCGCGCCTCGCACGCGTCCCCGCAGGCAAGAGCCGCGTCGACGCCCGTCGCGAGCGGCGCGGCACAGCCAGGAGGATCCATGCCGAAACCCGCGTCCGTCTCGGTCGTCATCCCGGTGCACAACGGCGCGAGCTTCATCGGCACCGCCCTGCAGTCGCTCGAGCGCCAGGTCGAGGACCGCTCGCGCATGCAGGTCGTGGTGGTGGACGACGGCTCGACCGACGGCACCGGCGACATCGTGCGCGCCTTCGGCGACCGCCTCGGCGAGATGACGATCCTGCGCAACGAGGACCCGCTCTCCGTCGGCACCGGGCGCGTCCAGGGCATGGCCGCAGCCACGCGCGACTACATCGCGTTCCTCGACGCCGACGACTGGATGGCCCCCTTCCGCCTGGAGACGCTCATGCGGCGGTGCGCGGAGCTCGGCGTCGACTTCCTGCGCACCGACCACGTCAAGGCGTACGAGGACGGCCAGCCGCGCGAGCTGCACCGCGCGCCCGACGGGCGTCGCGACGTGCCGGTGGCGGCCCGCGACGCCATCCTGCCGACCACCAACCCGTCGATGGTCGACTACCCGTTCCCGTGGGCCGGGATCTTCCACCGACGCCTCGCCGACGACGGCCGGCTCGCATACGACGAGGGGCTCCACAGCTTCGAGGACCGCGTCGCGACGTGGCGGCTCGCCCTCACCGACTCGACCTTCGCGGTCGTGGACGCACCGTGGATCGTCTACCGCCGGTCGGTCAGCACGTCGCTCACCCAGGTGTTCGACGAACGGCAGCTCGCCTTCATCGAGGGGTTCAGCATCGTGCGCGACATGATCCTCGGCGACGAGCGCAACCTCGCGTTCGAGCCGAAGATGATCCGCCAGTTCCTGGCCATCGCGTCCCACCACATGAGCCGACGGTCGGGCATGCACGTGCTCACACGTCGGCGGCTCCGCGACGAGATCACCGGCTTCGCCCGCACCCTGCACGCACCCGCGCTCCGCACGCAGTGGGAGCAGATCGGCTCCGCGAGGCGATCGCTGCTCGGCTCGGCCATCCTGCCCGCATTGAAGGAGCCCGCGCCCGCATGATCCAGGTCACCGCCGTCACGACCCTCTTCGGCGCCGCCTCCGCCGCCGCCGCGATCGACGCCGGGCTGCTCGGCGAACCGGACGAGCGCGTGCTCGTCGTCGCGAACAACGCACCCATCCCCGAGGTGGTCCCCTCCCTCGTCGACACCCCCGGCGCGGAGGCCGTGCTGTCGCGTTTCGACCGCGTGCTCGACCTGGGCGCATTGCTCAGCCCCCAGCGTCCCGCCCGCTGGCGCGTCGAGGACATCGACACCCCGATGCAGGAACGGCTGCTGCGCACCCACTGGGCGCTCGGCGACGCGCCGCTCGAGCTGGTCCTGGAATCCGTCCACGTGCCCCCGGCGGCGACGCTCGCCGCGGTCTTCCACTCGGCGCGGATCACCATCCTGTCCGAGGGGCTCATGAGCTACGGCGCCACCCGCGACTCGCAGAGCCACGCGTTCGGACAGCGCCTCACAGGCATGGTCTACCTCGACCTGGTCGAGGGGCTCGACCCGCTGCTGCTGTCCGAGCACGGGATCGGCTACCGGCCCATCCCGCCCGAGCGGTTCCGCACGCTCGTCGAGGAGATCTGCACCGGTGCGGAGCTGCCGCACGTCGAGCACGACGTGCCCACCGCGCTGGTCCTGGGCCAGTACCTCGCCGCGCTCGGGCTCGTCACACCCGCGGAGGAGTCGGCGATGCAGGTGCGGATGCTCGACGCCGCGCGCGAGCTCGAGGCCGAGCGGGTGCTGTTCAAGCCGCATCCGTCGGCGCCATCCACCAACACCGCACAGCTGGCGGCCGCGGCCGCGGCCGCGGGCCTCGACTTCGAGCTCGCGGACCCCGGTGTCTCCGCCGAGGCCGTGATGGCGACCCACACGCTCGTCGGCGTGGTCGCGGGCTTCTCGACGGCGCTGGCGACGGCCGAGCGCGTCTTCGGCCTGCCGACGCGGTCCGTCGGGACCGAGTCCCTCGCGCGCCAGCTCAGGCCATGGGAGAACAGCAACCGCATCCCGCTCACGATCATCGACTTCCTCGGGCGCCACCGCGGCGAGCCCGACGCGATCGACCGGCTGCGCCGGCTCACGACCGCGGTCGCGTTCACGATGCAGCCCGACACCCTCGCGGCACGCCGGAACGAGGCCGTCGCACTGCTCGAGACCCTGCCCGACGACGAGCGTGCCCGGTACTTCGTCCAGAGCCGGCTCACCAAGCTCGGGCTGCCCGGCGCCGCCGTCCCGACCGGAGCCTCGCGCGCGGCGCGGCGGGTGCTCGAGCGGGTGCCCCTGAGCGTGTCGCGCCCGGCGTACGACTACCTGAGGAAGATGCGCGCCGCCCGCGGCGGCGAGCGGGCATGAGCCCCCTCGTGAGACGCCGGTCGAGGGACGGCGCGGAGACGCCGCCCGCACCGCGCGTGCTCCTGCACATCGGCATCCCCAAGTCGGCGACCACGGCCCTCCAGAACGCTCTCGCGGCGGCGCGCGGGACGCTTGCCGGCGCGGGAATCCTCTACCCGGATCTCGACGGCCGCCCCAACCACCATCAGCTGGCCTCGCAGCTGCTCCGTCACCGCCACCCCCGCTGGAACCCCGACGGGGACTCCGACGCCCAGCTCGACCTGCTGCACGAGCAGATCGACGCGCGCCGGCCGCACACGGTGGTGCTGAGCTCCGAGCTGCTGTGCGAGGCGCCGCTCGAGCGAGCGCGCGACGCGGTCGCTCTGCTCGGTCCCGACGTCGAGGTGCTGATCACCCTGCGGTCGCTGCCCCAGCTGCTTCCATCGTCGTGGCAGCAGGGGGCCTCGACCGGGAAGCACCCGCCGTTCGGCGACTGGCTCGCCCAGGTCCTCGCCGCACCCGAGAGCCTCGACCTGGGTCCGCTGCGGTCGCTGCGCGGCGACGACGGCCACAACCTGGTCACCCGCTGGACCGAGCTCGTCGGCGCGGACCGGATCACCGTGATGGTGCCCGACCCCGGCGACCGGTCGAGCGTCTTCGCCGACGCCGAGGCGCTGCTCGGGATCCCGCGAGGCACCCTCCCCCAGTTCGACAGCAACCCCTCGCTCACCTTCACCCAGAGCGAGTTCGCGCGCCTCACCGGCGCGGCCGCGCGCGGCCGTCTCAACCGCTACGAGCGCGTCGAGCTGATCCAGCTCGGCCTCGGTGACGGCATGAAGCACGGCGCCGGTGAGCGCGGCGAGCGCGCGGCGCTGCCCCGCTGGGCGGCCGACGCGGCCGCGCGCGCGGGCACCGCGCTCGCCGACGAGATCCGCAGGGCAGGGCTCCGCGTCATCGGCGACCTGTCCCACCTGTCCGACCAGGGCCCGGTCAGCGAGGCCGGCGCACCTTCGTCTCCCCCCTCGCTCCCGCTGTCCATGGTCGCCGACGGGCTGGCCGGCGTCTTCCGGCGCGGCGTCGAGGACCCCTTCGCCCGCGACGATGCGCTGCAGCCGGTGGTGAGGGCGCCCAAGGTCCACGGGACGGACGCGGCTCCGGCCGGACGGGTGACGCTCGCCCCGCTGGCGGCGCTCGGCCGCTCCGGCCTGGTGGCCGCCGCGCGCGCGGCAAGCGGGAGGCTGGGAAGGCTGGGCGTCGACGTCCTCGGGCCGGGCGACCATCCACAGGCAGGCCCGCACCTCGGATGGCTGCGGCCGCTGCACGGCGACCCGGTGCCCGCCCCCGGCGGCGCGCTCGTGGTCGCACTCGAGCCCGCGGAGCGCACGCTGAGGCGCCTGTACCAGCGCCACCTCATCGCCGGGGGCACCCAGGAGTGGGCGCGGTTCGTGACCGAGGTCGACCTCGAGCCGCACTGCCGACCCGACCACTGGGCGCGCGGACGCGCGGTGCTCGACCGCCTGCGCGACGGCGCCGACGGCACACCCACGACGGTCGCGGTCGACGACAACGCGGACCTGATCGCGGCGTGCGCCGCCGTCGAGGATGCCCTGGCGCTGCCGCACCGGACGCTGTCCGCGGTCGTCGGCACGAGCCCGCGCGCCACGCTGCTCGGAGGCGCGCAGCTCGCCCTGCTGCGGGAGGTCAACCTGCGCGTGTCGGGGGTGGGCGGCCGGGCGGATCGGCGGCGGCTCCTGGTGAACGGCGTGGTATCCGGAATGGTCGCGACCGCCGAGGACAGGACGGGCCCGCTGGCCATGCCCCCACGGGTCCGCGACGCCGTCGACCGCTTCGACGCGCTGGCGCGTGAGGCCGTGGGCGCGCTCGGGCTCGAGGTGCCGACGCCGCCCGCGCGCTCCACGGAGCGCGACCTGCCCGCGGTCTCGACCATCGCGACCGAGCAGGCCGTCGGCGCCGCGCGCGGCATCGTGACGCTCGCGGCGAGGTCCTACCGGCTCACGCGCGACGGCACGTGACCCGAGCCGGCCCGGGCCGGCTCGCTAGGATACGGGCGGAGAACTGGCCACGCGCCGCCCGACCGGCGCACGGAAGGTGTGAGTGTGCCCGACCTCAGCGTCATCGTGCCGGCCTACAACGCCGAGCCGTTCCTCCCCACGTGTCTCGCGACCATCCGCGCGAACGCGGCAGACGGGATCCGCTTCCTGGTGGTCGACGACCACTCGAGCGACGAGACGCCCCGCATCCTCGAGGACGCCGCACGCACGATGCCGTACCTCACCGTGATCCGCAACGCACGCAACGAGGGCGTCGCGAGGTCCAGGAATATCGCGCATCGGGAGGTGGACACCCGGTACCTGACGTATCTCGATGTCGACGACTGGTACGCGCCCGGGCACCTCACGCGGCTCGCCGCAGCGATCGAGCATCTCGGCGTCGACTTCGTGCGCACCGACCACGTCCGCGTCGAGGGAGAGAGCCGCACGGTGGTGCGCGCGCCCGAGGAGCGGCTGTGGGAGCCGTACGCGGCAGCCGAGGGCATCGGCAGCGCGGGCGTCAAGAGCATGGTCGACTACCCGTTCCTGTGGGCCGGCATCTACGACGTGTCCCGGATCGACCCCGCCCTGTTCAGCTTCGACGAGACGCTGCGCACCGCCGCGGACCGACCGTGGTTCTGGCGGCTGCACCTCGGCACCGCGACGACGGCGCGCGCCGACCTGCTCGGGTACTTCTACCGCAAGACCACCAGCTCGACGGCGCTCACCCAGGCAGGCAACGCGCACACGCTGCACTTCCTGCCCGCGAGCGAGCGGATCGCCGACCTGCTCGACGGCGTCGACGACCCCGTCCTGGTCGGCAAGGCCGCCTACCAGGCCGTGCGGATCGTCGAGTTCCATGTCTCCAGGCGGGAGCGGCTGAGCCCCGAGCTGCAGAAGCGGTTGTTCGCGGGCTCCCACCACCTTCTCGCGCGCTATCCCGCGGACGCGGTCGAGGTCGCGATCGCCGAGTTCGACCGGCCGGAGCGGGTCCTGCTGCGGCGGATCGCAGGGATGGGAGCCTGACATGCGACACCTGTTCCTCGCGCCCACGTTCCTCGCGCTCGCCTCGATCGCCGCGGCCCGTGAGGCCGGTCTGTACCCCGAGGTCGGGCACGCGACCCTGCTGGTCACCGACGACTCGCCGATCCCCGAGGTGTCCGCAGGCGTCCTGGGCCAGGCCGGGGCAGACACGCTCCTGGCCGGCTTCGACGGCGTGCTGTCGTACAACACGCTCATCCACCCGTACCACCCGCTCCGCTTCGCCCCCCGTGACACCGCTCGGGAGGAGCTGATCGCGGCGATCGTCGAGGCGTGCGGCGGGGCGGCCCCGGACGCGATCACCGTCCCGTCCCTCCACCGCAAGCCCGCGTCCGCCCTCGTGGAGCTCTTCCCAGAGGCGCGCGTGCACCTCCTGGCGGACGGGCTGGCGGACTACGGCCCCGCGCCGACGCCACCCGCGGCGCGCGTGG
>Ga0207735_100252_pt1 | contig 12521 bp, 8 predicted proteins | sample TtaePargueraPR_9_FD_187280 | JGI IMG/M metagenome (GOLD analysis project Ga0207735, IMG submission 187280) | Aerobic enrichment media microbial communities from Bioluminiscent Bay, La Parguera, Puerto Rico - Tt and E2 (1) (SPAdes) | ecosystem: Environmental > Aquatic > Marine > Unclassified ... | reverse complement strand
CGTCGAGCAGCAGCACGTCGGGCTCGACCACGATGGCGCGGGCCAGGGCGATGCGCTGCTGCTGGCCGCCGGAGAGCTGGTTGGGAAAGCGGTCGGCCATCTGCGGCAGCTGGACCAGCTCCAGCGCGCGGGCGACCCGCTGGGCGATCTCCGCCTTGGGCACCTTGCGGTACTTCAGCCCGAAGGCGACGTTGTCGAAGATAGTCTTGTGCGGGAAGAGGGCGTAGTTTTGAAAGACGATCCCCAGGTTGCGCTTGTGGATCGGCACGGCGTTGACCCTCATGCCCTTGATCAGGATGTCGCCCTCGCTGGGAGCCGCCAGGCCGGCGACCATGCGCAGCGTCGTCGTCTTGCCACAGCCGGAGGGGCCCAGCAGCGTCACGAAGGCGCCCGGCTCGACGTCCAGGTCCATCGGCTCGACCGCCGTGAAGCTGCCGTAGCGCTTAACCACGTTGCGCAGCGCGACGACCGGCTGGCGCTCATTCATCTGTCATCTCTCCGCCTTCGTAAGGGGCGGCGGACCGGAAGGAAACCCCGGCCCGCCGCCGCCCTGTCAGTAGCCCTTCTGGACGCGGCCAAAGGTCTTCGACCACTCTGCCTCGTTGCCGTTCCAGTAGGCCGGGTCGGCGAAGGTCAGGTTGGCCAGCTTGCCGGTGGGGTCGAAGGCCGGCAGGGTCGGGATCTTCTCACCCAGGTCGACCTTGGTGGGGTCGAGCGCCGGCGGATAGTTCTGGCCCTCGGCGACGGCGATGGACACCGCCGGCTCCAGCATGAAGTTCAGCAGCTCCTCGCAGGCTTCCAGCGGACTGCCCTTCAGCACCATGAGGCATTCCTGCCAGGCGTAGCCGTTCGGCGCGTCGTAGTAGCCGATCGGATGGCCCTGCTGCTGCAGCGCCGCGATGCGCCCGGACCAGCCCTCGGTGACGTAGATCTCGCCGTCGGCCAGGAGGCTCATCAGTTCGGCACCGGAGCCCCAGTACTTCAGGGCCAGGTCGCGGTGCGCGCGGATGGCGTCCCACACGGCATCCATATCCTGGATGTCGTTGGGGTTCTGGTCGGTCGCCAGGGCGCCGTACCAGATCCGCGTGCGCCAGTCGCCCCAGCCGCCGATCTTGCCCTTGTACTTCGGGTCGATGAGGATCTTGGCGCCCTTTTCCTCCATCTCCTCCTTGGAGATCTGCTCGGTGTTGTAGGCGAGGCCGGTGGTGCCATAGTCGTAGGGCGCCGCCGAGAGCTTGCCGTTCGTCACCTTGCGGAAGGGGGACATGAGGGCCGGCATGACATATTGCAGGTTCGGGATGTTGTCTTCGTTCAGCACGACGTCGTAACCGAGGTTCACGTAGCGGGCATAGTCGAAGACGCCCGAGGCATGGAAGATGTTGTACTCGCCTTCCTGGCCGGCCTTCACGCGGTTCAGGTACTCGTCACCGCCTGAGAAAGTGCCGTCGATGACCTTGATGCCGGTCTTGGCAGTGTAGGGATCGAAGGCATGCTTGCGGAAAGCCTCCGACACCACGCCGCCCCAGCCGTCGAAGCGCACGCTCTCCGGCGTGGCGGCGAGGGCCTGGCGCTGCAGGCCCTTCACGGGGCCGCCGACGAGGCCGGCCGTCAGGCTGGCCGCTCCCAGGAGCGTCAGGAAGGTGCGGCGGTCGAGGTCGCCGTTGCGATAGCGTTCGAGAAGTCGTTGATAGCGGGTGGTGTTATCCATCTCCCTTACCTTTCCCTGTCAAGTTTTCGTGGATCTGCGGTTCGTTTTCATCGGCTTGGTTTTTACCTACTTCAGCGCGGCGGCCATGCGCCGGGCGATGGCGGCGCCCAGCAGCGGCACGGCCACGGTGACCACCACCATCACCGCGCCCAGCGCGTTGATCTCCGGGCTGATGGAGTTGCGCAGCATGGCGAAGATCTGCGTCGGCACGGTCTCGACGCCGCCCGGTTTCCAGAACAGCGTCCCGGTGATGTCGTCGAAGGAGATCGTGAAGGCGAAGATGATGCCCGCGAAGACCGCCGGCATGATCAGCGGCAGGGTCACCTCGCGGAAGGTGTGGAAGGGGTTGGCGCCCAGGCTGAGGGCCGCTTCCTCGAACTCGCGGCGCACGGCGACGAGGCGCGCCTGTACGATCAGCACCACGAAGGGCAGGGTGAAGATCACGTGGCCCAGCAGCAGCAGGGCGAAGCTCTTGGGCATCTCCAGCCAGCGCAGGAACAGCAGCAGCGCGACGGCCAGCACCACCTCCGGCACCAGGATCGGCGCGATCAGCGCCGTGGTGATGAGGGTCTTGCCGCGGAAGTCGTAGCGCACCAGCGCCAGGCTGGCGAGCACGCCCAGGGTGGTGGAGACGAGGGCGGTCAGGGCCCCCAGCAGCATCGAGGTCTTGAAGGCGCGCACGATGGCGTCGTTGTTCCACAGTTCGACGAACCAGCGCAGGCTCACCCCCTCCATGGGGAAGCTGCCGAACTGGTTGGCGTTGAAGGCCAGCAGCACCACCACGGCCACCGGCAGGAACATGAAGACGTAGATGAGGACCGTGAAGGCGCGGATGAGGCTCCAGCTGCTCATCATGGCGTGCCTCTCCTCACCGGAAGCTCTTGGCCAGCTGGCCGATGCCGGCGTAGCGGGTGTAGAGCACCACCACGGCGCCGAGGACGACCAGCAGGGCGAGCGAGAGGGCTGATCCCAGCGGCCAGTCGAGCTGGGTGATGATGGCCTCGAAGACCAGGTTGGCGAACATGGCGTTGCGCGGACCGCCCAGGATCATCGGCGTGATGTAGGTGCCGGCGCCGAGCACGAAGCAGAGCAGGCTGCCGGCAGCGAGGCCCGGCAGCGACAGCGGCAGGGTCACCTCGCGGAAGGCCTGCCAGCCGGTGGCGCCCAGCGAGCGCGCGGCGTCGACCAGGTTGGGGTCGATACCGTCCAGGCTGACGTAGATGTTGAGGATCATGAAGGGCAGGAGGAAGTGCACCAGCCCCAGTACCACCGTGCCCTCGTTGTAGAGGATCTGCAGGGGCTCCGAGATCACGCCGGTCCAGAGCAGAAAGGCGTTCAGCGCCCCGCTGACCCCCAGGATGTTAATCCACGACATGGTGCGGATGATGTAGCTGATCCAGAAGGGCAACATGAGCAGCAGGATGAGGGCGGCCTTGTGGCGCGTGGTCGACCGGGCGATGAAGTAGGCCGGCACGTAGCCCAGCAGGATGCAAAGCAGGGTGGAGGCCGCGGCGATGCGCAGGGTCTGGATCAGGATGTCCCGGTAGAAGGGATCGCCCAGGACCTCGGCCCAGTTGTCGAGGTAGAAGCCCGGTTGCTCGCCGCCCACCGCGGTGCGCAGCCAGAAGGAATAGACCAGGATGAAGCAGACCGGCACGGCCAGCAGCAGGGTCACGGCCGTCAGGGCCGGTGACAGGAGAAGCCACGGGCGGGCGCCCGGGGCCTCGGCATCCGTTGCTGCCATTCTTTTGCTTGAACCTCACTGCTCCATCCGGCGTGTCGCCCGCCGGTATGTCCAGGCAGTCTTCGCCCTCGGGCTTCATTGTGCAAATAGATAAGTGCTATGCTGGTCATAGACCGCATCTATGAGAGAGTGAGATGGAGCCCTCCCTGCAGAAGGACAGCGGCGACCGCCTGGCCCGCGAACTGGACTGGAACCTGCTGCGCACCTTCATGGTGGTGGTGCAGGAGGGCAGCGTCACCGGCGCGGCCAGGCGGCTCTACCTGCGCCAGCCGACCGTCAGCCACGCGCTGAAGCGCCTGGAGACTCGCCTCGGCAAGCGCCTCATCGAACGCGGGCCGGCGGTCTTCCGGGTCACCCCGGCCGGCGAGGTGCTGTACCGGGAGTGCGTCGAGATCTACGGCAACGTCGCCCGTGTGGCGGTGCTGACCCGCGAGATGAAGGACGAGATCACCGGCCATGTGCGCATCGCCATGGCCAGCCACGTCATCTCGCCGCTGTTCGACGAGGCCCTGGCCGCTTTTCATAAAGAGAACCCCAAGGCCACCTACGAGATCGAGGTGGATACCTCCGCCGAGGTGACGGGCGCGGTGCTGGAGAAGTCCGCCAGCTTCGGCGTCTGCCTGGTGCACAAGCGCTCCCCGCGGCTGGACTACAAGATGATCTACCGGGAACACTTCGGCTTCTTCTGCGGCCCCTCCCATCCGCTCTTTGGGAAGAAGGGGCTGAGCCTGGCCGACCTGAAGGGGCATGCCTCGGTGTCCTTCAAGACCGACCAGCTGGCCGACGCCCTGCGCCCGGTGGCCCTACTGCGCGCGCAGCACGACATCGACGACCTCGTGGTCGGTCATTCCTCCCACCTGGAGGAAGTGCGGCGCATGATCATCGCCGGCCTCGGCGTCGGCCCTCTGCCGATCCACGTGGTCGCCCGCGACCTGCGCGATGGCCTGCTGTGGCGCCTGCCACCCTATGAAGACCCGCCGGCAGTGGACATCTATCTGGTTTGGAATCCGCAGACCCACATGAACCGGGCCGAGGCTGGGCTGCTCGCCGCGCTGCGCGATGCCATCGACGCGCAGCCGCTGAGCCAGCGCACCTACGCCTGACCGGTCTTGCTGTCCGGATGGGCCATATGAAAAGCGTGAGGTGGCGTCTCAGCTGGCGCCTTCTCACTTGACAAGGAATCAGGAAAGGCAATCTAATCAAGTCATGATGGCTTTTCCGACCGCTTCGAACTTTCTTCGACTGGGTAACCCGCTCGCGGGATACTAACCCCCGGCTCGGCCATCTTGCGTCCTCCGAGCCTGGGGGACGAGGCTTCCGAAAACCTTGATCATCCTTTGTCGTTCCTGGCTGAAGCAGCCTCGTTGGACGCCTCTTACGTTTGAACCCGTTTCGAACCAGCTGAGCTGCAGCCCTGGGCCATGAAGATTGCCTGCTGCAGCGGCCAGGAGGCCGTCTTGATTGAAGCTATAGAGTCTCATCCCCTGCCGAGCATCATTGTCTGTGATGCGGACTATGACCGTCTGATCAGCGTCGCCGCGGCGGCTCTCGGCCGAACCCCGGAAATTGCCGAATCCCTTCTTTGCGAACTGGAGAGAGCGGTCGTCGTGGAACAGGACGTGCTGCCCAGCATCGTGGTGCGTCTCGGTTCCGAGGTCACCTTTCGCTCCGATGAGGATACGCCGCGTCGGGTACGTCTGGTGCTGCCCTTCGAGGCCAACATTGCCGAGGGCAAGATCTCGATCATGACTCCGGTCGGGACCGCATTGCTCGGCTTGTCGCCGGGGCAATCGATCCCGTGCCGGGTCCGTGAGGGCTTGTGCCGCGTGTTGACGGTGCTCGAGGTCACCCCGCCGCTTGGCGGCGGCACGTCGCCGCACGGCCGCGCGTAGGCAAGCTTTGCGTAGATCCAGCAAGAAGCAGACAGGTCGTCTGGAGAGGCTTTCGATGCAGCAGATGCGCAGGTTGAGCAAGAACGAGCGCCACGAGAAGATTCTGCATGTTTCGGCGCGGGCACCCTACGTCCGGATCTCCTCTCTGGCGCGGCAACTGGGTGTTTCCACCGAGACGGTCCGACGGGACCTCCAGGAGCTCTGCGGCAGCGGGCTGATGGAGCGTACCTACGGCGGCGCGGTGGCGCCCCCGATGGCGCCTGCGGCCGTGAACGGCCAGCCGGCCGCCGGCATCGATGGTGGCGCCCCCGCGGTCGCCGCCGCCGTGGTGCAGCGGGTGAGGCCGGGTGAAACGGTCATGCTGGGAGGCGGTCGCATCATGCTGCCGACGGCGCGGGAAATCGCCCGCTGCTCGGTGAACCTGACGGTTATCACCTGCAACGCACGGATCGCCGCTGTTCTGGGTGGCAATCCGACCATCCGTGCGGTCCTTTCTCCCGGCGACTACAACCCGAAAGAGGACGAAGTGACGGGGAGCGACACGGTGGCCTACCTGGAACAGTTCAGGGCGGATCTCGCCATCGTCGAGGCGGTGGGCCTGACGAAGGACGGCCTCTACGAGAGCAGTTTCGCGGTGGCTGCGGTGAAACGGGCGATGCTGCGTCAATCAGACCAGAGAATCGCCGTCGCAGGGGAAGGGGCCTGGTCGCGTTCTGCCGTCAGGAGGGTCTGCACACTGGGCGAACTGGACGAGATCGTCAGCCCTGAGGCGCCCGACGAAACCATCACCCAGGCTCTCGGCAAGGTGCAGACGGCGCTTTCCGTCGTCTAGGGTCAAGCCGCGAACCTTCCGGTCTTGGCCCTGATGGCTGTCAAGTCGCCGGGTCATCGATCAGGGGTGAAGGCTTCGCCAGAGTGGTCAGGGCGTTGAGATCGTTCAGGCGGATCTCGCGGCCGTTCACCTCGACGCCATAGGGCTTCAAGGTAGCGAAAGCGCGCGAGAGGTTCTCCGGCGTCATGCCCAGCAGGGCCGCCAGGGTGCGCTTGTCGACCTGCAGGGTGAGGCGGCCGCTGCCGCCCTGCTCGGCGTGGCTGCGCAGCAGGCAGTTGGCCAGGCGTTCCACGGCGTTACGCAGCTTGTGGTTCTTCAGCGACTTCACCACTGCCCGGTAGCGGCCCGACAGCTCGCGGACCACGGCGCGGGCGAAGACATGGTCGCGCGCGAAGAGCGTCCGGACGTTCTCCGCGGGCACCATGAGGATCTGCGCGTTCTCGATGGTGCGGCCGGACATCAGGTAGACCGCGTCGCGCAGCACGGCGGCCAGAATGAAGGTGGAGACCGGCCGGACGATCTCGATGGAGGTCTCCCGGCCGTTGTTGGCCGCGAAGAGCTCGGCCGCACCCTCGACCATGATGTAGAGGAAGTCCGCCGGGTCGCCCTCGGTGATGAGCTGAACCTGCGGCGGAAAGCGCTGCAGGAAAGCCGCCTGCATCAGCTCGTCGAAGTTGGCCTCATCCATTTCGCGGAAAAGATCCAGTTCCCGCACCAGCGGTATGTCGCTTGCCCTCACCGGGGCCTCCCTGCCTGACCGATTCGAAACTCAGTCAATCGTCCAACTTGACAATTATCAAGAGGTGAATTGCGAAACAATGATGACAAAGTAAAAGAATTTGAAGTCATCTCTGGGATTAGTGCCGTCACACGCTTTTTTGTCTCCGCGATTTCGACGGATTGACCTGCATCAAATAAATCATACCGCAGCGCGACAATGATCCTCCTCGCTTAGTGCTTCGCCATTTGCTGGCTGAAGTCGGTTCGTTGCATCAGGAGGGAGTCATGCAAGACCTGGAAGGCGTGACACGGGGCCAGCAGAACAAGGTCCTCGGGATGAGCACGCTGGCCTTTACGGTCTGCTTCGCAGTCTGGACGATCTTTTCCATCATCGGCGTCCGGATCAAGCAGGAGTTGGGCCTGTCCGACACGGAGTTCGGGCTCCTGGCCGGGACGCCGATCCTCACCGGGTCGCTCAGCCGCATCTTCCTCGGCATCTGGACCGATCAGTACGGCGGCCGCATCGTCTACTTCTTCACCATGGTGCTGGCCGCAGGGGCGACATTCCTGCTGTCCTACGCCACCACCTACGAGATGATGCTGCTGGCGGCTCTCGGCGTCGGCCTGGCCGGCGGCTCCTTCGCCGTCGGCATCGCCTATGTCTCCAAGTGGTATCCGAAGGAAAAACAGGGCACGGCGCTCGGCATCTTCGGCGCCGGCAACGTCGGCGCGGCGGTCACCAAGTTCTGCGCGCCCTTCGTGCTGGTCGCCTTCGGCTGGACGATGGTCGCCCAGGTCTGGGCGGCGGTGCTGCTGGTCATGGCGGTGGTCTTCTGGTTCACCACCGAGGACGATCCGAACCTGAAGGCGCGCCGCGCCGCGGGTGAGAAGGCGCCGAGCGCCTGGATGGAACTGGAGCCGCTGCGCAACCTGCAGGTCTGGCGCTTCGCCCTCTATTATTTCTTCGTCTTCGGCGCCTTCGTCGCCCTGGCGCTCTGGCTGCCGCGCTACCTCATCGGTGTCTACGGCCTGGACATTAAGACAGCCGGCATGCTGGCCGCCTTCTACTCGGTCCCGGCCAGCGTCTTCCGTGCCTATGGTGGCCACCTCTCCGACAAGTACGGCGCACGGGCGGTCATGTACTGGACCTTCGGGGTCTCGGTGCTGGCGACCTTCATGCTGTCCTATCCGAACACCGACTACGTGATCCACGGCATCCAGGGCCCGATCTCTTTCTCGACCAGCATGGGCCTCATCCCCTTCGTGGTGCTGATCTTCGTGCTCGGCTTCTTCATGTCGCTCGGCAAGGCGGCGGTCTACAAGCACATCCCCGTCTACTACCCCGGCAACGTCGGCGCGGTCGGCGGCCTGGTCGGGCTGGTGGGCGGCCTCGGCGGCTTCATTCTGCCGATCGCCTTCGGCGTCATGCTGGACCTGACCGGCGTGTGGACCAGCTGCTTCATGCTGCTGTTCGGCATCGTCGGCGTTTCGCTGATCTGGATGCACTTCTCGATCCGCCAGATGGAACGCGCGGCGCTGCCGGCGGAACTCGATGCCCTGCCGCAGCTGCCGGAGATGAAGCCGATTCACGGCGGCGAAGAGGCCAAGGCCATGCGCCCGGTGATCGACGACTGGCGGCCCGACGACGAGACCTTCTGGCAGACCAAGGGACGCGCCATCGCCCGCCGGAACCTGTGGATCTCGGTGCCGGCGCTGCTGCTCGCCTTCTCGGTCTGGATGGTCTGGTCCGTGGTGGTCGCCAAGCTGCCGGCCATCGGTTTCAGCTACACGACCGACCAGCTGTTCTGGCTGGCGGCGCTGCCGGGGCTCTCAGGCGCGACGCTGCGGATCTTCTACTCCTTCATGGTGCCGATCTTCGGCGGACGGCTGTGGACGACCATGACCACCGCCTCGCTGCTGGTGCCCGCCTTCGGCATCGGCTACGCGGTGCAGAATCCGGATACGCCTTACCTGATTTTCCTGGTTCTGGCGCTGCTCTGCGGCCTCGGTGGCGGCAACTTCGCCTCCTCCATGGCCAACATCTCCTTCTTCTTCCCCAAGAAGGAGAAGGGCAACGCCCTGGCGCTCAACGCCGGCCTCGGCAACCTCGGTGTCAGCGTGATGCAGTTCGCCGTGCCGCTGGTCATCACGGCCGGCGTCTTCGGCGCGCTGGGCGGCAATGGGCAAGAGGTCGGCGACGGCACCCGCCTGTGGCTGCAGAACGCGGGCTTCATCTGGGTGCCTTTCCTGATCGTCTCGACCATCGCCGCCTGGTTCGGCATGGACGACCTGGCCTCGGCCAAGGCCTCCTTTAAGGAGCAGGCGATCATCTTCCAGCGCAAGCACAACTGGATCATGTGCTGGCTCTACACCGGGACCTTCGGCTCCTTCATCGGGTACTCGGCCGGTTTCCCGCTGCTCGCCAAGACCCAGTTCCCGGAGATCAACTCGCTGCAGTACGTGTTCCTCGGCCCGCTGGTCGGCGCGCTCAGCCGTGCCGCGACCGGCTGGATCTCGGACAGGTTCGGCGGCGGACGGGTCACCTTCTGGACCTTCCTGGTGATGATCGCCGCGGTCGGCGGGGTGCTCTACTTCCTCGGCATCAAGGACCAGCCGGGGGCCTTCTGGGGCTTCTTCGCGATGTTCATGCTGCTGTTCTTCGCGACGGGCGTGGGCAATGCCTCGACCTTCCAGATGATCCCGGTGACCATGCGCGAGGAGATGAACCGGCTGATGCCGCATCTCTCCCCGCCCGAGCGGGTTCGCCAAGCCGAGAAAGAAGCAGCGGCCATCATCGGCTTCACCTCGGCGATCGCGGCCTACGGCGCCTTCTTCATCCCCAAAAGCTACGGCAGTTCCATCGCCATGACCGGCGGGCCGCAGGCGGCGCTGTGGGGCTTCATGATCTTCTACGTCACCTGTGCCGTGGTGACCTGGTGGTTCTACACGCGGCGCGGCGGCCTGCTGCATGACATCGAGCACGGGCGGGGTACCGGTACTCCCGCCGGTGCCACGGTAAGCTAAAAGAAGAAAGGGTCAGGAATGAGTCACCTACTGGACAGGCTGAACTTCTTCTCCAGCCGCTCCCAGGGCGAGTTCGCCAACGGTCACGGCGTGACCACGGGTGAGGACCGCAGCTGGGAGGAGGGGTACCGCAAGCGCTGGCAGCACGACAAGATCGTGCGCTCCACCCACGGCGCCAACTGCACCGGCTCCTGCTCGTGGAAGATCTACGTGAAGGGCGGCATCGTCACCTGGGAGACGCAGCAGACCGACTACCCGCGCACGCGCCCGGATCTGCCGAACCACGAACCCCGGGGCTGCAGTCGCGGTGCCAGCTACAGCTGGTATCTCTACTCAGGCAACCGCGTGAAGTACCCGCTTATCCGCAGCCGCCTGGTGAAGCTGTGGCGGGAAGCGCGGGCGGTGCGCACGCCGGTGGCCGCCTGGGCCTCCATCGTCGAAGATCCGAAGAAGCGGGCCTCCTACACTCGCAAACGTGGCCTCGGCGGCTTCGTCCGCGCCAAGTGGGAGGAGGTCAACGAGATCATCGCGGCGGCCAACGCCTACACGGCCAAGACCTACGGTCCCGACCGGGTCATCGGCTTCTCGCCGATCCCGGCCATGTCGATGGTTTCCTACGCCGCGGGGTCGCGCTACCTCTCGCTGCTGGGCGGCGTCTGCATGTCGTTCTACGACTGGTACTGCGACCTGCCGCCGGCCTCGCCGCAGACCTGGGGCGAGCAGACCGACGTGCCGGAGAGCGCCGACTGGTACAACGCCGGTTTCCTGATGATCTGGGGCTCCAACGTGCCGCAGACCCGCACCCCGGACGCCCACTTCTATACCGAGGTGCGCTACAAGGGGACCAAGTCGGTGGTGGTGAGCCCGGACTATTCAGAGGCCTCGAAGTTCGCCGACCTCTGGCTGCACCCCAAGCAGGGCACCGACGCGGCCCTGGCCATGGCCATGGGCCACGTCATCCTGCGCGAGTTCCACCTGGACCGGCAGGCCGACTACTTCGAGGACTACGCGCGCCGCTTCACCGACATGCCGATGCTGGTGCGCCTGGTCAAGAAGGACGGCCACTACCTGCCGGAGCGCCTGCTGCGCGCTTCTGACCTGGACGGCAAGCTCGGCCAGGAGAACAACCCGGAATGGAAGACCCTGGCCATCGACGAGCCGGACGAGCGCATCGTCGCGCCGCAGGGCTCGGTCGGCTTCCGCTGGGGCGAGCAGGGCAAGTGGAACCTGGAGGAGAAGGACGCCGAGGGCCGCGAGACGAAGCTGCGGCTCAGCCTGATCCTCGACAAGGATCACGACGACGTGGTCGAGGTCGGCTTCCCCTACTTCGGGAACCGGGAACACGATCACTTCAAGGGCACGGACCATCCCGACGTGCTGCTGCGCCGGGTGCCGGTCAAGTCGGTGAAGACCGCCGAGGGCGAGACACTGGTCGCCACGGTCTTCGACCTCTTCGTCGCCAACTACGGGCTCGATCGCGGGCTTGGCGGCGGGCAGGTCGCCAAGGGCTACGATGAGAATGTCCCCTACACCCCGGCCTGGGCGGAGCAGATCACCGGCGTGCCGGCCGATCACATCGTCACCGTGGCGCGGGAGTTCGCGGGCAACGCCGAGAAGACCCACGGCCGCTCCATGGTGATCCTCGGGGCCGGCCTGAACCACTGGTACCACATGGACATGAACTACCGGGGGATCATCAACCTGCTGGTCATGTGCGGCTGCGTCGGCCAGTCGGGCGGTGGCTGGTCGCACTACGTCGGCCAGGAGAAGCTGCGTCCGCAGACCGGCTGGCTGCCGCTGGCCTTCGGCCTCGACTGGGGCCGGCCGCCGCGGCACATGAACTCCACGTCGTTCTTCTATGCCCATACCGACCAGTGGCGCTACGAGTCGCTGGGGGTCGACGAGATTCTCTCGCCGACCGCGCCGGAAGGGCCCTGGGACGGCGCGTTGATCGACTACAACATCCGCGCCGAGCGCATGGGCTGGCTGCCTTCGGCCCCGCAACTCGAGACCAATCCGCTGGAGATCACCAAGACGGCCTATGAGGCCGGCAAGGACCCCAAGGACTACGTGGTCGAGCAGCTGAAAGCCGGCGGTTTGAAGATGTCCTGCGAGGACCCGGACAACCCGGCCAACTGGCCGCGCAACATGTTCGTCTGGCGCTCCAACCTGCTGGGCTCCTCCGGCAAGGGGCACGAGTACTTCCTGAAGCACCTGCTGGGCACCTCGCACGGCGTGCTCGGCAAGGATCTCGGCGAGGAAGGCGGCGCAAAGCCGCTGGAAGCTGCCTGGCACGACGATGCGCCGGAAGGCAAGCTGGACCTGCTGGTTACGCTGGACTTCCGCATGTCGACCACCTGCGTCTACTCGGACATCGTGCTGCCGACGGCGACCTGGTACGAGAAGAACGATCTCAACACTTCCGACATGCACCCCTTCATCCACCCGCTGAGCGCGGCGGCCGATCCCGCCTGGGAAAGCCGCAGCGACTGGGAGATCTACAAGGGCATCGCCAAGAAGTTCTCCGAGGTGGCACCGGAGGTGCTGGGCGTCGAAAAGGACGTGGTCCTGGTCCCGATCCTGCACGACACGCCGGCGGAG